>Ga0007867_1000458_pt1 | contig 14164 bp, 20 predicted proteins | sample CryBogCBH25Aug08_FD_71224 | JGI IMG/M metagenome (GOLD analysis project Ga0007867, IMG submission 71224) | Freshwater microbial communities from Crystal Bog, Wisconsin, USA - CBH25Aug08 | ecosystem: Environmental > Aquatic > Freshwater > Lake | place: Crystal Bog, Wisconsin, USA | collected... | reverse complement strand
ATAAGTGGGCTGCGGAGTTTCAGAATACCAACTGGGCTAAGACTCGCACACCAGCTCAGCAATCTGCTGAATTACAGCGCACATCTGACCCAGCAGCTTATTCGGAAGCATACAACAATGCTCGCCAGAAGCTCATCAGCACAGCAAGCTCATTGGGTATTAACCTTACCCCATCTCAAATTGGTCAAGCTATTGACCCTGCAAACTATAGCCAGCCTCATGCTTTAGACACCACTGGTCAAAACCTTGCTGAGTGGATTCTTTCTAACAACCCAACAGATTCTGCGCTTCAAGCGCACTTGGCTCAAGTTGGCAGAGTCAATGCCACACTCACCGGCGGACAAGCTCAGACAACTGCACAGCAGTTGAAGCAACAAGCTATGGACTTGGGCTTGAATAACATGACGCTTCCTGGCGGACAGGATTACTTCGCTCAGGCGGCACAAGGCATTATCGCTGGAACCACATCCGCTCAAGAGCAGAGCCAGTATTTGATTAACCAAGCCAAGACCATGTTCCCTGCTTATGCCAAGCAGCTTGATTCTGGCATTACGGTCAAGGCGCTTGCGGCTCCTTACATCAATACGCTTTCCAACTTGCTTGAGGTTGATCCTACAACTATCGACCTGTCTGCTCCTACTGGCTACGGCTCAATGATTACCAAGGCTTTACAGGGCAACGGCGACCCAAATAACCCAACGCCCATGACTGTCAGCGACTTTTCAAATCAGGTTCGTCAAGACCCACGCTGGCTTAACACTCAGAATGCCAAGGACAGCATTATGAATTCAGGTGTACAATTACTTCGTAACTTTGGATTGGTGACTGGCTGATGGCTAGAGATTCTGAATTTGGCGGCGATGCAGCAATCGAAGATACAACACCTACAGCACCAGCGGTAGATACAGCGGTTTACGCTCAAAATCCTAACACTGGTTATGTTGAAGGTGGAGCAGCTCCTTTAACGTCTGCTCAAATTGCAGCGGCTCCTGCTGGCGCTACAACCGCACCAACAGTTGCAGCAGCTCCAGTTGCTAGCCAGCCAGTAGCGGTTCCCGCTGCTCCTGTCGCTGCACCGGTTGCACCTGTGGCAAATGTAACCATTCCTCAAGGCACCGACCAAAACGCATTGCAAATGCTATCAAGCCTTTTTCAAGGCTACGGATTGACCGGTGACATTGCTGGCGGAATTACAGGCTTGCTTCAAGGTGGCTTAACCTCAGATACTATTCAAGCAATTCTTGAAAGCCCAAATCCTTCACAGGCGCTTTCTGGCATGAACCTTACCCCTGCTCAGCAATCAGCAGCAGGCAACTTGGTTAGCTCATGGCAGGCACGTTTCTCTGGAAATGCTGCTCGTATTAAGGCTGGTCTTACACCACTTAGCCCAGCGGATTATATCAACACAGAAAATTCTTACAAGGCAGTTATGCAACAAGCTGGCTTGCCAGCAGCATCCATGGATCCTGCATACCTTGGTCAGCTTATTGGTCGTGACGTTTCTCCCGCTGAGACACAGCAACGTGTTAGTGCAGCCATGACAGCGTTGCAGTCAGAAGACCCACAGGTTATTGCTCAGTTGCAAAGCCAGTACGGTCTATCCACTGGAACCATTGCGATGCACTTGCTTGACCCAAGCCTTGCTTCCAATGTTATCCAGCAGGAAGTTACCGCAGCTCAAATCGGAGCTGAAGCGGCTCGTCAAAATGTTAACATTGCCTATGGTGGCACTGGCCCAATGAGTGCCATGTCGCTTGCTGCACAGGGTATTACCCAATCACAAGCAGCTCAAGGCTTCCAGAATATAGCTACGCAGATTAACCCATTGCAATCACTTGCTGGGCGTTATGCAGGCTATACCTCACCTGAGACAGTGGGAGCAGCTCTAGGAGCTGCAACCTTTGGTACTCAAGGTGCAGCACAGGCTCAACAAGAGCTTGAGCGTCTCAAGACCCAAGAAGTCTCCGCCTTTAGCGGATCTGCTGGTGCTTCCACCGGAAGCCTCGGCATGAGGGATACAAGCGGACAGCTCTAAATAGAATCCGTCACCACTGACCAGCATGGATGACGCGTATTAAGACTGGTAGTAGGAGCCAAGATACATTCCCCTGTGTAACTTGCGGCCTGCGTCTCAATCAACAAGAAAGGGAGTGCCGATATGGCAAACCAATACGAAGATGACGAAGACGACTTCACTGGCGAAGAAGTCCAACAGGATGCACCAGCCAATCTCCGCAAGGCTTTGAAAAAGGCTGAGCGTGAGAAGAAGGAACTTGCTGAACAGCTAGCACAAATTCAGTCAGACCTTCGGAATCGTTCCGTCAAAGAAGTGTTGGCAACAAAAGGTGTACCTGACAAGGTGGCGAAGTTTATTCCTGCCGATGTCTCCACACCAGAGCAAGTAGATGCTTGGCTTAATGAGAATGCTGATGTATTCGGATTTGCAAAGCCAGCAGATGCTCCTGCCAGCGAAGAAGAACAAGAGAATATCCGTTCGTATGACCGAATCAATGCAGCAACGCAGAACGTTGCTACACCTACCCGTGATGCTGACCTTATGGGCAAAATCGCAGGTGCTAAAAACATTGATGAGCTAAATGCGCTAATGGGTCAATCGATTCAACGCCGCCGGTAGCCCACAACCCAACCAATCGCACTAACCTTATAGAAAGAAGGTGACAACATGGCAAACGCTTATACAGATACATCGTCTGGCTCGCTCGGTACCTCACTCGTACAGACAGCCTATGACCGTTATGTTGAGTTTGCTCTCCGTGCTGTTCCTCTTATCCGCGATGTCGCAGACAAGAAGCCAGTACAACAGGCTATGCCTGGTTCTTCAGTAGTCTTCCAGATCTACACAGATTTGTCACAGAAGACTTCACCACTTTCAGAAGACGTTGATCCAGATGCTGTTGCCCTTGGTAACACCACTCCTATCACCGTTACTCTGAATGAATACGGTAACGCTTCACTTGCTACCCGCAAGTTGGAGTTGTTCTCACTCTCAGATGTTGACCCAGCAATCGCTGACATCATCGCCTTCAACATGGCCGACTCGCTCGACACTGTTGCTCTTAACACCCTCGTTGGTGGACCAAATGCTATCGCAGAAGTAAACGGCTCGCTCGTTTCAACCTACGCTGGTACCTACACCAACGGCACAACCCAGGCTTCAATCCTTGGAACCGACGTCATCAAGTCACGCGATATTCGTACCGCTGTTGCAAAGTTGCGCGCTAACAAGGCTGTTCCTCGCCAAGGCGAGTACTACTGGTGTGGTATCCACCCAGAAGTTTCATTCGACCTTCGCGCAGAAACTGGCGCAGGCGGCTGGCGTGACGACCATAAGTACTCCGAGACAGGCGCTGCCGAATTCTGGCCAGGCACCATCGGAACTTATGAAGGTGCAATGTTCGTTGAGTCACCACGTTTGTTCAACGCAGCAGATGGTACCGGCGCAACCGGTAACACAGGAACCTTCGGTGGTTCTGCCTACACCTACGGTACTGGCGGCGTCCGCGTCTTCCGTACTCTCGTTGCTGGTAAGCAAGCTCTTGCTGAGGCTGTTGCCGAAGAACCACATGTTATCTTCGGACCAGTTGTTGATAAGTTGATGCGTTTCCGTCCAATCGGATGGTACGGCGTACTTGGATGGGCGCGTTACCGTGATGCCTCTCTCGTGCGTATTGAGTCAACATCTTCAATCCACAACTCCTAATTTAGGCAGTTAGTAGTTAGCCCCGTCATATAAAGGGCGGGGCTTTCTACACCCAATCGAAAGGATCATAGTGCCATACCAATTCACACCACCATCGGTTGAAGAAGGTCCAGCGGGCTTTACCCGCTTGTTCTGGCGCTATCGCATTGCCAGAGGTGATAGCCTTTTGGTATACGGCACAGCCGTAGTACGCACTCGTACACCCGCTGTACAAGATACACAAGAAGCGGATTATTGCTATCTCGGTGGTGGCGTTTACATCATCACGCAGGCAGAAAAAGACATTCTTACTAACGCTGGTTATGGCGCCAACATAACCTATGTAGCATAAGGAGCCACTGTGAATCCAGGCAGATATAACATTACGGTAGTCAATGGTACTACCTTCGCATTATCGCCCCAGTGGCTTATTGACAACCTTCCTGTCAACCTCACAGGCTACAGCGCAGACATGCAGGTACGCGATGTGAGCAACAACCTTGTTGTTGAGCTATCAACTGCCAATGGCAAGATTACAATTAACGCAGCTTTGGGTCAGGTTAATCTCAACCTTACCCCTACCCAAACCAGCGCGGGAAACTTGCCAGCAGGCAACTACACCTACGCCCTGAATCTTACCGATTCAGCAAACAATGTTTATCAGATTCTCCAAGGTTCATTTGCTGTTAGCGCAAGCGTGGTACAGTAATGTCAGTAACCGTCAACTCAATCTCAACTGTCGTCATTCCGGTTGCAACCAACGTCTTTAACGTTGGCTCTAACCAACCTCAAATTATTGAACTTGGGCCTGTTGGCCCACAAGGTATTCAAGGAGCAACAGGTGCTAACGGTAACACTGGGCCTACTGGCAATACTGGTGCCACTGGCATTGTCGGGCCTACTGGTAGCGTGGGAGCTACGGGTGCTACAGGCACAACAGGAGCAACCGGAGCAGGACAAACGGGTGCAACAGGAAATACAGGCAGCCAAGGCCAGACTGGCCCAACTGGCTCAGTCGGAAACACAGGCAGCACAGGCCCTACAGGCTCAAGTGGATCCACAGGTTCTACTGGACCTACAGGTAGTGTTGGCGTCACAGGGCCTACTGGATCCACAGGCAGCGCCGGAGTAACTGGAAATACAGGCTCTACGGGCGTTGCAGGCCCTACGGGAGCCACAGGTAGCACTGGTGCTACAGGCAGTGGCGCAACAGGCGCTACGGGCGCCACTGGCGCAGGCGGCTCTCTAGGCCATTACGGAAACTTCTACGATACTACCACCCAGACCAACGCTGGCGCTACAAGCGCTAACCTCATCACCATTAACACCAATGCTGGCTCTAGCGGAGTCAGTATTGTATCTGGTAGCCAGATTACCTTTACCTATGCTGGCACATATTCCATCAATCTGCTTGGTCAATTCATTACCACAGGCGGCGGTAGCAACTATCAGGTCAACGTCTGGTATGCCCTTAATGGCACAGCGGTAACTGAATCAACCGCAATCTTTACCACCTCTGGCGTTAACAATCAAGTGCTTGCCAACATCGAAGACTTGGTTACCGTCAACGCTGGTGACTACATCCAATTCTACTGGTCCTCACAAAATACATATATGGAGTTGCTTGCCGCATCAGCAGGTTCATCTCCAACTCGTCCCGCTTCTCCAAGTGTTAACCTTCATGTCGAACAGATTATGTACACGCAACTTGGACCGACAGGAGCAACGGGTGCCACAGGACCGACTGGAGCCACAGGAAACACAGGAGCTACTGGAACTACAGGAGCAACTGGACCAACTGGACCGACAGGAACTGCTGGAACAAACGGAGCGACAGGAGCTACCGGAGCCACGGGCGCAACAGGTGCAACCGGAACTAATGGAACCAATGGTTCTACCGGAGCAACTGGTCCTACAGGCCCTACCGGCGCAACCGGAACAGCTGGCACCAACGGTGCCACTGGTGCAACCGGAGCTACAGGTTCCAACGGAACAAACGGTGCAACCGGTCCGACAGGTCCGACAGGCGCAACGGGTACGACAGGAAACACCGGTTCAACAGGGGCTACGGGAGCGACTGGCGTCGCAGGACCAACAGGGGCGACAGGTAATACTGGCAGCACTGGCTCGACTGGAAATACAGGGGCTACTGGACAAACAGGCGCGACAGGTTCTACGGGAAGCACGGGAGCAGCGAACTACTGGGACATCTTAGTATTTGGCGGCATGTGATAGAATAGCGGCATGACAAAGATAGCGGTTTACTCTATCGCTCTCAACGAAATTAAACACGTTGAGCGATATGCCGCTGCCTGCAAGGATGCAGATTACATCATAGTAGCAGATACAGGATCAACAGATGGCACAGCGGAAGCGTTACGGAATCTCGGCGTTACGGTTTATGATATTACTGTTAGCCCTTGGCGCTTTGACGATGCTCGTAATGCGGCGCTATCGCTCGTACCAAAAGATGCAGATGTCTGCGTAATCCTAGATTTAGACGAAGTGCCTCAGCCTGGCTTCTTTGATAAAGTACGCAAGGGCTGGAAGAAAAATGCCAATGTCGGTTGGATAACAATGGATACTGGCTCCACATGGCACAGAGATAGATTACATTCTCGCCATGGATGGCATTGGAAGTATCCATGCCATGAAGTACAGCTTTGGTACGGAGACGGAGAAGCTAAGTCCGTCAGTATATTAGATGCGGTTATCAAGCATCAGCCAGATGATTCAAAGTCTCGCTCACAGTATCTCACTTTGCTAGAACTGTGTGTCAAAGAATATCCCGATGATCCACGAATGTGGACATACATGACCCGTGAGTATTACTTCCATGGGCGTTGGGCAGATGTCGTTACCGCAGGTAAGCGCCAGCTTGAGCTTCAAGGCTGGGATGTCGAACATGCAGCAGTATGCCGGTGGGTAGGTGAATCACTACACCAGCTTAGCAAAGCTGACGAAGCAACTGAATATTACGATAAAGGCGTAGAGATTTTGCCCCATGAGGGCGAACCGCATTATGGCATAGCCATAGACGCTTATCGTAGACAACAATGGCAAAGGTGTTTAGATGCCTCTCTTAGTGTTTTGGACCTTCCTCGCTCCGTCCATTACTGCTACGAATCTGCCATCTGGGATTGGAAAGCCTACGACCTTGCAGGCGTTAGCGCATACAACCTCGGACATGTTGAAGAAGCCTTAGTTTTTGCCAAAGAAGCGGCTAAAGCAAACGGGCCTGAACAAGACCGTATTCAACGGAATATAGACTTTATGGAGAAACTATTACATGAGCGAGCATCAGCACGAGCAAGGACCAATTAGCTTTGGATTCAATGACAAACATGACTGGATTCCTATTTACACTTGCACGGTCTGTGGCTACACAGATACTGAACCTTTCCCGTCCGACGTTGAAGAATCGGATCATCTTAACCATACTGGTTATGTCGATGGCTGCTTTGCTTGTAAGCTCCTTACCCTCCAAGTAAACACCGGAGACGCAGGACGAGCCGAGAATATGTCGGCTAAAAGATGGGATGGCGAACTTAACGCCTATGCCGCAGCTAGGTCTGAAGGCATCCAACCCGCAGGTACAACTATGAGAGCTGTGCAAGAAGCACGAGCTGCTAGTGACAAGCTAGGCGTTGCATACAACGCTGAGTCTATGCCAGCGGCTACAAAAATTACGAAGCAGACGGCTAACGTAATGAAAGAAACAGGAGCAATCTAATGGCAGCAGCAAAAAAGGGTATGGGCTTTGCCGCAGCGCAAAAGTCTATCGCCAAGAAGTCTGGCGTTTCTATGAAGTCAGCCGGAGCAATCCTCGCTTCATCTACCCGCAAGGCTAGCCCAGCGGCAAAGAAGGCAAATCCAAATTTGAAGAAAGTCCTACCAGCTAAGAAGGGTAAGTAACATGTGCAAAGAATGCGGATGTAATAAGAATGCAGTTGGCAAGCTCAACGATAAGTTGACCGGCAAGCCAACCAAGACTCCATACGGTGAGTATGAAGGTGTCGGCGGCACCAAGAACAAGTAAATAATTCCTTCCCCACGAAAGGCAGATAGATGGCAAATTACGGTGGCTTATCAGCGACATATCACATGAATCGCTTAGCTGGCACCATTATCAATGGCGTACCGCAATTAGACTTTGACGGTGCTTGCATCCAATGGGCTGACAATGTCATCCCTGGCGGACGTTCTAGCCATGGTCAGACTCGTGGCATCGGAGCATTGAATGCCATCTATGCTTATCGCAATGGCGGCAAGAACTACTACGAAGATACGCCTGGCGTATTAAACCTGCTTGCTGGTACCTACGGTATTGGTGAAGCCGAAGCAGCAGCAAGGATTACATCGTGACACAATTTATCGACGTTATCAACGAAACGCTTTTGGCTCTGACGGGTTACACCAACCGTCAGGATCAGGCGACTTACCTCACCTCTGGGCTAAGTGCCACAGCAACTTCTTTTCAAGTTGCTGACGGAACCGTGCTTACCCGTGGCTTGGTCGAAATTGATGACGAGCTTATCTGGGTAGATTCCTTTGACCGTACTTCAAATACGGCTACCATTCCTGCCTATGGACGAGGCTTTCGTGACACTGTAGCTACAAGCCATACGGCTGGTACTCGTGTAACCATTACGCCATCCTTTCCGCGTAGTGTTATCCGGCGAAACATCAACCTCGCAATCGACGGCGTTTACCCAGATTTGTTCGGCGTCTACTACACCACCTTTACTTGGCAAGCGGCTCGTACTACCTATCCGTTGCCACAGGAAGCAATCGACGTTCTCGGCTGCTCATGGCAAACCATTGGCCCATCTCGTGAATGGTTGCCAGTGCGCCACTATCGCATTGACCGTATGGCTAACCCTGTCACATGGAATACAGGTAAGACCATTTCAATTCGTGAAGGCATTATTCCTGGTCGTACCGTCATGGTTACTTACACCAAGAAGCCAACAACGCTTCAGTATGACTCAGATGACTTTGCATCCTTAACAGGATTGCCAGACTCAGCCCGCGAAGTAATCGTTCTCGGTGCTGCTTACCGTACCGCTATGTATCTGGATATGGGTCGTGTACCTGCTGCTACTGCTGAAGCAGATGCAATGCAGGCTAATGATCCGATTGGTTCAGCTACCAACATTGGTCGGATGATTCAACAGCTTTACCAGCAACGCCTTCTGGTCGAAGTGCGTCGCCTTCAAGAGCAGTACCCACCTCGCACTCACTACACAAGCTAAGGACGGCTTATGGCACAACGACGTTATTACTCAGCCAACGCGGTGGACAACACCGTATCGGCTGGCATCACCAGCAGCGCAACAAGCGTCACGCTGTCAACCATCCCAGTGGGTTTTCCATCTTCGTATCCTTATGTCTTGGCATTGGATTACAACACAGCTTCTGAAGAATTAGTCTTGGTGACTGGCGCCTCTGGCGCAATCCTCAGCATCACTCGTGGATTTAACGGTTCAGCTCCAGCAGCTCACAATGCCGGTGCAGTTGTTCGCCACGTACTTGTCGCTCAGGACATGACCGACTTTCAGGATCATGCTGCTGCTGGTCCTGGCGGAGTACACGGCATTACAGGCTCAGTCGGCACATTCCTCGGTACACCAACCTCAGCTAACCTAGCCTCGGCAGTCTCTGATGAGACAGGTTCTGGCGCACTGGTATTCGGCACAGCGCCAACTATCGGCTCAGCGGTTCTCACCTCGCCAGTTATTAGCATGGGCATTAACGCTCAGACTGGTACGAGCTATACCCTTGTAGCTGCTGATGCAGCCAAGCTGGTAACGCTCTACAACACTGGCGGAATTACCCTGACTATTCCAGCGGGTGTATTTAGCGTCGGTCAAGCCGTCAACATCCAGCAAACTGGTGCGGGTCAAGTAACCGTAGCCAACGACGGCACATCAACCTTTACAGGTACTGGCACCAAGCTGCGTACTCAATACTCAGCGGCAACCATTCTTTGCGTAGCAACCAACACCTTCACCCTGATTGGAGACATTGCGTAATGGCAACAGCATACGTCGTTCTTGGACAGTCCACGCCAGGCGCAGCAGCCACCACTACTCTGGTGACTGGTTCGACCAATGGCAGCATCATCTCGTCTTTTACTGCTTGCAACAAGGGCAGCTCCAATGATACAATTCAAGTATCGATTACCAAGTCTGGTGGATCAGCGTACTACCAATTCTACAACTTTACATTGGCGGCTAACAGCACTTTGCAGGAAACACCAGGCTGGACTATCGCCACAGGAGATACGGTTAAGGTGTATTCCACAACAGGCAACACCGACTTTACTGCGACAGGAGTAACACTCTAATGGCTGTCTCGCTACTCACGAACAATGCAGTCTCGCCTACTATCAACGTCAATGCCCAGTCTGCTTCGTATACCGCAGTCCTTGGCGATGGTAGCAATACGCTTGTTACAATCAGCAACGCATCGGCTAACACCTTTACCATTCCACCAAACTCGTCGGTGGCTTTTCCAGTCGGCACTATCTTGAACATTGCCCAGACTGGCGCTGGCCAGACGACTATTACCCAAGGCTCAGGTGTAACCATTGTTTCCAATGGCTCAACCGCTTCGGCTCCTAAGACCCGTGTGCAGTACAGCGGTGCTACCTGCGTACAGACAAGTGCTAACACTTGGCTAGTAATGGGAGACATTGCATGATCCTACCTGGCATATTAGCCTCTGGAATATCGGGGCATTTGGGCGGTAACTACACTTCGATTGCTACGGTTACATTATCATCAACTCAATCTTCTGTTACTTTTTCATCTATTCCGCAAACATATACTCATCTCCAAATACGCGCATTGACGGTTACCAATGTTCCAAGCGGTTCGGCAGTAATGTATTTTAATGGGGATACTACTTCTGCGAATTATCATAATCATTATCTTTATGGTTCAGGCACTTCCGCGGCAGCAAACAATGGTGGCAATAACTCTTATGCTCCAGAATTTGTTGGCGGTGCCGCAGCCACCAGCCCAGGTGCTTCCATTATAGATATTCTTGATTACACAAATACAAATAAAAATAAAGTTAGCCGCGAATTAGGCGGCTATGATGCTAACGGTTCAGGATTTATAAATATATCATCAGTACTGTGGATGAATACTGCTGCAATTTCTAGCATAACATTTAACATTACTTCTTGGCTTAGTGGAACTTCTTTCGCACTTTACGGGGTGAAATAATATGGCTAGCGCACCAACATATACACCGATTGCAACGCAAACCGTTAGCGGTTCAACAACCACAACAGTTTCTTTTACCTTTATTCCTCAAACATATACAGATTTAATTTTAATTTGCAATGCTAGTACCGTGTCTGGCAACTATGACATAGGATTGCAATTTAACTCTGACACTAGCGGAAGTTATTCTTTTACTTACATAAGAGGAAATGGAAGCGTTACTAGTTCTAGTCGTTCTGTCGGGCAAGTTTTTGCATGGACGGACTGGGCTGGTTATACAACAACTATTGGACAAACAATTACGCATATAAATAATTACTCTAATAGCACAACTTACAAAACGGTTTTGTCTCATTATGGCAATTTAGGTAGCGCGGTGGATAGCGTTGTTTCTCTTTGGCGTAATACTGCCGCCATTACTCGTATTGACGCAACAATGTCAGGCGGTTTTTTTGCATCAGGTTCAACGGTAACTCTCTACGGAATTTTGGCGGCATAAATGGCAACTTCAACATATAACCTCATCGCAAGCCAAATAGTCGGTTCTGGCGGAGCATCTTCGGTTGTTTTCTCGTCAATTCCAACAACCTATACAGATTTGCTAATTAAATGTTCGACTCGCACCACTTATACGGGTGGTTCTTCTGGACTTTATATTGTTTTTAATAGCATTAATACAGGATATTACGATGTAGTTTTATATGGTACTGGTGCTAGCGCTTCAAGTTTTAAGGATACAAATCAACCATTAGTAAGCGTAGGTGGTTCGCAAAACTCTTCTTCAACATCTAATACATTTGCATCAACGGATATTTATATTCCTAACTATCTTTCAGGTAACCCTAAATCAATAAGCGGTGAAACGGGCGTAGAAAATAACTCCGCTTCAACGGGAGTATTTACTGCTATGCACGCTGGCTTAATGAATAATTCGGCGGCAATTAGTTCAATTACAATTACTTGTGACGCTTCATTCGTTCAGTATTCAACCTTCTATCTATACGGCATTATCAATCACTAAGGAGACACAATGGCAGATGTACGGATCAAGGGTCTATAATTCTGCTATGCCAAAACCTAAAGATACGACTGGCTGCCAGATAGAGCAGTGCGGCAGACAGGTTGCCGCCTGGGGAATGTGCAAGAAGCACTACCATAGGTGGCACCGCTACGGAGATGCAACCTTCGTGACGGTCAGAACCGCCAAGCCAGGAGCCGATGGCTATATCAAGATAATGGTCAACGGCAAAGGTATGCTCCAGCACAGGCACTTCATGGAAGTGCATCTTGGAAGAACATTATTGCCAGAGGAAAATGTCCACCACATAAATGGCAATAGGGCGGATAACCGTATCGATAACCTAGAGGTATGGAATACCCGTCAGCCCAAAGGGCAACGAATACCAGACAAAATTAAATACGCTTTAGAAATACTAGAGTTGTATGCACCACACCTACTGAACAAGGAGAACAGCAATGGCTGATGTTATTGAGGTTAATTGTGAAACGGGCCAAGTAACTACTCGCCCACAAACCGCTGAAGAAATTGCAGCAGCCGAGGCAGCAGCCGCCCAAGCTGCCGCTGACGCGCAGGCAAAAGCTGCTGCGGACCAGGCTAAGGCAGATGCAAAGCTAGCCGCACAGGCTAAGTTGCAGTCGCTTGGCTTGACAGGCGAAGAAGTAGCAGCGCTACTTCCCTAAGCAACACAAGCTTTACAGCCCCGCTACGGCGGGGCTTTTTCATTGGAAACTATTTAAGGAGTAAGTGTGGCATTAGATGGCTATTTACATATTGCTGAACGTCCTGTTGATCCGATTGGTCAACCATCAAACTCCGGTAATACCTTTAGTAACACAACCAATTCCTACGACTGCGCCGTAGCAGGGCTTCCCTTCTTTCTAGCCGCATCCAAGGAATACCCATACAAGCGCGAGACGGCTCAATACCGTAAGCAACAGATAGATCAGCAGAAGGAACCAGGCGAGCAGACGCTTACCGGTTGGTGGATACGCAGCCAGTCCTCGTTCCACTATGGAGCTGGCATTCGCTACGAAGAACCAATCGAAGGCGAGACTGTTGGCTATCGCTTTAACAAGTCTGCTGGCGTAGATGTCTTCAACATCGGCAAGGTAACACTCCTGCCAGATGTCACCAAGAATACCGACATCACCGTATCGGCTGCGCCTATTATGGTGGGCGGCTCTGACACCAATGGTGTGGATGTAGTCATTACTGCCAATGGCTCCACGCTCTATCGCACTACTGCCGCTGGTGTAACTACAACCTTGACATGGGGTGGCTCAGGCAACATCCTTGCGCTGGCACAAGACGGCGCTAACTACTATGCCGCTAATGCCACAGGCATTTACAAAGGCCCACTCACCGGCGCCACCAGCGGTACGCTTATCTTTACCCACCCATCTATGGTGGGAACCGTTACCAACGTCAACCTTGGTTGGGTTAAGCAGCGCCTTATTGCTGGCGTCAATAACTACATCTTTGAAGTACAGCCTGTCGTTTCCTACACGGTTACCACAAGCAAGGTAGATGGCTCATACAACGCCACCCTGACAACATCATCTGCCCACAACTTTGTTGTCGGATCCTTGATTACCGTATCTTCCGTTGGCTCACCTTACAACGGCACATGGTCAGTTACCGCTGTGCCTAACAGCACAACCGCTACCTTCTTCGTCAACAACGCCGCTGTCGGACAGGCATCTGCGTCAGGCACCGTAGCTTTGGCAAGCAATAACAACCTGCCTATCTACGCTCATCCTAACCCAGCATGGGTCTGGACTGGCGTATGCGAAGGCCCTAACGCTATCTATATCGGTGGATATGCCGGTGACTCGTCATCGGTCTACCGTCTTGCCCTAGATACATCAGGTCAGGTTCCTTTGCTGACCCGCGCATTGACTGCTGCTGACCTACCACGAGGCGAAATCATTTACGCCCTTGGTGCATACATCGGCAAGTACATGGTCTTCTGTACCAACAAAGGCATTCGTGTTGGCCAGATTGACACATCTGGTTTCGTGTCTTCGGGCTATGTTACCTACGGTCCAATCACCGTTGTTACCAACGGCTACGACCCAGCCAGCGGAACAGTCCTGAATGGACTGCCATCTTACTCGGTTACCTTTGCAGACCGATTTGCATACTGCACCGTCTCTAACTACATCGACAATGGTGACGGCACATACTCATCCGGTCTTATCAAGATTG
>Ga0007867_1000445_pt1 | contig 14437 bp, 12 predicted proteins | sample CryBogCBH25Aug08_FD_71224 | JGI IMG/M metagenome (GOLD analysis project Ga0007867, IMG submission 71224) | Freshwater microbial communities from Crystal Bog, Wisconsin, USA - CBH25Aug08 | ecosystem: Environmental > Aquatic > Freshwater > Lake | place: Crystal Bog, Wisconsin, USA | collected... | reverse complement strand
AGATTGTTCCAGACATTCGGTGGCGAGTAGTTCAATCGGCAGAACAGCGGATTTTGGATCCGAAGGTTGGAGGTTCGAGCCCTCCCTCGCCAGCTCACGAGGTTGGGTACCCCCTTGGTATTTTGTCGTCGTGTCGACGCCAAAGATCGAGGACTACTTCATCCCACCTATGGAACTCGTGGGAGTCACGGCGCACTTTCGCGGAGCAATGGAACCCGACGCGGACTACGACGTTGTCATCCCCGCCCTGTGGCAGCGCCTCGACGGTGAGGTCGCCACCCGACGGATTCTCGGTGATCGTCGTTTCGGACTGATCACCGTGACCGACGTTCCTGGCGTGATGCGTTACGAGGCGTGCATTCTCGCGACGGGTGGCGATACTTCGACTCTGTCGCCAATCTCGTTTCCGGGTGGTCGCTACGTGTGCGTGGAGCACGAAGGGTCGCTCGAAGGCTTGGCGCACACGGTGCGATGGTTCTACGGCGAGTACCTACTCACTGCCCCCTACGACCTCGTTGACGGCGCACACATTGAAATGTATGACAAGCGATTCACGAATGACGCGAATTCTGTAATGACGGTGGGCGCTCCGTATCGCTTTTCGCGGGCCTAGATCATCGTGGCGATGATCTGCGCTAACTGCAGTGGCGCGTCTCCCTGCACCGAGTGACCGGCGCCCTCTACGTGAATCACGCGCGCCGTGGGACAGCGCCGGAGGAGCTCTTGTTCGTCAGCGTCGTCAACAACGGAACCGGCCGCCATGCCCCGCACGAGAGTGACGGGCATCGTCAGTTCGCCGAGGGCGTCCCACAAATTCCCGGCGTCGGGTGCGCTCAGTTCGCTTCGCGGGTGCCGCTGGTGTCGCCAGATCCACGTGCCGTCGGCTTGCTGCTGGGCATTGTGCAAGATGCCCCGTCGTAGTGAGGAGACCGACCTCGTGGGGTTGTGCTCAATGGTGCGCGCCAAGAGGGCATCAAAGTCTTCAAAGCTGGTGGGCCCGTTGACGAAGTTGGTGATGTGCTTCGCCTTGTCGGCGTTGACACCCGGGGTGATGTCCACGAGAAATAGGGAGCGAACGAGTTCGGGGTGATTGCGCGCGATGACGAGCGATGTCAGACCGCCCAGCGACATTCCCACCAAAGGAACGGGTTCGCGAAACTCTTGCGCCATGGCGCCGGCGAGATCTTTCGCGTGTTGGGCCACGGCCGTGTTGCCGAAGGGACCCGCGTCGGAGTGACCGTGTCCCGGTAGGTCGAAGGCGACGAGAGGATGCTGCAGGGCGAGGGCAACAGTGTCGAAGGTGTGGGCGTTTTGGGCGCCACCGTGGACCATGGCGAGCTCGGGCGGAGTTGTACCCCAGACAAGGGCGCTCACGCGACGTCCGTGGTCGACATCAAAGAATCGCCGTTCGACGGGGGGAATCGGAACCTCGAGTCCCCATTCGGACAGATTCTCGTGGAAATAGGAGAACTCGTCGTACGGGATGATCACCATGTCCGCATCGTAGGGCACGGCTGGTAGAGATAGAGGGGTGAATCGACCCATGTGTGTAGTCGTGCTCGCCGCTGGCGAAGGCACGCGAATGCGCTCGACGCGCCCGAAGCCTCTCCACCATCTAGCCGGTCGACCGATGGTGCAGCACGTTCTCGAAGCGGCGCGGCACGACGAAGTTCGCGCCACCGTCGTCGTGGTGGGCCACGGGGCGACGTGGGTTGAAAAGTCGTTGTTAACGAGAGCGAACGCCGATGCGCCCTTGACGTTCGTGGAACAGAGCGAACAATTGGGAACCGGTCACGCCGTGCTCGTTGCGGTGCCGACTATCGACGACGCGTTGGGTGCTACCGATGGCGACGTGTTGATCATGCCGGGCGACGCGCCGCTTCTGCGCTCGTCCACCATTCGTGCCCTGTTGGAGGCGCACCGCGAGAAGAACGCCGGTTTGACCGTTCTCACAGCCGTCGTCGATGATCCGACCGGTTACGGGCGAGTAGTCCACGGCAAGGACGACAAGATCGCCCGCATCGTCGAAGAGCGGGACGCGACGGATTCGGAGCGGCTCATTGACGAGATCAACACGTCGATCATGGTCGTGCGCCAGTCGCTCCTCGGCCCCGCGCTGCGTCTGGTGGGTCGCCAGAACGCACAGAACGAGTACTACCTCACCGACCTCGTGAGTGTTCTGTACTCCTCAGGACACGTCACGGCGTCGTACGTTCTGGCTGACCCGACCGAAGCCGCCGGCGTGAACGACCGAGCGCAATTGGCCACCGCCGAGGTTGAACTGCGTCGCCGCATCAACGAGGAGTGGATGCGGCGTGGTGTGACCATGTGGGATCCGGCGGCGACGTATATCGACTCCGACGTGGAATTGTCCGCCGACGTCTCGCTGCTGCCCGGCACGGTTCTCAAGGGTCGATGTGTCGTGGGTGCCGGTTCACAAGTGGGCCCCCACGCGTTCTTGACCGACGTGGCGATTGGCACCAACGTTCAGGTGGGAGCGGTGGAGGCGACCAATGTCCGCATTGGCGACGACGCCCGCGTGAACTCGTTTTGTGTTCTTGAACCCGGTACGGTCATCCCCAACGGCGCGCACGTCGTCGGTGGCGAGCACCGCACCCTCTAGGGAGTCCTCGCTAACCACTACGCTGACGACGTGGAGTCACTGTCGAAGCGTCGGTTGATTGTTGCATCAGGACGAGCCCACCGGGAACTGGCGCAGAACATTGCTGACCAGTTGGGCGTGAATCTTGCCGAACCCAACTTGCGAGAGTTCGCCAACGGCGAGATTCATTGTCGCTACGACGAGTCAATACGTGGCGCGGACGTGTTCATTGTGCAAACCCACTGTTCACCCGTCAACGACACCGTGATGGAACAGCTGATCATGATCGACGCGGCCAAGCGTGCCTCGGCCAAGCGCATCACGGCCGTGTGTCCGAACTTTGGTTACGCCCGACAGGACCGCAAGTCACAGGGTCGCGAACCCATCACCGCGAAGCTCGTGGCCGACATGCTCCAGGTCGCCGGGGCCGACCGCGTGCTGTCCGTCGACTTTCACTCGGGTCAGATTCAGGGATTCTTCGACGTGCCGGTGGACCACCTGGTCGCCGCACCCGTCCTCGAGGACTATCTCAAGGCCAACACGGACCCTCACGAACTTGTCGTCGTCGCACCCGACGCCGGTCGCGTCAAGGTGGCGGAGCGTTACTCTCAACACCTCGGCAGTCAACTGGCACTGGTCCACAAGACGCGACCGCGCGGGACCGCCAATGTCTCCGAAGCGCGCCACATCGTCGGTGACGTCGAGGGTCGGCACTGCGTTCTGATTGACGACATGATCGACACCGCCGGCACGATTGTGGCCGCCTGCGACCTGTTGAAGGCCTCAGGAGCTGCGGATATCTGGGTGATGACCACCCACGCGATTTTCTCTGATCCGGCCATTGAACGCCTCACCAACGCGCCGGTCAGCCGCGTCGTGGTGACCGACACCCTGCCCCTGCCGGCCGAGCGCCGATTCCCCAAGTTGGAGATTCTCTCGGTGGCACCCATCATTGCGACCGCAATTTCCGCGATTTTCGAGGACTCTTCGGTATCGGAGATCTTCGGCGGCGAGAATCTCCTGTAGCTCTTTTCGGACGTCCGCGTCCTCGGCTAGACTTGTCTCCCTGTGCGCGGGCTTCACTGTCGCGCCCCAGATTCCTAGAGGAGTTGTCATGTCGCAGGTCGCTTTGAGTGCATCGACGAACCGTGAGATCGGTTCGCGCCCCGTGCGCCGTCTGCGCGCCGAGGGTCTCATTCCCGGCGTTGTCTACGGCGAAGGTGTGACGCCTCTGCCCGTGTCGGTCAACGCCAAGGAATTCCGCACCGCGGTTTCGGGCGAGCAGGGTCTCAACACCCTGATTACCCTCGACGCCGACGGCACGAGCTACACCGTGATGGCGCGCGAAATTCAGCGTCACCCCTTCCGCAACACGGTCGCGCACGTTGACTTTCAGGTCGTCGACCCCAACAAGGGTGTGACGGTCGAAGTGCCGCTGCACCTCATTGGTGACGCGGTCGAAGTGCGCCACGCCGACTACGAAGTCGACCAGCAGGCCTTCGCCCTGCTCGTGACCGCCCGTCCCGACCAGATTCCGACCCACGTTGACGTGGACATTTCGAATCTCACCGTGGGTGGATCGATCAAGGTCGGCGACGTGATTCTGCCCGAGGGCGTCGTGGCCGCGGGCGACCACGGTCTGCCGGTCGTCGCGACGCGCGCCGGTCGCGCGGCGAAGACCGCCACCGCGCAGGCCTAGTCCACGGTGGCGCTTCGGCGACCACGCGACGCAGGCGAACGGCGGGGGAGCCCGAGCGACCTGGTTCTGCTCGGCCTTGCCAATCCCGGTACGCAATACGAAGGTTCCCGTCACAACGTGGGGGGCGACGCCGTGCGTTTACTCGCCACTCGTCACGGGGCCAAACTCGTCCTCGAAAGTCGTCAGCGCTGCATGAGCGCCACCATCACCGCTCCCGTGGGGCGCGTCACCTTGGCGGTACCGACCACCTTTATGAACGAGTCAGGTGCCGCACTCCCGCCATTGCTGCGCCGGGTGTCCTTGAGTGACCTTTCGGGACTGGTTGTGGCACACGATGAACTGGACTTAGAGCCGGGACGTCTTCGCCTCAAGTGGGGTGGCGGTCTCGCGGGCCACAACGGACTGCGTTCCATCGCGAGCGTGCTCGGGACGCAGGATTTCGGTCGACTGCGGATCGGCGTCGGTAAGCCGCCCACGAAGGAACAGGGCGCTGATTGGGTGCTGCGACCACCGACCGGAGCACGCAAGACGGCTCTCGCCAGCGACGTCGCGGCTGCCGCGGACGCTCTCGAAGAACTCCTCAGCGTTCCTTTCGAAGAAGCGCAGCGTCGCGTGAACGCGGCCAAGGGTGAGTGAGCGCGGGGTTCTCGCCCCCCTCCTCACCAGAATTCGCCAGTCCCTCGGCACCGCAGGGAACGCCACGAACATCGTGGTGGGTGGCTTCGCGGCGCCTGCGGCCGTCGCGCTCCACGCGTCCCAGGCGGAGTGCACGGTCGTCGTGACAGCGACGCAAAGCGCGGCGGAGGAATTCCTTGACGCGTTACGCGTCCTCGTGGACGGCGATGTGGTGCTGCTTCCCGCGTGGGATACACACCCTTTGGAACGCGTGAGTCCGGACCTCACCGTTATGGGACAGCGTCACGAGTTGCGGTGGCGACTGCACGATGGCCTCGATGTCCCTCGGGTGATCGTGGCGAGCGTGCGCGCGCTCACCCAGCTCGTGCCCCCAGAACCAGTGAGTGCACCCATCACCTTGGGGGTGGGCGACATTGTCGAGCGCGACGAACTTCTCGCCGCACTCGTTGATTTTGGGTATCGCCGCGAGCACGCCGTCGAGCACCGCGGCGAATTCGCGGTGCGCGGTGGCATCGTTGACGTGTGGCCCGCGGCCGCGGATGAACCGGTGCGACTTGATCTCTTCGGCGACGAGGTCGAACGCCTCTGCGTCTTTGATGTCGCGGACCAACGCAGCACGCGCGACGTCGAGGTGGTCTCGATTTTCGCCGCGCGCGAGTGGCGCCCGAATGACGTAACGAGGTCACGCGCCCGGGAACTGGGGAAGGAATTCTCGTGGGGCCGCGAGGCATTCCAACGCCTCGCCGACGGCGTCCTCTTCGACGGGATGGAGGGCTGGCTGCCGTGGTTCGCGAACGGTACCCGGACCGTGACGGACGAAGTGCCGCAGGATGCCTCGATTGTTCTCTTTGAACCACAGCGCGTGAGCGACCGGCTCTCCGATTTACTGGATGAAGAACGCGACCTCGTCACGGCGGTGGGTCGTACGTGGGGTGTGGAGACCGAACTGCCCTTGATCCACGTTGACTACGAGACCGCGGTCGGGCGTCGCCACGTGGCCCTCACGGTCGGCGGCTCCCTGCAAACCGGTTCATTCAATTGGCCCGCCGTCAGCCCACCCGTCGTGCAAGGTGATCCCAGTCGGTTGGCACAACACGTGCGCTCCTGGGGTCCCCACCATCGGGGGGTAATTGCCGCGACGTCGCAGGCGTCCGCGAGCCGTATCGCGGAACTCCTATCCGCCGAGGGCGTCGAGGTCTCGACGAATCCGCAAGCCCTGCTCGAAGTTCGCGTCAGCGTCGTTGTCGCTCCCTTACCCCACGGATTCGCCATCGACGAAGCGGGACTGACCGTCTGGAGCGAATCCGACGTCACCGGGCGGCGAGCCGTGCACCGTGCACCGCGGACGCGATCGCGGTCGGTCGACGGTTTCTTCGACGGCCTCGCTATTGGTAGCTACGTCGTTCATCGTCAGCACGGCGTCGCGAAATTTTCTGGCTCCACGACACGAGTCATTAACGGCACTACCCGTGACTATCTGATTCTCGAATTCAAAGACGGGCGAAGCTACTGGCCGACGGACCAAATTGACGCTCTGACGCCCTACAGCGGCGGCGACGCACCCACGTTGTCCAAGATGGGCTCGGAGCAATGGCAGAAGTCACGCGCGAAGGCTCGCGCCGCTGCAACCATCGTGGCGCAAGAACTCGTGGCCCTCTACCGGGAGCGCACGGTCGCGACGGGATTCGCCTTCAGTCCGGACACGACGTGGCAGCACGAGATGGAATCTCTCTTTCCCTTCACCGAAACGGCCGATCAACTACGCGCGATCGCCGAAGTCAAAGAGGACATGGAGCGCCCGCGACCGATGGACCGACTGGTCTGTGCGGACGTGGGCTTCGGCAAGACCGAGATTGCGTTGCGCGCGGTCTTCAAAGCGGTGCAAGACAACAAGCAGGTGGCGTTCTTGGTGCCGACGACTCTCCTTGCGAGTCAGCATCACGCCACGCTGAGTGAGCGTTTCGCCGGCTTTCCCGTGAACGTTGCGCTCCTGAGCCGGTTCGTGGAGGACGCGGACGTGCGCCGAACAATCGCGGGGCTGGCGGACGGTTCTGTCGACGTCGTCGTCGGGACCCATCGTTTGCTCGACGAGAAGATTGCCTACAAGGATCTCGGTCTTCTTGTCGTTGACGAAGAACAGCGCTTTGGCGTGAATCACAAGGAAGCCATCAAGCGTCGCGCCGTGGGTGTGGACGTTCTCACGCTCTCGGCCAGCCCGATCCCGCGAACCCTCGAGATGGCCTTTACCGGCATTCGTGATTTGTCGATGGTGACGACCCCGCCCGCCGAACGTCGCCCCATTCTCACCCACGTCGGGGAATACGACGAGGCCGCGGTGATCGAAGCGGTGCGTCGCGAACTCTTGCGCGAGGGCCAAGTCTTCTTCGTGCATAACCGGGTGGCGGACATTGACGAAGTGGCGCGTCGCCTCGCGAGTTTGGTGCCGGACGCTCGTATCGCCGTGGCGCACGGACAAATGGACGAGGGGTCCCTCGAGACCATTGTCAACGACTTTTGGCAACGCCAGTACGACGTGCTCGTCTGCACGACAATCGTCGAATCAGGAATTGACATGCCGAGTGTGAATACCTTGATCGTCGACCGCGCAGATTTGTTGGGGCTCGGACAGCTGCACCAATTGCGCGGTCGGGTCGGACGGGCCGGCGCGCGGGCGTACGCGTACTTGTTCCATCCCGCCGACCGCGTTCTTTCCGAGACCGCGTACGAGCGCCTGCGCACCATTGGGGACAACACCGCCCTCGGTAGCGGTTTCAAGATTGCGATGCGTGACCTCGAGATCCGTGGCGCGGGCAATTTGCTCGGCCACGATCAATCCGGTCCAGTGGCCGCTGTCGGGTACGACCTGTACGTGCAATTGGTCGCCGAAGCGGTGGAGGAAGCCAAGGGCGAGATTCCGCGAGAGGTGGTCACGGTGTCCCTGGACGTGCCCGGCGAAGCGCACCTGCCGACCACGTACATCGAGGCCGATGATGACCGCCTTGAGGCTTACCGACGACTCGCGTCGGTCACCACGCTCGCGCACCTCGACGACGTACGGGCCGAATGGATTGACCGGTACGGACCACTGCCTGCTCCCGCGGAGGGGCTGCTGGCGCTCAGTGAATTGCGTGTGGAATGCCTGCGCGTCGGTGTCCGGGAAATCATCGTGCAGCCCGCGAAGGTGGGTGTCCGGTCGAAGGCGGTGGCGCGACTCGGCCCACTCACGCTTCCTCTGTCCCAGGCTCTGCGACTCCGACGCCTCTACGGACCCAAGGCGTACGACGAGACGACACAACAACTGCGGCTCGAACTGGCGCCCCACGAGACAAGTCCCGCACCGCTGATTGCCCTCTTGCGCGACGTGGTCCCTCCCGTCGACTCAGAAGCCTCGAGTGCGATCGGTAGCATGGGTTAATGCGCCGTCTCGTCGTTCTTCTCGCCGTCGCCCTGGTGGGTGCTGGTCTCGCTGGTCGTTTTGTGAGCGCCGACGCCACCCGCGTCAATCAGTCATCGATCTCGTCGGTGACACTGCGCGCCGAATTGCAGGTCATTCACGATCACCCACAATTCGCCTGTTACCTCACGGCGTTATACGGGATGAACACGTCGTCGTCGTCCGTCGCCTTCAACGCCACCGGCACCGCGTCGTGGACGCAGATGCAGGTCGAGGGATTGGCCATCACGGACTGGGTAAGTCGACACGATCACTGGAAGCCGTCGAACGTGAATGTTCCGCAGGCCACGACGGAATTCATTAACGAGCTCACCAATTCCGCGCAAGCGAATGCGGCGACCTGCACCACGTCCGCCGCGTCCGCGGTCGCCGCGTTGCCAAAGTGGTTCGTGAAAAACATGGTGGTCAATGAAGCGGCGTCGGTCTGGCTGCTCAAGCACACGCCGGGAACCGTTCCCCTCACGACGGCGGGGCTCGAGTCCTACTACAACAGTCACAAGGATTTTTACGACACGATCTGCATTTCGGTCGCCGTGGTGAGCTACTCGAATCTGCGAGCATTCCAAACGGACATGGCCGCCGGAATGTCGGTATCGAACTTAGCGAAGAAGTATTCCGAGGATCCGAGCGGCAGCAAGGGTGGCGGGTACGGCTGCTACGGCCCGTCATCACAGAGCTACTCGGTTGTGCGCAAGGACACCTACGGAACGCCAATGAACACGTTCTCGACGTCGTTTACCGCGGTGAATTACGCGGGTTCGACGGCGGCTCTCTACGTGGCGCCGACCAAGCGGACACCGAACACTTTTGCGGACGCCGAAACTGTGGTGCTCTCCGACGTGCGCTCCTACAACGCGAGCCTCGCGTCCGACGAGCAGAAAGCCCTCTTGTCACTCGCGGGTGTCTACGTCAATCCCAGCCTGGGCCGTTGGTCCACCTCCAGTCTTAAGGTGAACGCTCTGTCCACACCGTCACCGAATGTGACGCCGGGCGGCGGCGCGTCACTGGGTTTCTAGGTGTTCGTACCGACGATTCTCGTCGTCGGTCTAGGCCCGGGTGATGCGTCACTTCTCACGCCCGCGGCACGCGACGCACTCCGGCACGCGCCGGTCGCTCGGCTGCGCACACGGCGCCATCCGGCGGCGGAGGAATTCGCTGATGTACCGAGTTACGACGAGTGGTACGAGACCGCTTCGTCGTTCGACGAGCTCTACAGCAACATCGTCATGGATCTCATCCAACTCGCCGCAGATTCTCCGAATCACACCGTGGTGTACGCCGTTCCCGGGTCCCCGATCGTTGCGGAGAGGACCGTCGAGCTGCTGTTCGCGTGCACCGACATTGAGGTTCGTTGCCAACCCGCCGTATCGGTGATCGACATCGCGTGCGCGGCTCTGGGACGTGACCCCATGGGTGAGTCGCTACGCGTCGTCGACGCCCTGTCGTCGACGGAACCCTTGCGCGGTCCGGGTCCCTTGCTGGTTCTCCAGACCTACAGCGCGGAGATTCTCGCCACGGTGGCTGACCGCCTACCCCCGACGAGCGACGTCATCGTGCTGCATCACCTCGGACTTCCGGACGAGCACATCGCATCAATGGTGGCGCGGTCACTGCCGTCGTTTACCGAGGCCGATCACCTCACGTCGCTATGGGTCCCGTCGCTGCGCACCGCGGGCGAAGCGATGGACGACCTCGTTGATTTGATGCGGACCTTGCGAGTGGAGTGTCCCTGGGACGAAGAGCAAACGCATTCATCGCTCACTCGACACTTGCTCGAAGAGGCCTACGAAGCACTCGACGCCCTCGAGGCGTACGACGCCGACGATCCTGACGCGGACGCCTGCGACGTGATCGAGGAGCTCGGTGACGTCTTGTTTCAGATTGTCTTTCACGCCGAGTTGGGTAGTGAGGATGAACGTTTTGATCTCGTCACCATCGCCGACGGCGTTCGCGAAAAACTCGTGAGTCGTCACCCACACGTCTTTGGCGACGTGGAAGTCAACGGCGCCGATGACGTGGCGACGCGGTGGGAAGAAAACAAGCGCGTCGAAAAGAAGCGTTCGAGTGTCACTGACGGCATTGCCCTCCAGTTACCGGCGCTCACGTTGTACGCGAAGATGCGTCGCAAGGCGCTGTCGGTCGGACTGCCACTCGACGACGCGGACACCGCGCGGGGCCGAGCGACGCGAGCACTCGACAGCATCGTTGTTCCACAGGACGTGGTCAGCGATGCCGTGGTGAGTGACGCCGACCCGGCGTGGGGGGATGTGCTCAGTGCCATTGAGGACATGGCCCGTATCGCAGGTATTGATCTCGAGGGTGTGCTGCGAGCGCGAGCGCTCCAACTTCGCGACGAGATCCGTGCATCCGAAGGCCACGGTCCTGTAGTTGACACACCCTGACGGGCTAGCGTTGTTCCTGATGAAGCCCGGTCGGCGGGCGTAAAGGAGTGCGTCATGAGCGCCATTGAACTCGTCATTGGTCGTCAAGTCTTGGACTCGAGGGGTAACCCTACGGTTGAGGCGGAAGTTGTCCTGGAGTCCGGAGCGGTCGGACGGGCCATTTCTCCGTCGGGCGCGTCAACGGGAATTCACGAGGCCGTGGAACTCCGTGATGGTGGAAGCGCGTGGAACGGCAAGGGTGTGTCGGGCGCAGTGGGCTTTGTCAACACCGAAATCAACGAGGCGCTGGAAGGCTACGAGGCCTCCGATCAGCGTGCAGTCGACTTGGCGATGATTGACCTGGACGGCACGCCGAACAAGGCGCGTCTCGGAGCAAACGCCATCCTCGCGGTCTCGCTCGCGGTCGCCAAGGCCGCTGCCCTCGAGAGCGACCTCGCCCTGTATCAATACATTGGTGGCGTCAACGCGCACGTGCTGCCGGTACCGATGATGAACGTCGTCAATGGTGGCGCGCACGCCAAGAACTCGATCGACTTTCAGGAATTCATGCTCATGCCCGTTGGGGCGTCGTCATTCGCCGAGGCGCTCCAGTGGGGTACCGAGGGCTACCACGCGCTGAAGGCGGTGCTCGCGGATCGTGGTCTGCACACCGCCGTGGGCGACGAGGGTGGGTTTGCTCCCGACCTTCCGGACAACGAAACGGCTGTCAAGGTGCTCGTCGAGGCGATCGAGCGCACGGGTCACGAGCCGGGGCGCGACATCGCAATCGCACTCGATCCCGCTACATCAGAAATCTGGCGTGACGGCGGCTACCACCTCGATGGCGAAGGACGCGTTCTCACGCCGTCGCAGCTGGTGGATTACTGGGAAGAACTGTGCGGCAAGTATCCCATCGTGTCCATCGAAGACGGCATGGCCGAAGAAGACTGGGAGGGCTGGGCGCAGCTCACCGAGCGTCTCGGTAACAAGATTCAGTTGGTGGGCGACGATATTTTCGTGACCAATACGTCGCTGCTCGCCAAGGGAATCGAGCGCGGCGTCGCCAATTCGATTCTCGTCAAGTTGAATCAAATCGGTACGCTCTCAGAAACTCTCGACGCCGTCGCCATGGCGACGGCTCATCGCTACACCGCGGTCATTTCTCACCGTTCGGGCGAAACCGAAGACACGACGATTGCGGATCTCGCTGTCGCGACGAATGCTGGACAGATCAAGACGGGTGCGCCGGCACGTACGGACCGAGTGGCGAAGTACAACCAGTTGCTGCGTATTGAAGAGCAACTCGGTTCGATGGCTCGGTTCCTCGGGGGAAGCGCCCTCAGCGGCGCGTCGATGCCTAGGGTATAGAGCATGAATCGGGTGACCCAACGTCTCGTGATGCCTCTCGCGGTGCTGACCGCGGTGGGCATGATCGTCGTGTGGTTTCCCTTTTCGACTCTGCTGAGTCAACGTACGCAAATGAACACGGTCGCCCAGCAGATTGCTCTCTTGCACCAACAAGGTCACGTTCTCCAGATGCAACAAAAGGCGTTGTCGACCGCGCAGGCGACGGAGGAACTGGCACGTCAGGAATACCAGTTGGTCCAGCCGGGTCAGCGACTCATCCAGGTGCTCAACAATGGTGACGGTACGGCTGGGGACCCGGGAGACTCGCCTCTGGCGTCGCCGCTCGGGTCACGCGGCAGCGCGGCGACGACTCCGCACAGTGCCCATCACGGTGCGGGCTTCTGGTCGCGAGTCGTGCACACTCTCGAATTCTGGCGTTGAGCACCTTTCGCGACGCGTCGAGTCACGACGAAGAGGTGGTGGCGGGATTACTCGGGCGACCGGTCGCGGCGCGATTCGCCGTGGCGGTTCGTCGCGAGAACGGTTCGCCCGTCGTGATTGAGAATGAACCGCATCTACGCGACGGCACGCCTCTGCCCACGCTGTTTTGGTTGGTCGACGCCGACCTGCACGATGCAGTGAGCCGACTCGAAGGCGAGAGTGGCGTGCACCGATTTGAAGACCTCGTGGACGAAGAGGAATTGGCCGCGACACATCGTGCGTACGCCGCACTGCGAGAACAGGCCGTTGTTCGTCACGATCTCGTCCAACCATCCGGCGGAGTGGGTGGCACCCGGGTGGGCGTGAAGTGTCTACACGCGCACCTCGCCTATCACTTAGTGGGCGGGAATGATCCCGTTGGTGCGCTGGTCGCAGAGGCGGTCGGCGTACCTCCCGTCGTGATCTGCGAGGTGCGATGAGCGTCGCGGCAATTGACTGTGGGACAAATTCCACGCGCCTCTTGATCGCCGACGACGCGGGACGAGTGTTACGCCGCGAGATGCGCATCACGCGTCTCGGTGAGGATGTCGATGCGACGGGCACCCTCGCCGACGCCGCGCTCCAGAGGAATTTTGATGTCCTCACCCAGTACGCGACGTACATGAGAGAGGCGCACGTCACGAGGTCGCGCCTGGTCGCGACCTCCGCCGCCCGAGACGCCGCGAATGGTGCTTTCTTCCTCGAGCGAGCCGCCGAGATCACGGGTGCTCGTGTCGCGCTGCTCAGCGGACACGAAGAAGCTCAACTGTCCTTGCGCGGAGCGACGGCGGATCTGCCCGACGTCGAGGCGCCCACGATGATTCTCGATATCGGCGGCGGTTCCACGGAGATGGCCGCCATGGTCAATGGAGAATTGCTGGCCTTTTCCATGCAGTTGGGCTGCGTGCGCGTGACGGAACGGGCGACGGGTGTGGGAATACTGACCCCGGCAGCGCGTGAACGGGCGAACGACATGATCGCAGCCGAGCTACAGCGCGCCTGGTCGCAGGTGCCGGGGTTCGAAGGTCTCGTCGGCAATGTCCGCGTTGTGGGCTTGGCCGGCATGGTCGCCACTTTGTCGCAGCTCGTTGCCGGCGTCGCCGAGTACGACCGAGAGCGTGTTCACCACCAACGCCTCACTCTCTCGAATGTCGTGGAGTGGTGTGAGCGCCTCGGCCGCGAAGAGCCCGCCGCTCGACTTCGCTTCCCCGGAATGGTCGCTGGCCGGGAGGACGTTCTCCCCGCGGGACTGTTGATCTTGGAATCGGTAATGCTTCGATGTGCGGTCGGCGAAATTCTCTCGAGTGAGAACGACATACTTGACGGTCTCGCCGCCACGATGGTGACGGATGTTGACGACGAGCCCTAGTGTGCAAGACGAGAGTGAGGAGTGAACGACGGTGAGTATGAGAACCATGTCGTACGCACCACTCGTTCTGCACGGTCGTCGGCTCGTGCTGCGCACCTTGACCGAAAACGATTACGAGGGGTGGGTCGAGGTCCGCACTCGCTGTCGTAACTGGCTCCAGAAATGGGAACCACGGCCGGCCAACGCGCAACACCTGGCGGAAGATCGACGCAGTTTTGTGAGTCGTTGCGCGATTCGCGAACGCGAGCGCCAATTAGGGACGGCCTACGGATTCGGGATTTTTGTCGCGGGTCAGTTCGCGGGCGAACTCACTCTCTCGTCCATTCAACGTGGCCCACTGCAGTCGGGCTACGTCGGCTACTGGATCGACGAGGCTCGCGCCGGTCACGGCTACGTACCCGAATCAGTCGTCACGCTGCTGCAGTACGCCTTTGAGACCCTTCGGCTCCACCGTATCGAGATCAACATC
>Ga0007867_1000444_pt1 | contig 14459 bp, 24 predicted proteins | sample CryBogCBH25Aug08_FD_71224 | JGI IMG/M metagenome (GOLD analysis project Ga0007867, IMG submission 71224) | Freshwater microbial communities from Crystal Bog, Wisconsin, USA - CBH25Aug08 | ecosystem: Environmental > Aquatic > Freshwater > Lake | place: Crystal Bog, Wisconsin, USA | collected... | reverse complement strand
CCGCGATGGGCGGCAAAGCGCGCGCTGCTGGACAGAGCGTTTGAGGCTGGAACGTGCCCGGCAGGCGCTCCGGCATGTGCGCTGCCGTCTGAATGGCGGGAGAGCGCTTTGCACCATCGGGACTGCCGGGCTTGCATTGGAGACGAGGCATGACCGCCCCCCAATCCTGGCGCGGGCGATGCTCCCGCGACGACCTCCACCTCGACCCGCCCCTCACCGCCATGCAGCGCCTGGGGCTGCTGGCTGCGCTGCTGGCGATTGGTTCCGTCGCCGGCTTTGGCCTGATCCTCATCATCAAAGGAATGACACAATGAGCGACACCGAAACCAACGACATTGGCGGCGTCTCCGGCCAACAGCTTCGGTCCTTCGTGGATCGCATAGAACGCCTGGAAGAGGAAAAGACCGGAATTGCCGACGACATCAAGGACCTCTATTCCGTGGCCAAGGGCCAGGGCTTCGAGGTCAAGGTGCTGCGCAAGATCATCTCTCTCCGCAAGCGGTCCAAGGAGGACCGGCAGGAAGAGGAAGAGTTGATGGCGCTCTACCTAACCGCTTTGGGTATGGACGCCTGACCATGGATGCGGTCGCAACCGGCATGGGGGATTGGGCACGCCTTCGCGATGCCCTCGCCCGTGTCCGGGAAGCGGCCGGGCTTTCTCGCGAAGATGTTGGCCGGAGGATCGGGGTGCATAAACAGACTGTTTACACATGGGAGAGCGCCGAACGGGAGCCTACCGCGCGAAACCTGTTCGCATGGTGCGCGGCTCTCGGGGTGCGGCTGGTGGATGTGGCGGAGGATCGGGGATGACCGCCGAAGACGCCCTCCAGATCACCGTCATGAAGTGGCTCAAGCTGGCCTTGTCTGCTGATGCCGTGGCTTTTCATCCGGCGAACGGTGGCAGCCGTAACCCCATTGAAGGCGCCAAGCTCAAGGCTATGGGCGTTGTCGCTGGCGCACCAGACATTGTTATTTTCTGGGGCGAGCGCCCCTATTGCATCGAGTTGAAAACCTCAACCGGCCGGCAGCGCCCAAACCAGAAAGAGTTTGAGGAGAATGCCAGGAAGGCTGGCGCCCTCTACCAGCTTTGCCGCAGCCTAGATGAAGTCGAAGGCGTGTTGTTGGGTTGGGGATTTCCTCTCCGCGGGAGGATCGCAGCATGAACCCGAAGCCCGGCGAGACCTGGATCATCGAACACCGCTTCAACGGCAACGTCCGCGTCGGCGAGTACGCGGTCATCAACGGCGCCACACAGCCGGGGTGGCTGTTCATCGGCGGCGACGGCTGGTTGCTGGCCGATCAATGGAAGCCAGTGCGGCGGATTGACCTTGAAGAAGGGATGGCAGCATGAAGCGCCCTGCCCTTCCCGCCCTTGTCGCCAAGCGTGAGCGCGCTGCCGAACTGGCGCGGACGGCTCCGGTTGGAACCAGAACCAAGCGCCGCCTCCAGCTTTTCGAGGCCACTCATCAGCAACTCGCCGCCGAGGTCCGGGCGATGAAGCGGGGGGCGGCGGCGCAATGACCCGCTCCGAGTTCGCCATCATCCTGTCCGAGATGAACGCCGGCCGCCGGGACGCGGGGCAGGTGACTGCGCCCGTCTGCGAGGTCTGGCGCCGCGATGCTGCTACCGCTCGCGTGGTCGGACGCTGTGATCGCATGGGAGGTATCGACGCGGCGGGACAGCGCGAAGCCGGAGACGGGGCTGTTGGCGCATCCGAGGGATATGGAAGAGGTGGCCGCTCGGCGGTTGGGATTTGAGAAGGGGGATGCTGCATGAGCGCGACCGCAAGAAATGCTTTAGGGGTATTCGACGTGAACCAACTGACTGCACCGCTCTGCCCACCTCAAGTCGATCTTCGCGACTTTCCCTTCATTCCCGTTGATGTCGGGCGCCTATTCGACAGCGAGTTTCACGCCGTCACCACTGATGGAGAATGGCGGGCTGGGGTGACACTCTGGTTTAAGGCGTGGCACCAAGTTCCGGCCGGTAGCCTCCCGGAGAGCGATATCGCCCTAGCCCGGCTTGCTGAGTTCGGACGCGACCTGAAAGGGTGGCGGGCGGTCAAGGATCGTGCCCTGCACGGCTGGGTGAAATGCTCTGACGGGCGCCTGTACCACAAGACTGTATGCGAGAAGGCCCTTGAGGGGTGGCTTGAAAAACTGAACCAGCGGAAGTCCAGCGCCCACGGCAACGCCAAGAAGCAGGGTAAGGAGTTCGACCCGGCCGAGATTGATGCGCAAATTGAAGAGGCGGCATCCGCGCTTCAATCTATCAATCCGGCATCCCGGTCATTGCGTCGCAGGACTCCCGCCGGGAAACCCGATGGCGGTCCCGGTGGGAAACCCGGTGGGAAGAAAATACCGCCGGAAAATACTCCCGCCGGGAAACCCGATGGCGGTCCCGGTGGGAAACCCGACGACACCCCGACGGGGCCGCAAGGGACAGGGACAGGGACAGGGACAGGGATATCTCCCTTGCCTACGGGTTCTTCGAACCCTTCGGCGGCGGCAGATAGCGCGCGCCGAAAAGCGCACGCCAAGCCGCCGCCGGCCGATTTGATCGAGGATGTTTTTCAGGAAATCCGCCGACTTTCCGAGCGTTGGTTCGACGAAATCGACCGACATCCCCACCCGGCAGACGACGGAATTGTGGCTGTTTGGCTGGAATCCGGGGGGACCGTACCCGTCATCGCCGCTGCTGTCGGCGAGCAATTCGAGCGCCTGGCCGGAAAGCACATGCCCTGCCCGGCAAGCCTGCGGATGATCGATCGGGACGTGCTTTCGGCCATCGCCACCGCCAAGCCGGCGCCGGCCGGGCCAAGGGTTTCCGACGAAATTGTCCAGTGGCGCGCTCGGCTCAAGGGCTTCCGAGGCGGGTCAGGGCTGTGGCTGACCGGGTGGGGCCCAAGGCCCGGCGAAGACGGATGCGAGGTCCCTGCTGGGGTTTTGGCTGAGTTCCAGGGCGAGCGGGTGACGACATGAGCGGGGATAGGTGTCGGCGTCGCTAACCGACAAAAGGATGACGTGGGGAGAGCGCGAAGCATTTGCGCGGTTCGCTGAGCGGGTTTTGGGGGTGAGGAAATGAAAGAACAACCGAATTGGAGAATATCCCAAAAACGAGCGCACAAGGAAAACGCAACAGGGTTCAGAGGTATATATTATAACGAAGCAAAAAATAGATATAAAGGAGACGTATTATATAATGGGGTGAAATTTCGGACTCAATGGCACGAGACTGCGGAAGATGCGGCTCGAGAATGGGACGACATTACTAGGCGTTTTGGAAGAAATGTTGTCAATTTTCCGAAAAAAGGAACGGATGAGATTGCCGCTTCAGATTACATTGGTGGGTTTAAGGAAGGGTGCCCCTCTGGCCACGATCAGTCGTTTCTTCACTTGGACTCATGCGGCCGGGTCGCATGTAGGATGTGCAACAACATCGCATCAAGGAATTATAAGATAAGACACAAGGATGAAAATAAAGCTAAGGAGATAGACTTGGACACACGTGAACGCCTCCGTCACGAAATGCTCGCGATGGGCATAAACACCAAGACGCAGACCATCTGCAACAAGATCGTTGAATTTAAGTACGTTTCTTGCTCGTGCCAGAACTGTTCCGAGACGCAGGAAAAGCGGTTCTCGCCGCAAGCGTTTCCCAACGTCGTTTCACTGTCATTCCAGTCAATGGGATGGGAAGTGACGAAGAAATGGTCCTGGACCTGCCCGAAATGCGCCGCCGCCAAACGTGAAAAACTACTGGAGCCTGTCACCATGTCGCCTGCCAAGCCGCACTCTCCGATCAAGCCCGACGCCATCGCCAATGTACGCGCTCCGACCGTGCGCGAGACTATTGCCATTGCCGACGCCCTGGCCCCGCTGTTCGACAAGGGCCGGTACAAAGCTGGGCATGACGACCGCAGCATCGGCAAAGATCTCGAACTGCCCGCCGCGATGGTCGCCAAGGTCCGCGAAGAACTGCATGGGCCGATTAAGGGTGATCCCGAGATTGACGCAATCAAGTCCGATCTCGCCGACATCGTGGCGCTGACCAAGGAACTCGCACAGCGCGTTGCGGCCACCGAAAAGCGCATCTGCGGCTGAGCCAACGCCAGGGGGCATAATGACCGAGCACAGGACCAAGGCGCGGACGAAGGGCCAGTGGCGCAGAAGCCGGGGTGGACGGCCGAGGAAGCCGGATGCGGCCAGGGAGCCGAGCGGGGCGATCTGCAAGGCGGCGCGCGAGCCATCCGGCCCGGTGGCGCTGCCGGAGACGCTTGCCCAGCGCGCGAGGCGTTGGGGTCTGCCGGTCGGAGATGAGGCCAACAACGCCATTGACGCGATGTGGTGGCGCGGGCTGCTCGGGCCGAAGGGTGGCGACGGCGCAAAGCGTCGCTCGACCCTCGAAATCTATCGGCAGCTTTGGGTGGATTGGCGCGGGATGTGCGGGTCGCCTGGGCGGTGGCGCGCCGATCAGCGCCCGAGCGGAACCGATTTATCGCTTGAGTCATGGCGCCATTGCGACGACCAGATGGCGGCGTGCGACATTGCTCTCCGCAAGCTGCCGTGCTGCCTGTTGGTGTTGTCGGTCCTCGAAACCGTCTGCATCGACGATGTAACCCCGCCCGCCCTGCTGGAATACCGCGCGGCACCGAGTGCCATCGTTGAAAAAAACACAACAGCTTTGCTTTCAGGCATCGATGCTATTGCATCCGTCCTGAATAGCCGTAAGATTCCGGAACGCAAAAGACCGGAATGGGAAGAGAAGAAACATCTCTTTAAAACTTCAACCAATTGAAAGGTTCACAGACATGAACGGAGCCATCGTCCTGCTTACCACTGGAATCGTCTCGGCATATCTGCAAAAGCATCAGGTTGCCATCGCCGACATTCCGAACATCATCAACACGGTTCATGGCGCCTTGCTTGGAATCGCCAACCCGGTCGAAGCCGCGCCCGAACCCGTCGAACTCAAGCCGGCCGTGCCGGTCAAGAAGTCGATCGCCCCCGACTATCTGATCTGCCTGGAAGACGGCAAGAAGCTTAAGATGCTCAAGCGGCATCTCAAGACCTCCTACGGCCTGACGCCCAACCAGTACCGGGATAAGTGGGGCCTCCCCAGCGACTATCCGATGGTCGCCCCGAACTACGCCGCCAGCCGGTCGGCGCTCGCCAAGGACATCGGTCTGGGCCGACGGTCTCGGCTGCGCGCGGCGGCGTAAATTACCCCTTGACGCCCACTAGATTTTGTGAGAATCCTCGAAACAGAATCTGGGAATTCTGTGAGCGAAGCCCCGCCGGTCATGCCGCGCGGGGTTTTTCGCGTCCAGCCCACAGCGGGCCAGGGATCGCGCACACAGCCGAGCGGCGACAGCGCCAGTACCAAAGCGAGCCGAAAGACAGCGAGTGGACCCGGTGAGCCGGGCGCGCTGTCCTGCGCCGTAGCTGCCAAGTGCCTGCCCAGCCCCCTCGTGGGGGAAAGGGGAAAAAGGGGTTTGGGGCACGGATAGAATCCACTGCGCCAGAGCGCTACGTCGCGGAGGCGCTGGAACGATTAAGGACCGACATGGACAAATGGGGCTTCACCGATCCGGAAGCCCGGCCCCGGCTGGGATCGGGCGCAATCCGCACCCCCAGCCACCCCGCCAGTCTCGAGTCGACACTGTGCAGCCTGACCGTCGCTGAGTGTGCCGCTATCGTCTACGGACGGAGCAAGCTCGCAATGCCGGCGCGCAAAGGGGTGGCGTGATGGAGTGGGGCCAGCTCTCCCAATGGGCGATGGCGGCGGCAACGCTGATCGGCGTTGGAATCACCGTCCTCTGCACAATCCTCGGGTTCCTGTTCCGCGAGATTAAGGTCACGCGGACGGAAAGCTCGAACGGCCGGGCGCGGTTGCACGAACGGCTCGATCACTTGCCTGAACAGGTCGTCAGCCGGCGCGAATACGAGGCGACCATCAAGGGCCTGGAGCACATTATCCAGGGCCTGGAAAACACCATCAGCCAACTCTCTCGGATGATACAAACCCTCAGCGACCAATTCGACCACATCCAGTTCGAATATGCCGATGGACGGATCGAACTGCTTCGCCACCAGACAGATTGCCCCGCCCGATCCGCGGCGGCGCATCGGCCAAAAGCGGCGGCGACGAAACACCGGGGGGAAATACTGTGATCGACAATCCCTTCCTCGGCATCGCGTTCCGCACCGCCTCCATCATGACGACGCTGTGGTTGATGCCGTGGGCTGCGTTCCGGGCGCCGATGATGTGGCGGGTGTGATGACTGAGACCCGCAAGCGCCGCGTCGTCCGGCATGTCCGTGAGAACGCCAAGGGCTACACCATCACGCTTTCTGCCACCACGCTCGCCATTGCGTTCGTCGTCGTTTCCGGCCTTTGGGATATCGGGGCGAACCTCATCGCAAGCTGGCTCGCGCCTCATGTGGGATTAGCACCGTGACCAACTGGGATTACATCGCGCTTGATCCGGATGAACTGTCGGGGGTCGCGCTGCTGCGATGGGTGGTGGGGCTGTGAGCAATCCTGTCGGAAGGCCGTCACTCTATAAGCCGAAGTATTGCCAGTCAGTAAAAGACAATATGGGCGCTGGGTACTCGCTGACTGCTTGCGCTGGCTTTATCGGCGTGAGCAAGGAATGTATCTACGAATGGATGCGCGTTCACCCAGAGTTTTCTGACGCTGTAAAAGCGGCCAAGCCTCGGCGCCTAGCTTTCCTCGAAAGCCGCATCATGAATGCGGAAGCGTCGCATCAGGTGACGGCGGCGATATTCCAACTCAAGAACGCTGATCCGGAAGAGTGGCGCGAGAAACAGCACGTCGAGAGCAGCGGCGACCTCCACCTGCACATCGGTCTGCCGACAACGGGAACGCCCGGAGACAGCGTTGAGGGTTGAGTTCACGCCCGACTACCGGCCGCACAAATACCAAGTCGAGATACACAACAATCTGCGCAAGGCGCGGTACTCTGTCCTGGTCTGCCATCGCCGGTTCGGAAAGACCACCAGCATGGTCTACCAGCTCGGCGCGGCGGCTCTACAGGACAAGCGCAAGGACGCGCGGTACGCCTATCTGTCGCCGTTCCTCAAGCAGTCAAAAGACATCGCCTGGGACATCCTCAAGCGCCAGTTTGGCGGCTGCCATGGTGTTAAGGTCTCGGAGATCGACAGCACTCTGACGTTCCCACACGGGCCTCGGATCAGGCTCTATGGCGCGGACAACGCGGACGCCCTGCGCGGCGGGTTCTTTGATGGCATCGTCATCGACGAGGTCGCCGACATCAAGCCCGGCGTCTGGGAACAAATTATTTTTCCTGCCCTCCAGGACCGCAAGGGCTGGGCGGTGTTCATCGGCACCCCCAAGGGCGTCAACACCTTCCATGAGCTTTACACCCTGGCCCAGAGTCAGCCAGGCTGGTGGGCTGGGATGTACCGGGCCGACGAAACGCAACTGCCCTGGCTAAACTCAGACACGCTTGCCCAGGCGCGGGCCATGATGCCGGATGCGGCGTTCCGCCAAGAGTTTCTGTGCGACTTCAACGCCTCCGCTGACAACACGCTGATCCCTATCGACGTGATCTCGGATGCCTGTCGACGCGCGGCGCATCCCCAGGCCGCGGCCGGAATGGCAAAAGTGGTGGGTGTCGATGTCGCTCGATTCGGAGGAGACCGCAGCGTCATCCTCAAGCGCCAGGGTTTTATCGCCTTTGAGCCAACCGTTCTCAAAGGTCTCGACAACATGGAAGTGGTTGGCCGCGTGGCCGCAGTCATCACTGAATGGCAGCCGGATGCCGTATTCGTCGACGCCGGAAGAGGTGAGGGCGTTATCGACAGACTGCGCCAACTCGGGCACCAGGTAATCGAGGTCAATTTCGGTGGAAGGCCTACAAATCCGCGCTACAGCAACAAGCGCAGTGAAATGTGGGATACAATGGCCCAGTGGATTAAGTCCGAGGGTCTGCTCCCGAACAACCCAGAACTCAAGACCGACTTAGCCGTCCCGACATACCGATACGACGGCAGCAACCGAATGGTGCTGGAAAGCAAGGACGAGATCAAGGCGCGTGGCATGCGCTCGCCTGATCTGGCCGACGCCCTCGCCATCACATTCGCATTCCCAGTTTCCCCACAGCAGCGTTCTCGCGCTGGTCGCCACACTGTCGATTACGACCCCCTCGCCCGCTCTCACATTGGCGGCCACCAGGTCGAATACGACCCCTATGCTCGGAGGTAATAATGGGCGCCATGTTCTCGTCGCCGTCTATTCCAACGCCTCCGGCCGCCCCTCCCCCGCCTCCGCCCGCCACGCCGGCTACGCTTGCCTCCGCGACCTCGTCTCCCGCCGCTGCTGGTAATCGTCAGGCTGCTGCCGCTGCCGCTGCTTCGACGCAGTCGGGTACGGTCGGAGCCTCCGGCCCGCGAGGGCTGACGACGCCGCCTAGCACCGCCCCCACGACTCTGCTCGGACAGACGGCGGTCGTCTAATGCCTCTCGCATCGTCGGCGCTTAAAAAGCCAGTGCCTCCGCAGGATAAGCCGGAGGCTGCCCGCAAGGAGGCGAAGCCTGTTGCTTACGAAAGCAGCGGGCCGGCGCTCTTGGCGCTACAGCCGGCAAAGGTCTCTGAGGGATCGGACAAGGCCGCGCCTGGGTGGCAGCGCCTCCGCTCTCACCTTGAGCAGCGCCTCGCGAGCCTGCGCAATTGGCGCAATAGCTGGTGGATGCAAAACTGGTGCGACCTTAGCCAGTACATCATGCCGCGCCGGTCGACCTGGCTGACGCAGTCGTCTGGCGGTATGCCGAACCCGAACAGCATGACTCGCGGCCGGAATATCAACACATCCATTGTTGACCCGACCGCCACCTACGCCGTGCGCACCTGCTCCGGCGGCCTCATGTCAGGCCTCGCCAGCCCGTCGCGCCCTTGGTTTAAGATGGTGCCGGCGCTCAAAAACTTTGAGCCTGATGCCGCTGGCCGCGCTTGGCTGGATGAAACCGAGACCAGGATGTATACGGTCGCGGCTACGTCCAACTTCTACAACAAGTTCGCGCAGGAATGCGAAGACCTTGTGGTGTTTGGCACGGCGCCGAATATCATATATGAGGACGAGACCGACATCATCCGCGTCTATACGCCGGCTGTTGGGGAATATTACCTTGCGTCCTCGGCGACAGAACGCATTGATGCTATCTATCGGTCGTTTGTGTTTACAGTCAGCCAGATCGTGGATTTCTTCGGCCTGGAGAACTGCTCCCCGTCCGTGCAAAAGCAGTGGTCGCAAAAGGGCGGTGCTCTCGATATGGAGCACACGGTTTGCCACTGTATCGAACCCAACTTTGATTGCGGTGAAAGCACGCGCCTGCCCGGCAAATATACCTGGCGGGAGGTCTACTGGCTGTACGGTGCAGATACCACCAAGCCGTTAAGCGTTCGTGGATTCCACGAGTGCCCCTTCACCGTGCCGCGCTGGTCTACTCTGAGCAACGATCCCTACGGCCGCTCCCCTGGTATGGATGTGCTGCCTGATGTGATCCAGCTCCAGGTGTTGACGCGCCGTCTTGCCGAGGCTATCGAAAAGCAAGTTCGCCCGCCTCTGGTCGCCGACATGCGGCTCAAGAACCAGCCGTCGAGCATCCTGCCAGGCCATGTGACCTATGTCGACCAACTCGGCCCAGGCACCGGCATGCGGCCGATCTATGAGGTTAATCCTGACATCAATGGGCTGGCGGCGCTAATCCAGCAGACGCAGTTGAGAATTCAAAAGGGCCTGTTTAACGATCTGTTCCTGATGTTGGAGCAGGCCGCGGGCGCGAAGATGACGGCCTATGAGGTCGGGCAGCGCATGCAGGAAAAACTGCAAGTGCTCGGCCCGGTGATCGAGGGCATGCTCTCCGAGAGCCTCAAGCCGAAGCTCAAGCGCATGTATAGCATCATGACCCGCAAGGGCATGATAGACCCGCCGCCACCGTCATTGCATGGCGTCCCGCTTGACATCGAGTTCGTGTCAATGCTCGCCCTCGCTCAGAAGGCGGCGGCGACTGGTGGCCTGGAGCGGTTCATCGGCATCGTTGGCAACATGGCCGCCGTGTATCCCGAGGTTAAAGACCTCGTCGACACCGACGCCTTCTTGCGAGAGTTCTCCGATCTGCTCGGCAACCCGCAGAAAATTCTCCGCGGTCCAGAGCAGGTCAAGGCTATCCGCCTGCAAGCCGCAAAGCAGCAGCAGGCCGCTGCCAAGATGCAGATGCTTTCGCACGCTGCCCAGGTGGTGCCGCAGGCGGCGCAGACGCTCGCCGGAACCCAGGTCGGCGCCGGCAACACCGCTCTCAACATGATGCTCGGAGTCAGCCCGAACCAATGATCTACGCCGACGAACACGCCTGCATCGACCGGCTGTCGCATAACCTCGCCCTGGCGGCTGACAAGTGCGCGGCCATGGCGAAGGTAGCCAACGGCCCGACGTGTGCTGATCTGGTCGGCCACCTCACCCAAGCGGCTGGATGTGCGGGGCAGCTAATCCACTACCAGCAGGGCAAACCTGAGTGGCTTGGCATTCGGGATAGCCTGGAGAGCATGGCCGGGTCGGTGGTCAAGATGTCGCCGATGACGCCGCACTTCGTCTGGCTGCGCGTTGAGGGCGTGCTGCGGCAAGCTCGGGCACACGCTCTCGATCTCGCTGACCAGCGGTCGATGTCCAGGCAGGATACCCTGGCGACGATTGAAACCCATTATCTGCCGAGGGCGTGATGGTTGAGCGCGCCTCCGTTGTTGCTGCCGAGGAAGAGGCGGAACAGTCGTTTGATGCTGCTGACCCTGAGAGCGTCAACAAGGTCAAGAAGCAGGCCGGGCGCCGCCGTAAACTCAGGCTAGAGTTCGTTGCCAAGATTATGGCCGACCGTGAAGGACGGCGATGGGTCCACGACATTCTGCGGCAGTCTGAGGTCTTTCGCACATCGTTCTGCGAGCGTGATGCCAGTCCACTGTCCATCGCATTCCGTGAGGGCAAGCGGTACATCGGCCTGCTGCTCCTGGGCGATGTGATGAAGGCCGCTCCCGCTACCTACACCCTGATGGTTCAAGAGGCCGAGGAGCGCAAAGACAGCCCCCTCGCGCCGCCATCCGGCGTCTGATCCAGAGCAAGGGGAAACATGACCGACACCAATACCGAAGCGGCTCCGGCTGCTGCGGAAGCCACGGCTGTTGTCGAGGCTCCGGTTACTGCTGACGTTGCGCAAGAGGCCGCTCCGGCAGAGACATCAGTGCTAGGCGAGGCGCTTGACGCCAGCCAGCAAGCCCAGGTTCCCGAGGCGGCAGAGGTCGTTGAGGGCGCGGAAGACAAGACCCAGACCGAAGAGGCTCCGGTTGAGGATCCGCATTACGACCCCTTCGTTCTCCCGGAGGGTTTAGCGTTCAAAGACGAAACGCTTGGTGAATACACCTCGCTCCTCGCCGAGTTCAAGGCACCGCAGGAACTAGGGCAGAAACTGGTGGACATGCACGTCCAGCAGGTTCAGCAGGCCGTCGAGTCCGTCAACGCTCACTACCAGAAGCATTGGCAAGACACGCAGCAGTCATGGCGACAGGAAATCCTTGGCGCAAAGGATTCACAGACTGTCCTCAGTGATGCAATCGGATTCCTCAATGCCCCGTTCTGCGGCAATGAGACCGAGCGCGCGGAGTTCCGCCAGCTAATGGACAAAACAGGCTGGGGAAATAACCCGGTAATGGTTCGGTTCTTCGCTCGCCTTGGCAAGCAATTCTTGCACGAGGACAGTAAAGCCGTCCCTGCCGGCGCGTCTGCCCCTCAAACCAAATCCCGCCTGGATACCCTTTACGGGCCGGGCTGACCAATCGGCGCATAGCGCCATCCCAAACGGAGCCTCACCATGTCGACCAACGTTCTCCCTTCGATTGTTGATTGGGCGCGCCGGGCTGATCCCAGCGGCAAGCCGGCCGTCATCGCCGAGTTGCTGTCCCAGTGCAACCTGATGCTCAAGGACATCATCTGGCAGGAGGGCAACCTGCCCCTCGGCCACAAGACCACCGTTCGCGTCGGCCTGCCCCAGGGCGTGTGGCGCGGCGCCAACCAGGGCGTGGCGTCGAGCAAGTCGCTGACGGCTCAGTTCCAGGATTCCATCGGCGAACTCGTCGATTACAGCATCGTGGACAAGAGTATCGCCGACCTCAACGGCGACGTTCGCGCCTTCCGCTACGGCGAAGACATGAGCCACGTTGAAGGCCTGTCGCAGCAGATCAGCTCCGCGCTAGTCTACAGCAACGAGGCCACCAAGCCGACGCAGTTTACCGGCCTGGCCCCGCGGTATAACACCGTCAGCACCTCGACCGCCCTCTCGGCTGCCAACGTGTTTGACGCTGGTGGCACCGGCTCTGCCAACACCTCGATCTGGGGCATTGGCTGGGGCGACCATAGCATCTTCGGCATCTTCCCCAAGGGTTCGCCGTCCGGTCTCCAGTACAAAGACCTCGGCGACATGGTGCCGGCCTATGACAGCAGCGGCAACCGCTTCGAAGCCTACACCTCGCTGTTTCAGGCCAAGATGGGCCTGTGCGTCAAGGATTGGCGTTTCGGCGTTCGCATCTGCAACATTGACACCACCACCAGCGGCCTCAAGGGCGTCAGCCCGCCTGACCTGTTCGTGCTGATGTCGCAGGCTGTGACCCGGTTCCCGACCTCGACCCGCCGCGGTTCCGGCATCACCGAAAGCGATGCTCCGACCGATCCGCAGATGGGCACTCGTCAGGCCTGGTATTGCAATCGTACCTCTCGGACCTGGATGGACATCCAGGCCATCCGCGACAAGAACGTGTTGCTCTCCACCAAGGACTTCGCGGGCGACCCCTGCATGGAGTTCCGCGACCTGCCGATCCGCGTGGTCGATGCCATCATCAACACCGAGAGCCGCATCGTCTGATCTCGAAGACAAGGAGTTTTCACTATGTTCGTTGATACCTCGCTCCAGTTTTCGTCTTGGTCGGCCGGTCAGGCTCTCACTGCCCTGACCGCCGGCCAGACGGGCTACAGCAGCAACGCCATCGACATCTACGCTGGCGCCGTTGCTAACACCGGCTCGCTGACCTCGGCCACCTACCAGGGTGCAGCCGCCCCCGTCGTGTTCAACAATGTTTCCGGGTCGGTCCTTTCGGCGGATTTGGGCATTGGCGATGGCGTGGTTCCGCCGACCGTGCAGGTAAACGTGTTCACCACGTTCACTGCCGCCAGCGGTTCTCCGACCCTGACGGTCAACCTCTATGGCGCCATCGACAACGGCAGCTATGCCGCTGGCACCGCTACCCTGCTGTATACGTCGGCCGCGATTGCCACCAGCAATCTGGTCAACAACTACAGCGCCTCGAACCCCTCCGGTTCGGGCACGGTGTTACAGTTCCCGATCCCCCCGCGGGTTCCTGGTGAGGCGAAGCCCCGCTTCTACTACCTCACATACACGCTGGGTGGGTCTGGCACTTGGTCGGCTGGCGCTGTGGCTGCCGGTATCGTGCTCAACCCGCCGTCGAGCCTCACCGGCTCTAACATGGCGATCAACTACTAATCCTGGCGGGGGAGGCTTCGGCCTCCCCTTCCTCTTTAATGGAGCCTGAAATGGCGGAATACCTGCCGATCCCGAACGATGTCCCGGTCTATCGGCTGCTGGAGCAGTTCTATGCGCCGAATGATACTATGTATGATCCCGGCGAGATTATCGAATACACCGAAGAGCCGAACACCGACATGGAGCCGCTGAATGAGCCGGCCCGCGTCGCTATGCGTAGCCTCTACGAGCGCCTGGAGACTGAGGCGAAAGAACTCGCCCGCCTCGCTGGCAAGCCGTACCGCGGCCTTCCTAAGAATTTTGACGACACCATGGACTTCGCCCGCGCCTCTGCGCGCAAGGTTGAGGTTGTCCACGGTGATGGCGGTCTCCCGGTGATGGGCGCCCGCAAGGATGTGACCAGCGTCCGTTCTCTCGGCTCCGACGACAAGGACGGAGAACCGTTTGTTGGCAATGCGCCGCCCCGCCGCCGCCCTGTGGCGCTGTCCAAGGTTGAGCGGGGGGCGGCCGTATGATCCGCGCTCTCTTCGCCCTTGGCCTCCTGCTGGCGCCTCTGACGGCCCAGGCGCAGCAAGCAGCGATTCCGCAGCAGCCTGGCTACCTGACCATCACTGGTTGCCCGAGCACGGCCTTGACGCCCTGCTTCATCGCCTTCTCGCCGGCCACGGCCGCGCATGTGATCTCAGGCGCCTCGACCAACTCCACCAGCGTCAAGGCATCGTCCGGTTCGCTGTATGAATTGCTGGCCACGAATACCAACGCCACCACCGCCTACGTCAAGCTCTATGACAAGGCGACGGCCCCGACCTGCAACAGTGACACGGTTCTGCATACCCTTCCGGTGCCGCAGAACAACACGGTGCAAGTAGTTCCGCCA
>Ga0007867_1000443_pt1 | contig 14495 bp, 12 predicted proteins | sample CryBogCBH25Aug08_FD_71224 | JGI IMG/M metagenome (GOLD analysis project Ga0007867, IMG submission 71224) | Freshwater microbial communities from Crystal Bog, Wisconsin, USA - CBH25Aug08 | ecosystem: Environmental > Aquatic > Freshwater > Lake | place: Crystal Bog, Wisconsin, USA | collected... | reverse complement strand
GCCCATCTGTGTTGTGATGCTTGACTTGAAAAATCATTATTACAAACCACACTTGCACTTTGCATACTTGAAGCTGATGTTCCTCTTCCAAAAACAAATATTTTTAAATGAGTATATGTTTGTGGTATTGATTGAATTAAAACTCCAGATTGTGTACTGTCTGTAAAAACTTTTGAGTATATTGGAAACATTATTGTGCACCCTTTATACCATAAATAGTGTGTGTAGTGCCAGTTGCTGATCCATTTGAACCATATACATTTAATTGAGTTACCGCTGCGGTTGATTGAACAGTTCCTACGCCAAATATAGTTTGCCCTGAACTATTTTGATCAGAAGCACATCTCCAAATAATAGTTTTATACGTAGTTGTATTTGCATAATTTAAGACCCAAATTTCATATGTTGCAAAAAGACCTACAGCTGAATTTCCACCAGGAATAAATCCTAAATATGCTGCCGTTGAACCTGTTGGTGTGTTTGAATTTGAAGATACAGATGCTCCGTCACCAATTCCATAACCATAATAAATTGTTGATCCACCATTTATTGTAATATTTCCATACTCTCCTGTTGATGCATTTACGCCACGTATTTGTCCTTGTATTTTTAAATGAGCATATGTTTGTGGTATATTGCTAAAATTAGCAGAACCACTTGTTGTATAGCCAAGCGGAACCATTGCACCTTTTACGTTTGAATTAATTGATGATAATGCAATAGGCATTTAATCTCCTTATGCCGTTATATCTCCGACAAGAACCCAAGTATCTGTTGCTCTTTTTTGGATTACCGCCTGAGACCATTGTGCTCTTAATTTAAATGCATTATTTGCAGCATTAAGCGTTACTCCTACGCCACCAGTTACTGTTACTTGACCAGTATTTGTTTGAAGCAAAACTATTTGTGTTCCTACTGGATAATTTACTGATGATGATGGTGGAATTGTAACTGTAATGGCAGATGTATTTGAAAGCTCTATGCTTTTACCAAGATCTGAAAAAATTGGTGTATACGAAGTTCCAGTTTGTGCGTTAGTATATATTGGAGGGGTTGCAGCTTGATAATTTAGTGTGGTCCAAGTAGATGAACCGTTACCTACTTTTAAAAGTCCCGTGTCTGTTTCATAACCAATTTCACCGTTTGCTAAAACGGGATTTGTAGTTGTCCATAACGTGGATGTTCCACGTCTTACCTGAAATTGCGTTTGTACTGGCATCAGGGAGTTCCTCCATTTATATTATATGTATAAGATGATGATGTTGGATCTCCACCATCATAGGTAGCGATTCCATCTGCAGACCCGCCGTCCAAAACATCTTGTACTCCACCAATTATAACATTTGTCCTTGCATTAGCCGAATCGTCAGTTATAACTGCATTTGTTATATTTAAGGTCGGGCGGGATGTGAGAGCAGCCCCATTATTTTGTATATTAACATAAGCACCTCTACCTGCTGTGCTTGAAAACAAATTAGCTATATTTCTAGCATTAGACATTTATACCTCCTAGAACATCCTTTTCATTAAGAGTGTAACAGATCCACCTGATGCAACTGTAATAGATTGGTCTGTTTGGAAAGAAATTGCTCTTGATCCTTGTGAACTTCCAGTAATTGGTAATGTAATTGTAGCATTAGCATTATTTCCATTATGCTGTTCTAATACCACTGAAATAGACTGTGTAGTTCCACTGGCTTTCCACCAATCAAGTGCTAAAACAAATGCACCAACATAAGTATGATAACCAGTGTTATCCATAGATATATATAGTTGACAAAAGAATGAATATGCTCCTATTCCAGCAGATAAGGATGGTAGCGATATTGTTCCAAGGCTATATGCGGTGTTAGCGGCATATGTAGTTGCAGATGTAAGAGTTAATGTTTGATTTGGCTTAAAATACGTACTTCCAAATCCCCCATCATTTGAAATACGAGCAAGCTCTGTTCCTCCACTTTGCCAAACATATGCTAAGGAGCCAGTTTGATTTCCATTTATAATATAATTTCCAGTAGTGGAATCTCTGCCCTGATCATAATAATATGTATTAGATGCTTCGCCTAAACGTAATGGCATTTGCCCCCATATTGCAGAATTTCCATTAACAGTTAAATTTCTTCCACCCGTTATTGATGTACCAATTCCTATATAACCCGAACTATCAATACGCATTGCTTCTGTATTTGTAGAGCCAGTTCCTGTTTGAAAGGATATTCCTCCTGCAATTACAGGAGAGGTTGATCCTCCAAGTGTTATTGAGCCACCATTATTAAAACTATTTCCACCAGCAAGTGACCACGTTGAATTTGTATTGGAGCTATAAATATTTCCACCACCAACAATTGCAATATCTCCACTATTTGTTAATTTTCCAACAGAACTTAATGAAAGCAAAGTTGTTCCAGAACTATTTTTAATATCTAAATAGTCTCCAGTTTGAGATGCAATTCCATTAATTGTTAATGGAGCTGCACCTGTTGCTGTTGTTGAAATAACTGGATTATTTAATGTAGGGGTGGTAAGAGTAATTCCTGAAAAAGTACTTTGAGATCCGCCCAAATTTATTGTTTGTCCACCAATTGTAATTGATGAGTTAGCAAGTTGAAGATTTGTAATAGATCCTTGTAAAGCGGTGACGGGAACTTGAGTAATAGTAAAATTACTATAACAATTTACTTGTATAGTATCTCCTGCGACCAAAGATGCCAAACCTGTTATAGATGTTCCAGATGTTGCTGTATAGTCAACTCCACGAACTAACAAAACGCCGTTTAAAAATACTTGTTCTTGATTTGGATAATAATAAAGAGTTACACCAGAACTATCTACACCTGAAAGTGTAGTTTCTCCACCTACCGCCGTATATCTCCAAAAATTAGAGGTAACTTGAGATTTAGCTGCTGGATATACTTGAATAGTCATTTACATCTCCTAAAATTCCGCATCAAATATCATATATGAGCTATTTGATCCATATATAAACCCAGGTGTTCCTTGCGTCACTGCAGAAGCTAAATTAATATATAAACCCATAGTTCCAGATAGTTGATCTGAATAATTATTTAACATAGAAAGGGATACCGTTGATGAGCTTGGTCCATAAAGAAAACTTAAACCAGAAAATGAGAATATTGGCCTTGTTCTCATAACTGTTGGAAGAGTTATTGTAGTCATTATAGTTGTTGTACTATTTATAACCATTGCTGCCCCATAATACCCATCAGATGTTGTTGGTTGTTTTTTAATGTAATATCTTTGACATGCTCTTAATTCTCCCTCTAAGGTTCCGCCCGCTCTTGCAAATGCTGTTGCAGTTCCGCCTTGTTCAAATTGAACTCCAGTCATTTTAAATCCTCCAGTTAAGTTTGTTCCAGTTAAATCTAACCAAACCAATCTTAAAACTTTATTTGTTCCAGACGGGGTAACTTGAATATTTACAGTATAAGAATATTTTTTCCAAGCACCTGTTCCAACAAATTTTGCAGGAGATGTTGTTCCAGTATAATCGGAAACTGTTATTTGGTTTCCACCGCCGATTCCATCTGCAAACCATGCTGCCCAATACATTGTTGATCCTGCTGCAAATTTTGCATAAAAAGATATTGTATATAAACCAACATATGGTCCACCTAAACCAGTTGCTGGTAATTCAATGGCATGTTGAATTAACCATCCAGACAAAGGCGAAGTTGATGTTGAAAGAGAATAAGTAAGTCCTGCTCCTGTTGGAACATCTGTAGATTGAGCCCATGTTCCAGTATTTACTTGGAATCTATCGCATGTATACGATGTTAGACCAGTAATTCCACGTTGCCAATTTTCCATGGAACCACCAATTATATGATTTTTACCAGCTACTTGATACCCAGCCCAGCCGTTTGTTCCTGATCCAGATGCGTTATTTAATGCGTTTGTAGATACTAAAACTCCATCAAAACTTGCTGAACCTACATTAGTAAGCTCACCTTGTAATTGCCCACCATTTCTTGAAAATGGTGTACAAACCAATCCTTCTTCTATTTGAACTCCAGTAACTCTAAAATAATCTGTTGATAATAATGCAGTTCCATTATTTGGACCAATATCTAAAAATGCACAAAATGATGAATCGGTATATGTTGGATCCCAAGACACTACACTTAAAAATGGACTTAAATTTGGAACAGTAATATATTGCCAATTTCCAGTTGATGTATAAGAAAATGTAGATGTTAAATCTGAAAACCCTACTCCACCATTATTATATGTTGAAAATCTTACTTTATGAGTTCCAGATATACTTGATTTATACCAAAATGAAACTGAAGTTGATTTTCCAACTAAAGATCTTACAATTTGCAAATCTATAAGTTGTCTAAATGCACATTCAATCATATTTCCAGAAGTTATATTTGCATTAACTGTAAAATTTGCAGAATATTTATATTGCAAATTAGGAACATCTGTAGATTGGATTACTGTAGAAGCCGAAGACCCAATATTTACAGTCGTAAACCATCTATCAGCTAAAAATGAACTATATGCAAATGGACCAGGGCCTCTCTGCCAGGAATCAAAAGCTCCGTTCAGAACATAATTTTTTCCAGATGTAGTTTGAGGGCCAGCCCAATTTAACCCAGATGTTTGTGTAGAATCTGGAATTAAATATGAACCATTTGATCCTACTGTTAATTGTGCAACAGATCCTCCACCAGTTCCAACAATTAGTCCACCTTTTTGAGATAAAATTGTATTTGGTGTTGTAATATTTACTGTTCCACCCAATGATATTGGATTACCATTAATAATTATTGATGAATTAGAAAGGGCGGAATTAGGAATGTTAGTCAAAGTATTTGTAGATCCAGATATAGATGTACCTGTCAATGTTGTTATAGCATTACCCAAAGATATTGACTGATTACCGATAGTTATAGATGAATTAGAAAGTTGAGCATTTTGAATAAGTCCAGTAATAGATGATGATGCTACAGATGCAATAGAATAGTTAGAATAACAATAAATTTGTACAAAGTCATTATATGCAAGATTTGTTGGGAATGTAATAGATAGACCATTTGCTGCTGGAGTATAATCTAGATTTCTTACTAGAAGGACTCCGTTGAGGTATACCTGTTCAGATCCCGCCGTAAATTGTAAAGCTTGCGAATAGTTATCATATCCAGATAGTGTTAATTCAGACCCTGTGGCTGTGTATTTCCAGACAGTAGTTGTTGCTATGTTATTGGATGAAGGATATTGTTCTATTGTCATGCAATGGTAACTCCGCTCAAATGCAAGGCTACGTTTGTTGATGTTGCATACGCATATATTGTATCAGTTGCGTTTAATGCTGTTCTAAATTGAAGATTTACTACTCCACCCGCAGCAACGGGAACTGTAGGAACAAGAGGAACAGAGTTAATTAAAATAGTTACTGATTGTTGATTAAGATCATTATTAGCAATAACAATGTCTGTTAAAATAGTTGTAGTTGCAGAAGGCACATAATATACAGATGTGGAGCTTGTTGCTGCTGCTCCTCTATAAAGTAATTTTGGTGTGCTTGTTGCCATCTTAATAGACTCCCATAATTGTGTTTATCTCTGCATTTCCGCCACTTGTAATTGTAACAGTTGTTTGGTTATTGGCGGAATCATCTGATAATGTTGCACCAATAAATGTTAATTTAGGGCGGGCTGTACTTGGAGTTCCCGCAACGCCTGTAGTTGCTGCAGTTGCAACAGATTGATAATAAACTGGTGTCCACGATGCAGTAGTTCCATTAGTTGTAAGGAACTGTAATGCATAACCAGTTTGTGAAGGAAGTGAAACTGGGGCTGGTGCCCATTGAACACCTGTTCCAGTAGATGTCAAAAGATATCCAGAAGTTCCAACAACTCCGCCTGCAATAAGTGTACCTTGTAATGTAGTATTTTGTAAAGTTAAACCTTGAACACCTGAAATTGTTTGTGCAGAAGATAAATATGTTTGGCCAAGTGTTGGTCCAGTATAGGAAGATCCTTGAATACCCTGTATTCCTTGAACTCCTTGAGTTCCCTGCGATCCTTGTATTCCTTGTATTCCTTGGGTTCCTTGCAAACCTTGAGCGGTACCAACAGATTGCCAAACAGTACCTGTCCACAACCATGTGCGTCCAGAGTAAGTGTACGTAGTTACGTTTGGTGTTAAACTTGTTGTAGGAAAGTTAATAGCCATTTTATCTCCTTAAGAGGTTACTGCTGCCTTTGTGAGAATTAGTTTTGCTGGAGTATTAGGTGGGGCAAGTGTAGTAGTTTTTGCAATACTAGCGTAAGTAGTGGTTGGGTCAGAATACATTTCAACAATATTTGAATTGAAATACTGAAGATCCAAATTGTCTGAATTGGAACTGTAAGCATTTGCGGGAGCGCTATAAGTAGTCCAAGTAACTCCATAATCAGTTGATGTGTAATATGAAGAAGCCCCAAGTCCTGCAAAATTATTACCAACTTGAATAATTTGACCTATATCGCCAGGGAGAGCAGAACTAATAGTTGTCCAAGGTCCTGTTAAAGTCGTACTTGAATAAACTACGCCATCACCACTAGAAAACAAATAATAAGTTCCACTTATGTAAGTTAAAAGAGAGTTGCCTGCATGAACTCTAGGGTTGCTGCCGATAACTTTAGTCCAAGTGGTCAAATTGGACGAAGTGTAAAAATAAAAGTTGTAATCAGAAAAATCAAAACAAAGAGCAACCCATTGACCGTTTAGATAGTAAATACCAAAAACCTGCCCAGGTGACAAAATAGTTACTTTAGTATAAGTCGTGTTATTAGATGAATAATAAATGTCACCCGATTGAGGTCCAATATAAACATAATATCCGTTGTCATTGCTGGATGGCTTACCTGATCTGTAAACAAGCGCCGATGATGAATATGAGCGTATTGTCCAGTTAATGCCGTCTGTTGAGGTTCCGTAATTAAAATCACCCCACCAAGCAAATCCGTTACTACCGCCTTGAACATAAACGGGGTTAGTTAAACCAGATGGCTTGCTATATTGTGTCCAATTTATTAAATCACTTGATAGATAATAATAACTGCTGTTAGAACCTGCTGGATTGGCAAGATATTTTCCAGCAGAGGACGAATAACCAATTGAATTAAAAGGACTGCCAGCAGTAGTGCTAAATTTCGTTCCATTGGATGATAGGGCTTTAAGAGTGTCTATTGTTATAGAGGTTGCACCACCAGCGAGAGTTACAGTACCAGCAACAAATGAAGTTGCAGCCGCATCAGGTGGGGTAAGAGTAGTACCGTTGAGAGTTGCAGTCACGCTTTGACCACTTGACTGATAAATATAAGTACCAGCAGGTGCGTTAATTGCAGCAGTTTGTGGGCTAGAAGTTCCACCTGGCATATAAACTGCAACCGTAGTTGCAATTGAAGTACCTATAGGTCCTTGAATACCCTGAAGTCCGCTTAAATTATCGTAAGGTTCAAACCATTCAACGCCATCCCAAATATATAAACGACCATCATTTGAATTAAGCCAAGCTGATCCAACTACTGGTGATGATGGAGGAGTTGCAGAAATTGTATAGTTACCATTAGTTCCTTGAAGTCCCTGCGTTCCTTGAACACCTTGTAATTGTGCATAACCAAAACCTTGAAGACCTTGGTTTCCTTGAAGTCCCTGCAGGCCCTGCAAACCTTGTGTACCTTGAAGTCCCTGTAATCCTTGCGTACCTTGTGGACCTTGAACGCCTTGCAAACCTTGTAAACCTTGAGTACCTTGTGAACCCTGTATTCCTTGAATTCCTTGAGTCCCCTGAACACCTTGTGTGCCTTGATTGCCCTGCAAACCTTGTATACCTTGTGTACCCTGAAGCTGTGCATATCCAAAACCTTGAATACCTTGCAAACCTTGATTGCCTTGTACACCCTGTGTACCTTGTGGACCTACAGTTCCCTGTGCACCAATTCCGCCTGCTTGTGTAAATTGAATTGGATCTGTACCAATTTTAATTGAACCATCTGGATTAGAACCAGTGCTATACAAAACCCATGTACTATTTGCATATAAAGTTCCAGTAAGTGCAAAAACATAATCTCCTGGTTCTACTTGTGCAGCAACATGGTTATCTGAATCTGTTGCACGAGTAAAACGATATTTGGTAGAACCTGACCCTAAATTAGTTACTGAATAAATACCATTTTCAATTGAGTTTGCTCTACCTGTAAATAAAACACGATTTCCAATAGCGAGTGTTACTCCATCAATTGTTGGTATAACTCCATTTGTATTTGCTTCAATATAAGCACCAATACCATTTCCGCTTTCAACATCTGCACTTCCCGCAAAATAAGTACTTGATCCCGCTCCACTATTTGTAGAAACGGCATTAATTGCTGCGTGTGCATTTGTTTGACCTGCTATACCTGCGGTTCCTTGAATAGAAATTCCTTGAATACCCTGGACACCTTGTATTCCTTGAGTTCCTTGATTTCCTTGCACACCTTGTGTGCCTTGTGGTCCCTGAACACCCTGCACACCTTGTGTGCCTTGCGGGCCTTGAATACCCTGAATACCTTGTGTACCTTGGACACCTTGTGTACCTTGTGGTCCTTGTACTCCCTGTATGCCCTGTATGCCTTGGGTTCCTTGCGGACCTTGTACACCCTGGGTACCCTGGGTACCTTGAGGCCCTTGAATACCCTGAAGACCCTGCACACCTTGTGTACCTTGTGGTCCTTGTACACCTTGGATACCTTGGGTGCCTTGAGGACCTTGTACTCCTTGAGTACCTTGTACACCTTGAATTCCAGATGATGCAAATGTCCAAGCAGTATAAGTTCCAGATCCACCTGTAGTTGTAACGTTAACAGTAATACTTGAATCTAATGTCAGTGCGGTGATATTACCAATTACATAATTTGATGGTGCAGCAGTATTAGAAACAATTACATTTTCGCCTAGTGCAAAATCTCCAGAATAAGTTACTGCAAATGTTTTTGGACCTTGACCAATTGTATTAGATGTTACTGATGTAACACCAATGTGAGAACGACCTTGAATTCCCTGCGTTCCCTGCGGTCCTTGAACGCCCTGCACACCTTGTGTACCTTGTGGTCCTTGTACACCTTGGATACCTTGTGTTCCTTGAGGACCTTGAACTCCTTGTGTTCCTTGTGGACCTTGGACACCTTGTATGCCTTGTATGCCTTGGGTTCCTTGCGGGCCTTGTACACCTTGAAGACCCTGTGGACCTTGAACACCCTGAACACCAGCAATGCTAAACTTCCAAGTTGCAATAGTTCCAGAACCTGAAACCATATCAACGTTCATTGTTAAGCTAGTTGCGGATATTGAAGAAATTGTTCCTTCCATAAATATGGAAGTGTTTGCTGTATCAACAACTCTTACACGATCTCCTGCAATAAATGCACCTGGAGATGTAATTGTAAATGTTTGTGCACCTGTTCCAACTGTAACAGATGTTGTAGATGTTGTTACCGAATAACCAGAACCTTGTACACCTTGAGTTCCTTGAACTCCCTGCACACCTTGTGTGCCTTGAGGACCTTGAACTCCCTGCACACCTTGTGTGCCTTGAGGACCTTGAACTCCCTGCACACCTTGTGTGCCTTGTGGTCCTTGTACGCCTTGGATACCCTGGGTGCCTTGAGGACCTTGTACTCCTTGTACACCCTGGGTTCCTTGGGGACCTTGTGGCCCTTGAATTCCTTGTATACCAGTAAGGCTAAATTGCCATGTTGTGATAGTTCCTGAGCCTAGGACAGTATCAATATTTACGGTAATACTTGAATTCGTTGTTACAGATGTAACAATACCTTCAATAAACTGAGCTGAGTTAGCAGTATTTATTATTCTTACACGGTCACCTGCTGCATATGCACCGCTACCATTTGGGTTGTTTGCATTAATTGAAACAGAAAAAGTTTTTGAGCCTAAAGAAAATGTATTTGAAGAACTTGAAAATATTAAATAACCTGGACCTTTGTTAACAGCCAAATATGCGTCAAGCTCTGTGGCTAAACGATAAATATCTCTTGGAACGTCAGGTGTGTCTGTATAAGCGGGATAGTTGAAATTACCGCCCTGAGTAGTTTGGAGATTACTGGTATAGGTGTATTGCAGGCTCATTTGTTACAAGTATACCAAACTAAGTATTAAAAGCGATTATTTGACCCATATCATACCAACGTCTGCTGTGGCTCTGTGACCATATTTTAGCCACTCCCCGCCTTCCCATTCTGCTTTGGTATTTTCAATCCAAGTGGGTAATAATTCATAATCATCAAGAGAGCGGTAAGTCAAAGGCTCTTCTAGGTGTTTGGTGATATATTGTAAAGCAAATTCAGTATATCCATTAACATCACGCAATCTTTTTAATTGCTCTATATGTTGATCTAGCGTAAATAGGCTCCATTCAAAACAAAGCTTTTTGGGCTTGCATGTCATTCCGTTAAATACTTGTGTTTCTGCACCTTCAACATCAATTTTAACTAAATCTGGCAAACCATATTTTTCAACAAGCTTATCAATAGTGCATGTTGTTGCATATATTGTTTTATATTGTTTTCCTTTGTATAATGCATTATCTGCAGTTAACCATTCAATATTAATTGTTGATAAACCATCTTCAACACATTCATAAAATTCAATTCTTTCATTATTAGAATCAGACACAGCATATTTAAGCGGGACAACTTCTGGATTATTTTTAAAATTATTATGCAATAACATAAACATTTTTGGTGCAGGTTCTAATGCTATAATCTTATCAAAACCTAATTCAAGCCCCGCAACAACTGCATCTCCTCTATTTGCACCTATATCAAATAGTAACATTTGATCCCACCATCTTCATATTCCATTCTATTGTAGCTCTATAATTTTCTGCTATATCTTTTGTTAAAAGATCTTTAAATATTTTGCCAGATTCTTCTTTTCTACCCAGCCACCAACCGCTTACAGCTTTTTCAAATAAAAATCCATATGCACCAGGATATTCTGTTTCCGCTGGCAAACTTTCTACTCTTTCTCCATATATAGAACCAACTTGTGCCCAAGTATAACACTCTTGCCACTTTTGAGTTCTTTCATAAAAACGGGAAAGCAAGAAGTATGCCTCTGGTCTTGTTGGCATATACTCTATTGCTTGCAACAAATAGTTACTTACAGAATGTTCTCTACCCTGTTGATTTTCAAAACAAAAAGACATTCTAATAAGCGATGTATAAACAATTAATGGGTAAGTTTCATAGCCATATTCTGCTGCTCTTAAATAAAATGATATTGCAGCAGCAGTTTGACCAAGTTCTTCGTATTTCTTAGCAATCTCAAAATTAAGCACTGGGTTAAACATATCATGAGACGTATATTCAATTAACTCTTCAATTGAGTTCATATGTTAATGCCTCCTGTATCATCTGATCAACAACATCTTCGGTAACCCGCAAAATAAATGCAGCATTATCTTGAAAACCAAAAGATATAAGCAGTGTATTATCTAGCTTTGCTGCACCTGCACAAAATTCAATTCTTGCATCTAAAAAGGAAAACTTTTCTGGAGATATACCAACCAGATTAAAATCATCATCCCAGACACACAAACGGTGACGGTATATTCCATCTTTTTGATTTAGATAATTAAAGAATAGTTCAGTTTCATGTGCTATTGACAAATAAAATTTGCCCCAACGAATTAGTTGTGATCCACCACGCAAATCTGATTGAACTGGTGGTGCAAGCTTTACTTCAACCTGATCGCAACGTGCTGGAAGATCTGGGTATGTTCTGACAATCTCTGTTGGAGAAGTCCATTTAATAAAATGATAAGGCTTGTCTAAAATAGGATACCAATTCTTTTCACAATAAGAATTGTCTTCGCCTGGGGCGGGAATTCTAATACGTGATTTTTCTTTAGCAGACCATTTCTTTTTATTAATCTTAATCTCTACTAATTCCATACGGCCTTCGCCATTAGGCTTTACATCTCTTCTGACACCAATCATATAATACTTGTCATCCCATTTTACAAGACGAGCATCTTCTAATCCCACAAATTCCCATACTGGCGGAATATCATTTTTAGAGGTGTCTATAAAACAATAGTCTGTAACCTTAAGATCTTTATCCATTCTTACAAGATAATTGGTTGTACCAAGCTTTCTATCTTGTTCTGGATGAGCATATGATAATGGACCCCAGCGTGAAGGAAACTTCTGAGTATTTTCAGAATGAATAAGTGTATAATTAGTGTGTCTAAGGTTTACAAGTATGTCCCCGTCATCATCTATAAAAACAGATGGATTCATCAAGCCAGTTCCCGATGTTATATCTTGCGGGATCACAATTGGTGCTAGTTTACCACCAGCATTAACGGCTCTTTGTACTAGGTTCATTACTTGTTAATATCTACTATTTCACACTCACCAGATACACATGCAAGAGCTTGAGTTCCTGTTGTTGTGTCTTCAAGCTCATAAAGAGATAATGCAGACCAGTTAATATTCTTTGGCATCTTTGCAGACAACTCTTCATATGCTTCTTTTGTAATCTCTTGATATGGTGCCTGAACATATGTATGCTCTGAATATGGAAGGAATGAAATTCCAGATACTTCATCAAAATTCTTATATACCCATGCTCCAACTTCCATCCACTCATCTTCTCTTACTGAAACAGTAATAGATGGCTTATGTTCACACCAATGCTTTTGATAAACAAGCCAAATTTCAAGTTGTTCTATTGCTGTAAGCTTATCTCTTGTTATAGCATTTTTTGGTGCTTTCACTGGAAATGAAAATACACAAGTATCATTAGGCTTTCTAACATCATCTTCTGTTGGAATTCCAGAATCTTTTAAGAACTGAGTAAGTGGATCTTTTTTATCTCCACGAACTGTTCTAATATAGTAATCAGAATGCCATGGATGCATTCCTGAAGACACCCCGACCAATTGGGACACTGTGCCTGAAGGCTTAACGCAAGTTACTGCTGCTGAAGCGGGAATCCCAATTTTCCCTGCTTCTTCAATATTTGTTGTAACTGCATATTCACGAAGTCTATCAAGAACATCTGCAAGTTTTGTTAAACCTTCTTGACCAGAAAAGAATTTATGGCCAAACTGTCCTGTAAGAGAAACTCCTAGAAGGCGTTCTTCTTCCGTATTGTCTTTCCAAATTTTACGGATGTACTTAAAATCTGTAAGCGTAGATTGCCACGTACCCAATATAGATGCAAGACGAACTTTGTTAGCAACATCTTCAACTGTATCTTTTTCACGAAGTACGACTTCTGAAAGATTACAAAACTGGTAAGGACGTAAAATAATTTCTGAACATGGGTTAGTTCCGTAGTGAATATCTGGATTTCTTCTTCCATATTTTGCTGCTTGGGCTTGTGCTGCTGCCACATTGTAGATACCTCTTTCGCCCGACTTTGAATCATATAGAGATTTCCATTCTGCAATAAATTGTTCCATATCTGGTTTACGTGAATATGCTACTGAATTATTTGCTAATCCACGATGACCATGTTGCTCCCACCAATTTCCTGATTTAGCTTTTGCCATTTCAATATCGTTAATGTTTGAAAGAGAAATCATAGCAGAACGACGAACTCCTCCAACTACAACAACCTCACCAATTTTACACATAATGTCATGAGCTTCAATTGGTTTTAATTGACGACCAAGTGCTCCTTTAAATACTTGAATTGTAAAATCAAAAAGATCTACAAGTGGTTGTGGGCCAGACGACCTCCCACCCATAGTCTTAAGTCTTGCACCTGCTGGACGAACTTTACTAATATCAATTTGAGGAATTTGTCCTGCCCATAAAAGAGAAAGAAGTTCACGATAAGCTTTTGCCCAACCTTCTTTTGAATCTCCAACAATAACTATACTATTAGATTTCTCTAGTGTTTCGGGAAGGGCGGGAAGTTTATTGATGTATTTATACTCAACAGAATATCCAACACCAGTACCGCACATAAGAATATACATTGCTTCATCAAATGATCTTGCATTGTCTACTGGAATAAATGAACAGTTGTATCCAGCAACGTTTTCTCTTTCTAATGCAGGTCCTGCAGTCATAACAGAACGCATTGATGGCATGACGTTACGGTTAAATACTGCTTCACGAAGTTCTGCAAGAATTTCATCGCTAGGAACGTAACCATGCTTCTCACGCAATTGAATAACCATAAAGTTAAAGTAACGGTCTACAGTTTCACCCCATGTCTCACGGCGATTTTCATTTTCTAACCATCTTGCATAGCGAGATAGTGCGATAAAGTTTTCATATGGGTTTTCAATTGTATTAGACATGTTACTCCTAGGTTGGATTTGAATTAGAGATTAAGTGTATCACACTCAGTCTTTTAAAATCAAGATTTTAAAGATTTTCGTTTATTTCTCTTAGTCTTTGAACAGCTGGCTTTGTTACCTTTTCCCAGTTGTAGTCTTTATGGATTAGGAAAGCATTTTTGTA
>Ga0007867_1000442_pt1 | contig 14506 bp, 16 predicted proteins | sample CryBogCBH25Aug08_FD_71224 | JGI IMG/M metagenome (GOLD analysis project Ga0007867, IMG submission 71224) | Freshwater microbial communities from Crystal Bog, Wisconsin, USA - CBH25Aug08 | ecosystem: Environmental > Aquatic > Freshwater > Lake | place: Crystal Bog, Wisconsin, USA | collected... | reverse complement strand
TTGGCCAGCGCCTGGTTGCCTTGGTTAATGGTTTCCAGATAGCCGGGCGGCAACGGCGCCACCTGCTGCCCCGAGTACGGTTGAAATAAATTTTCCATAATATTATCGGGTTAAATTCAAACCATGGCGGCGCCCATGCTGCCCGCCGCCGAAATCCCACTGCCCAGCAACGCATTAAATTGGCTGGCGCTGGCCGCGTTGGCCGCGTTCTGGCTTTGTTGGTTGCTGCCATAAATGTTGGCCGCATACTGGCTTTCCGGCTGAAACGGGTTGTAACTGCTGCCGCTAATCCCTTGCGCCTGGCTGATATAACTTTGTGGCGTGGTGGCATTTTGCCGGCCTAACACGTTGTTAAACGCGTTCCCGTAAAACCCTTGCCGCGCGCCCAGCGCCGTGGTGGCAAACTGCCGGCGATTCTGTTGCAACTGCTGGCCGTACTGGCTCAACCCCAGCGCCGCCGCATAATCACCGGCGCTGCCCGTGCCACCCAGCATCCCCTGCCGGTTGGCGCGTACTGCCTGCGTGGCCGTCCGCGTTTGCGGCGCCGTCAGGTTGCTGCCCAAATTCAATTCATTCACGGCCTGATCCGACATCAGGTTCACGATGTTGGCCGATCCCGGATCCGCGTTGGCCGTGGCCGTCAGCGATTTCGGCCCCAAATTCATCACGTCATTGATGTCACTGGTCCGCTGCGTCGTCAGCGCTTGCGCCTGACTCTTTGCCTGATTTTGCGCCACCGTGTTGGCAATGCTCATCAATCCCGGCGTGGCCGCCATGTTTACCGTGCTCGTCGTGGACGGTGTGGTGCTGTCGCGCCACGTCAGCCCGGCGGTGGGATTCTGGCCGTTGTTGGCAAACGCGCCTTTGCCGGTAAAGTTATTGCTCGGCGGCGTATAATTCTGGTTGGTGCTTACCAGGTTGCCGTTGGCATCGTACCACCCGGCCGTCGTCGGCGTGCCGGGTGTCGTCACCGTCTGCGGCCCGCCCGGCTGGCCATTCAATAAACTGTTAATGGTCTGCAACGATAGGTTGGCCCACGCGGGTTGCCCATACTGCGGGTTGCTTTCCAGATTGATCAACGGTCCCACGTCGCTAAAGCTGCCCGTGCCCAGTTGCGCTTGCATTTGCGCGTGGAGCGTGTCGGACATTTGTTGGGAATAACTCGGCTGTTGTGCGGCGCTAACATCCATAAACTTTTTCTTTCTCCTTAATGGTTTCGTGGCCGGCGTACAGCCGGGCCAAAGCGAGCGGGGCCACCCGGCGTAACCGCCGGGCATCTTTGCGTTGCGTGTAAATCTGCAAGTCCGCCCACTGCGGAAACCGCCGGAATAGCCCGGCCAATAATCCCCGCCGGGCCGGCACCGTGGTGGCGATGATGTTGGCGATGAACAATCCGCGGGCGTTCGTCTCGCTCGGCGTCCAATCAAACATCGGGCGCGCGTGCTGGTGTCGGCGCTCGATTTCGCCCGGGTGCATTTGCCAGGCAATGCCCAACCCCGTCACTTGCCCGTCCTCCCGCACAAACGCCAGCGTGGCTTGCGCCGCGTGGAATTGCAGGTAATCCGCCAACACTTCCGGCGAGAAATTACCGTACAAATGCCGGCCCTGCCCCCGTGCAAACAGGGTCAGGGCAAACAATAATTCCGGCGACAACGCCGGCGGTTGGGCGTTAGGCCGTGGCATAAACTTTTAATCCCCACTTGCCGGCCGTGGTGGCGGTGGCCGTGCCGGTGGTGCGGTGGTTCACCACCACACCATTGGCCCGCCAGCTCAACCCCACCGTGGCGGCATTGCTCCAACTGGTAAAATACCCGTTGTTAAATTGCGTGCTGGTCAAATCCACCTCGTCGCCCGGGCCATAACCCAGATCCGGCTGGAGGCACACCAGGCGCCACGCCACTTGGGTGGGCGTCACGTGCAAACCATGCGCCACCACCGGGCCGGGGCCGGTCACCGTTGGCACGGGTAACACCGGCGAGCTAAACCGCCCGCCGGTTCCCGGTAAACATCCTGGGTTCATACGTTTGGAGGTTAGAAGTCGCCACCGAACGCCGTCACACTGTAACTGGCCGTGGAACCGCCGGTGTGCGTCGAGGCGTACAAACTCCAGCCGTTCGGGAGCGTCAGCCCTAGCGCCAGCGTGTATTCCACGTTGGGCACGGTGGTCGAAACGTTGCCGCTGCCCGCCGCCACAATTTGCTCGCGGAACGGGTGAATGGTGGTGCCGTCATACAGCCACAGCCGCACGCTGTCGGCCGCCTGCGTGGTGCCTTCCGCCACCGCGCCCTTGATCTGCACGCTGTCAATCCGGCTGCCATTGGTGCCGGCGGCAAAGATCAACGCTTTCGAGGTGATCCCGTTCGTGCTGCTCGTGTCCGTGCACGCGGTGCTGATGTTGTTGCTGCCCACGCGCGGCGTGGCGGCAAAGTTTGCTTGTGTTGCCATAATATTATATTGGTTGTTTGGTTGTTTGGTTGTCGAAAAATCAAATGAAATTTTGCAGTTGCAGCACCGGGTACGCCCAATTGGCCGCACTGGTCTGCGCCACGGCCGCCGCCACCGGATCCTGCCACGTCGCATCGCCGCGCAAATACAGATTTTGCTGTCCGGCTTTCGCCGACGGCACCAGCCCCGTGTGCCCCGCCAGATACGCACTTGCCGGTTGCAACGGCGTTACCGTCGGCGGCCGGGCCGGCACGCTCAATACTTCCCAGCAGCCGCCCGCCACCAGCGTGCTATTGTACCGCACCGTCACGTTGCCATTCGCGGCAATGTCGCCCGGATCCAATGGTTGCGTGCCGCCATACTTAACCAGCGGCAACGGCCCGCCGCCGGCGTCAAACAAACTCGCGCCCACATTGGCGCTGTTCGCCTTAAAATCCAACACCAGCCCGTCGGTGTACCCCGTCAACACCGGGCTATACGCCGCCGTGTAAGTGGTGCTGCCGTCATACGTGGCCGCCGCAAAAAAGTACGCGCCCATCGTCAGCTTGTCCGGCGTCACCGCCCCCGCCACCAAATCGGAATTCGCCACGCTGCCGGTGATATTGATCACCACGCTTTTCACCACGGCATTGAATTTTGCCGTCGTCAGCTTTTCATTCCGGCTTAATAACCGGCCCACCGTTAAATTGACTGTTAATGCCATAATCGTTTCGAGGTTAATTTGCGTCCGGTCCCGTTTGCGTATCGCTCGTTTGCGCTTCCAAACTGGCCGCCACCAGCTCCAGCCGGCCGCTGGCGTTCGTCACGTCCAATTGCACAAACAACCCGTGCTCGCTGATCGGCACGCGGTGCACGTATTCCTGCATCTGATCAAAGTTCACGCCGCTGCCCAGGTAAATGCCCAGCCCGGTTTCCGGGTACGCATAATCTTCCCGGCTGGATGCATGAAAATCGTCGTTGCTATTGTCCGGGTTCCACGCTTCCGCATCAAACGGCTGAAAATAATTCAGGTAATTCCGCCCTTCGTTGGCCAAGTATTCCGTCAGCTCCTCGGCTCCTTGCGTCACCGTGTTAATCGTATAACTCGGATCCCACGTGGCGATATGCAACGCCACGCACGTGTACCGTTTGCTGTCGAGCCGCCCGCCCGTCGTATAAATCTGCGCGTAACTGGCCCAGCTTTTGCACGGCAAGGCCCGCGTCCGGATCCAACTGAAAATGGGTAAGGAACTCACGGCATTATCCCCCGTGTGCCAGTCAAAGTAATAAGTCATGCACCCGCCGTTACCGACCACGATTCCTGTGGTGGTCGGCACCGCCACGCCATTGATTTGGAAACTGGGCAACACGCCGTTGGTGGGCGTGAACCGCACGCCGTCGGCAATTCGCGTCACCGTGCACACGCTTGGGGACGTGCCAATGGACCATGGATGCGTGCTGGCCGGATTTAACCCGCCCTGCCCGTTGGCATCCTGCCACAAATTATCGCCCGGGTTGGGCAAGTACATGCCCCACACCGCCGGATTGGCGGGTTGCGGATTGGTGTTAGCCGCGGACGAACGGTTTTGCTGCAAATACAAACTTTGAATGTTGAACGTGTCCGTGGCGTTGGGCAACGTGGTGGTGTTGGCCGCATCGCAAAAAAAGTCCACATACAAATCTCCCGGCGCCACCGTTTCATCTTCGTACCCGTCCGCGTACAAATGCAAATAACCATCCGCCCCGATAAACGCCAGTTGCTGTTTGCCGTTGTAATTGAACTTCAGCCAATCTACCACACACGTCACCGTACTTTCATCCGTCCCGCACCAAGCTTTGTTCAGAAAATCGTACACCGCCACCGCCGTGTTGCTGTTGCGGACTAACACCGCTTGCAATTGCGAGCCTACTGCCGTGCCCGCCGTCACGCCCAGCCGGGCAATCACCACCACATAGCTGTCCGTATAAAACACCGTGTCGCCGTTGTACGTAGCAACATTGCCGCCCACGCTGGCCAATAATTGCTGATCGGCCGGGCCGGCCGTCCATTGATACCAGCCGGGGGCCAGGTTCACCTGGTAACTGACAAACCCCACCGGGTACGGCGGCGCATACACCGCCCCCGCCGGCACCAGATTATCCGGCGCCAAAATCAACGCGTCATCGAGCGGCAACGCCACGTGCAAATAACCATCAAACACCGTCAAGCGTGCCAACCCCGCCAACCCCGGGTTAATCCGTCCAAACGTATAAAGCAACGGATCGCTCAACGCCTGGTCCGTTCCCTGTTCCTTGTTCAGTTCCGTCAGGTTCAAACTGGTGATCCGCAATTCGCTATTGAGCCAATAAACATCCGTGCCAATATCCGCCACGCTCGGGGCCGCCATGCCGTACGCTTGCGTCACATTCAGCGGGCCGGTGGCGCCGCTCAAATCGCCCGTTACGCCCAGCACCTTGCTCACGCTCCCGCTCTTAAACGTCAGCAACGTGCTTTCGTTAAACAGATACACGTATTTCAGCGTGTACGCATCGCCGGCATTGATGCGGAATTCGCTTTGCGTCGGCACCCACCGGGTAAAATCGCCGATGTCCGAAACCGCCAGCGTGTCTTTGCCATCAATCAAAAACAACCGGTTTTGCGCAAACACGCCTTCCACCGCTTCCGGAATGGGATACGCGCCGTCGAGCACCGTCACTTCAATCGGGTACGTCGCCGTATCCGTGGGCGCCGTATTCCACGTCACCGCGTCGCCGCCCGGCGTGGCCGCGATCGTGAATTCATCCGCGTTCGGCGTGGTCAACACGTAATACGTTTGACCCGCCACCAGCCCCACCGGGAGATTGCGCAACGTCGCCACAATGCTGCCGGTGGCATTGGCGCCCGGATCGGCCGGTAACAGAAATTGAAACGTGTTGGCCGTCACGGCCGTCACCGTGGCGGTCACGTTATACGCCGTGGGCGTGGCGCCGGTAATGGCCACCACTTGGCCCACCCGCAAACCGTGGTTCGCACTCGTCGCCGTCGCTGTCGTCTTTTGCCGGGTGAGCTGGCTCACATTCACCGTCTTGGCCGCGGCCGTCGCCGGTTGCAACTGCACCGGATCCCCGGTCAGCAAATTATTGGCCGCCAATTGAATCCGGTTCGTTGCCGCCGCCATGGTGGCCGGCCAAACGTTTTCCTGCCCAATCGGCAAAAATCCCGTTTGCCAATCCGGACTCCCATCCGCCAGCGTTTCCAATTGCAACGGCAACAGCGATTTGCCATCGGTCGAAAATCCCCGGAGCAACACAATGCTGGCATTCGCTTGTTTGAACGCCTTAAACGTGGCTTTGGTCAACGTCACGCCCGCCGGCAACGGGATCTGGCGGGCCGGCGAATTCGGCCGCGTCATCCACACGCCGCCATCCGCCGCCACCAGGATATATTCATTGATGCCGTTCGGATCCGCATACACAAACCCGCCATACACTTCCGTCCACGGCTGCAACCCATTGCCTTTGCCCCACGGCAGAATGGTAATGCCATCCCGCGTGGCCGCGCGCTGATACCGAAACCGACAATTCTTGGCGCGGTTCACATACCCCGCCGTGGCAAACACCGTGCGCTCTTCCACCCCAATAAACGCCAAATCGCCATCCGGCAAAGAGCCTTCATCGCGCTTTCCAAATGGCGTTTGATTATTCATGGCGGGGCTACTTACCGCTGCTGCTGGTCGCGCCGACGAGGTTGGAAATACTGCCCGTCCCGCTGCCGATACTGCCGGTGAACTTATCGCCCCCCGTCACACTGGCAAAATTCGTCGCGCCGATCTGCGGGGCCGTCACCGCGCCGTCGCTGGCGCTGGCAAACGCAATTGCCGGGACATACACCGCGTTGGTGTTCACCGGCTGCACCGCCGTTGCGGAATAGAATTGCCCGATCTTCAGATTAATTTCGGCAATGTTTGCACCGTTATACCCCAGCGGCAGATTCAAATTCAGCCCGGTACCTTTCGAGAAATTGATTACCTGCGTGGGCGACTTGCACCCGGTAAAGAACACCGCGCACAAACCCAGCGCCACCAGCAAACCAAGCTTGCTGGCGGTTTCGCTTAACTGCGTCGCGCCCTTCGTGATGTTCGCCGGGTCCGGCGTGTTCGTTCCCAAGACCAAACCGTGGGTGAACTTCGGCAGCAACCAGGCCAGTACATCGCCAAATAGCGTGCCATGCACCAGCCGGCCAATGGTTCCCAGCACGCCGATGATCGTCAGCGCCGCGAGCAAATAACCCTGCACTTTTGCCGGCAACAGCGGGAACACCGTTTGCAAAGCACCATCGAGGTTTTGCAACTGCGCCGCCGTAAGCTGCGGGGCGGCATTGGTAGGCACCGTTTGGGCCGTGGCCGCGCACGCCAGCATCGTCAAAGCGCAAATAACCACGAGTAATTCCAGCAATGTATTTAACCGATTTGTTTTCATATTTGTTGTTGTTTTGTTGTTGTTACTGCGAAATCAAATATCCGATTCCGGTTCCATGATGGTTTTCTTTTGGCGGAGCTTGCGGATTTTCAGGACGTAATAAATGGTGGTCACTACGCCAACGGCAATCGCCGCCAGCCCGGCCACGATCTGGACCACCTGATTAATGTTGGCCAGCGAAACCACCGCACTCGCTACCGTTGTTGCCGCTCCTAGTTTGCCGATGTTGGTATTGTCCATATTATTTGATGGTTTGCGTGCTTGGGTCCACCCAGGCGTCGCCAAACATAGTGTTGACGACGTGGTAATTCACTCGCTTGTTCGCCCCGTTGAAATGCAAACCATCCACGGTATAACCGTTATTGGTATTCAAAAGAAATTGCGTCAAGTAATCCCACCGGGGAATAACCCGGTAAAAATAGAAATTGCTGTTGGTTAAACAAAGTTGGTTCACCGTCCAACTATTTGTCTCGTAGGCCAGACTGTACGCATAACTATTGGCCGGCGATCCGTTGGTGCTTAACGGAGGCACTTCAAAGAACCACAGCCGGATGTTCGGATTGTTATACGGGGCCAGCCCATTGGTAATATCCGTGTACACGGTGGAACTGGAACGGCCGCCCCCGTAGATGTCATTAATCCCGAAACCATAAAACACGTTTACCGTCCGCACCTTTTGAAAATCCACATTGGTGACGGCGGCCGGCCCGCCTAATTGCGTCCAGCCCGTGGCCCCGGCAAAGTCCCGCCCGTAAGCGCCGCCGCGCGCCGTGTTACGACTGGCATGGTTGCGCGTGCGGGCTTCGTAAATGTACGAATAATAATTATCGCTGCTCGCCACCGCTGCCAACAACGAATCGCCAAACCACCAATCGTCGGTGCTTTCCGGTTCCAGCCAGCGCGTGGCCCGGTACGCCGCTGATACCAAATTGGAACTGGCGAAGCTAAACAAATGCACGCTGCTGATCACCGCGTTGGTGATGATGCCCGATGACCCTGTGGAATTGGTGCCGTCCATTCCAATCCCTAAATTGGTAAATACATCCGAGGTGACGACCGGACTGGTGTACGCATAAACCGGGACACTCAATCCTGTTTTCGCCGGCACCCCATCCTGCCAGACCTGGTACACGCCATTGCTCCGCGTCAGCGCGTAAACATGGCGTTCCGTACTTTGAACCGACAACACGGAATAATCGTAAGCGTTGCCCCACAACGGCATCAGCAAGTTGCCGTAGTTGTTGTAATTGTTCGCATATGGATAAGTCCCTTGGTTGCGTTCCCATACCCACGACAGCGTGGTGCCTACCTGCTGGTACACCGCTGACAGCGTGTTGGTATTGAATAGCGACACAATCGAATAACCGTTGGCCGGTATATTTTCCACCGTGTACACCAGCGTGAAATTACTGACCGCATACGGCAACGTGATACACAAGGGATTCGTCACCGTCACCCAATCTCCCCACCGGTTGGCGTCGGGAATTAAACTGCCCGTGTACGGCCGGCCCAATAAAGAAACCAAATTGGTTGTCGGATTAAACCGGGGCGCCAACGCCCAACCGTCCACATAATTCGTAATAGCCCCGCTGTCATTCAGGGACCGAAAGAAGCCGTTAATGTCCCGCGTTTCGTCCGGCGTGGTCAGGCTGGCCAAACCAATATATTTGCTGGCATTGGTATTGTTTCCCGGCACCCCGGCCGCCGTCGCCGGCGAAATATATTTGTTGGCCACCACGCCCGCATTTACTTCGGCCTGGCTGGCCGCTTGCGGCGCCCGGTCCTGTCCAAACGTTTGCAGTGCGCTAATCAGCACCAACGCGCCCGCCGCCAGAATTCGTAAAGTCGGTTTCATGGTTCAAGAAAATTGGAAAAACACCCCGTCGCCGGCGTTGCCGGTCACAATGATCTGGCTCAACCGCATCTTTTGGCCCAGCGGCAATTCAAACTTGATCGGCAAATCGTTGGGGTTTAACACGTCCGGCAAATACTGCACGCGGGCAATCGTGCCCAGCACCGTGGCCGGCCCGGTCGGGGCCGTCGGCACCACGTAGCTAAAACTGTTCGGCGTCACTTCGCTGATCCGCACTAGGGCAATGTTGTACGCCGCCGGCGTCACGCCGCTCACCGCAATACTCGCGCCCTCGGGCAAGCCGTGCGCCGGCGCCGTCACTTGCACCGTTGGTCCCACCGCCGTCAATTGGCCGGGTGTAAACGAAAAGGCCGGCCCCGTTTTGCCGCAATAGATCGCCGCCGCGTTGGCCGTCAGCTTGCCGCTGGCCACCGCTTTGCCGGGATACAGCCACAGCTTTTGAAAATAAATATTGTTGTTGGTGGTCAACTGCTCAATGTCCCCGGTGTTGGCCAGCGTGAACAATCCTTCCTGCGAAATCACTTCCGGCATGGCCCGGAGGTGATTCACGATTTTGAAAGCGCCTTGCATAAATATTCCTTTTTCTTTTTTTTCTTAATGGGTCACGTTTGCAATTGAAACGGTGTTGTTAAAACTCGGCACCGGCCCGCCGCCATACACCACGGCGCTGGCCGTATCATATTGCCCCTGGGCCGCCAGCACGCGGTCTTGCAAGTCTTGCAATTCCGCATACGCATTGTTCAGCTCATCATCCGCCCGGTCGGTTTGTTTCTGATCCCGCAACGCATCACTCATCACCGCCCGAATGATAAAACTGGTCAAGAACGCCGGCATGGGTACCAGCGTCCACTTGCTCGGCGCACTCGTCGGCGTGTCGCCGGCCGTCGTGGCCGTGGCGCTGATCCAGCAATTGCCCGTGCCGCTGGCATCGTAAATCGTCACCCCGGCCGCGTACGCCGTGGTGCTGGAAAAAAGCGCGGTGGTAAACACCGAAGGCCGCAGCCGGTAATTCAGCCACACCGTCACCGGCGCGCGCCAATCAAACTGCACCCCTTTGTCGCTAATCACTTTCGGCAACGGCGCCGGGTTGTTGGTGAACACTTTGGGGTTGCGCCGGTACGCGCCCGCCACTTCGTCGATCGGCGTCAGTTTGGTGCCATTGGCTAACACTTGGTCAAACGCCACATACTTGTCGAACGGCGTCAGCACGCCAAACTTCGTGGCATCAAACGTCGCCCCGGCGGTGTGCGCGCTAATGCATTGATAAACTTGCCCGTCATTGGGATTCTGGGCCTTGTCGCCCACATTGAACGCCATTCCCGTTTGCCACCACGGGCCGGTGTACGTGGCGCTGCTCGCCGCCCAGTACGCAGAATTCTCCACGTAACTGCCGTCCGCCTGCACCAGGGCCGGCGGCTGATTCGTGCTGGCCGTCAACGCCTGGTAATAATTGCCGGCCGGATAATAAAACCGCTCCGTGCCGGCGGTCACCGCTTCCGTGCTCAACCACGGCGCCCGGTACAACCGGGCTTCCGTCACCATCAGCTCCGGCCAAAAATCCCATTTCCAGCCTTCTTTGATCCGCTGGTTAATGTAGCCGCAAAACGTCGCGGCGCGCGCCGGCGAAAGATCGCGGGCCGGGTCATACCCCAGCGCCCGCGTCACCGCTTGCAACACGCTTTGAAACGTTTCTGTGCGCATGGCTGTTGGCCGGTTCGTCGGTTGCGCGCCCGGTCAATAATTCCATTCCAACTTCAAACTTTGCAGCGTCGCCCCCAGCGTGGCGCTCGTCGCGTAGTCCAAACGCGCTTTCACCACCGCATCAAAATTCGTGCTTGGCAGGTAAGCGGTCAACACCTGGCTGCCGGCAAATGAATTGGTGATCGGCGTGAACGTCGCCAGCAACGACGTTGCGGCCGTGCTGAAGTTGGTGCCGTTCGGATCGTTGGCGGTGTTAAAGCCCAGCGTGATCTGGTTGGTGTACGGCGTGCTCACCGTCAACACCAGCCGGGCCGGCACGCCTTGAAACGGCTGAAACGACGTGCCGCTGTTGGTGTACACGGTTTGGTTGGTGATATTCTGCAACGCGGCGGCAATCGGTACGGTGACTTCTTGCGGCCCATACGCCTTTGCCACCGGGGCGGCTAAGGTAAATACGGCCATGGCCATGGCGGCGGTCAATAAACGGTTAATTACTTTTTTCATGATGATTTTGGTTTTGGTTGTTTGGTTCAATTGTTGCGGCTGCGGTGGGTGATATAATCCGGGACGACAATCGTGGGGTTACTGCTACGGCTCACCACCCGGCATTCCGGGTAATGTTTCAAAACGTTGCGGCAAAAATCGTTATCATTCCAACAGGCATAGCCGTAATAACTGCCCAGCTTGTGATACAGATACGGCGGGATGCGCATGGTGACTTCGCCCCCGTTGCCTTCCGCATCCCGAAACGTCCGGCGGAAACCTTCGCCGTTGACACTCTGGCGGAGTTTTGCCAGCTCCAGCTCTTTGCGTTTCAATTCCCATTGGCCCAGCAATTCTTTTACTTCGCGCTCGGTTTCCCGGCACAAACCTAAATCGCCGTATTCCAACGTGTCTGGTTTCATGGGTGGTATTTGCTTTTAACGTTTGGACTGGTTTTCGGTTCGCGGGGGAAACCTGACGACCGCTCGCACGGCCGTCAGGCCACCCACGCATCCGCGTCTCTGGCCTGGCACTCACCAGGCAGATTGGTTTACAGCGGCATCGCCGCTTGGCCCGTGCCTTGCGGAACGGGGCCGGCGATAATGTCCACAATCAAGTGCACTTCGCCCGCCGTCAGCGTGTTCAACGCTTTCGCCGCCGTACCGGTAAAGTACGCATTGAACGTCGTGGCCGCCGTCGGCACGTAAAACGCGTTGCTCGCCAGCGCGCCGCCTTTGGCGTACACCGGCGTGTTGGCCGCATTCAGCTCTTGGCTGGCCAACAACCGCGCGTTATTGCCGCTGTCGCCCACGGTCAGGGCCGTGGATACCAGCGTGCCATCGGTTCCGCTGAACGGCACCGCCAGCATCGTCTCGACCAGATTGATCTGCTTGTTGGCCGTGTACGTGCCGTCGGTGTTGTTGGCAAACGTGGTCAACGCCACCGTGCCGGTGTTGTTCGCCCCGCCGGCGGCCGCCACATCGGCGGCCGTCAGGATGATGCGGTGCGTGCCGCCCAGCGTGGCGCGCTCTTCGTCAAATAAAGGATGAATCGTCATAATTAGCCTTGGTTTCGTTTCGTCGGTTTAGAACATCCGGGATTAAGCGTTGTTCGTAATGGCGATGGCCCCCAGCACGTTGTCGAACATGTTGAGGAAGATCGCGTCCACAATGGCCTTCTGGCCGCCGCCCTGGTACGGCAACTTCACCACTCGCGGCATGCGCGTGTAGGCGAGGCCCACCATGTCCATGTCCACCACGATCCCGCTGCGGTGCGTGTACGCCGTGTCCGCGCCCGATTTGCTGTCCGTGTACAGAAAGCTGCTCGGGTGCAAATCCACTTCGCCGGTGTCCAACACCAGCTTGTCCACGGTGAACACAAATTCCTTGTTGTCGCCGTCCTGTTTGAATTGGCGCACCGGGGTTTTGCCCGTCACGTTGTCCACGTATTTCGTGAAATCGGAAAACGCCGCTTTCAAGTCAATGCCCAAAAAAGCGTGCATTTTGAACGGCCCTTTGCGCTGTTTGTAGCTGCTCCGGCACGCCGCCAAAAACGCCGCTTCGTTAAAGTTTGCCAGCCCGCTGCTGATGATCTGCGCCGCCGGCGTGGTGTAGCCGGTCGGGACCGGATATAGCGATTGCAGGCTGCTATTGATCCACGCAAACGCGCCGCGCGTTTCGTTGCCCACCGTGGCGCCGTTGTCCGCCTTGGTGTCTTCGGCCGAAAGGCAACGCTTTTCAATTTGCCATTTCACCGCCACCAGCGCGTCGGCAATCTGTTCCGCCATTTCGCCCTTCTCCAGCGCCACAATCTCCGCCTCGTCGGCAAAGTCGGACACCCCCGGCTTGCGCCAGGTCTTTTGCCCGTTGCACTGAATCAGCGCCCGGGGGTTGCTGTCGAACGACGTGGCATCCAGACCATCCACCACTCCCGCGTGGCCGGTTTCGGGATATTTCTTCACCTGCCAGGAATGCAGGACTTGGCTCGGCTTCGCGCGTTTCTCCACCATGGAGGAAAACGGCGTGGCCTGCGATTGAATGTTGGCGATGATGTTCGCCCAACTCTGACGTTTGCCGACTTGTTCGGCTTCAAATGCGCTTGGCATAGTTTTGTTTTCTGTTGTTGGTTGTTACTCTTTTTGGGCGAGGGTGGGTAAATTTGTGCCCTTGATCATTTCCGTCAGGGCGTCGCGCTCGGATAAACCGCCGGCTTTCAAAGCCGATAAGTTTTGCGGGCTGACATTCGGGGTCGTGCCTTTGCCGGGGACCGTCCCCCGGCCCGCCGGGGAACCGCTGGGGCGGGGGGCCTTGCCCGGCGCTTTCGGGGTCGCCCCTTTCAAGGCCGGCAACGGGCGGGGACTGGCGGCGCCCGCCGCCGGGGCCGTGGGCAAATTAATCAACCCTTTCAACTCCGGCACCGTGGCCAGAAAATTCTTGGCTTGCGCGTTGCATTTGTTTTTCGGATCCGCCAGCACTTTGCGCAAGGCTTCCCCCAGCAACGCATCGCCCGCCACCAAATGAAAATTCGGGATCACCGCTTCCAGCTCGGGATAATTCCCCAGCATGGCGGTCACCACTTTGGACTCCGTACGTTTGGAGTCGAACAATGCCGGGTACACGGTTTTCACCGCTTCCGTCATCTGCACCCGGGCCGTCAACGCGGCCCGCGCTTGCGGCACCAGCTTCGTGCGCAATTCTTTGATTTCCTGGTACCGCTTCCGGATCTGCGCCGCGTCAAACGCCGGCACCGCCGGCTGATCGCCCCGCGCTTCCACCACCGGCGAGCCGTCCCAGTTTTCCACCGCCCACTTTTCAAACGCGGCATACTGCGCATCCTGCTCTTCAATCTGTTGCGGCGTCTGCGCCAGCATGATCGGATGCACACCCATCACCGCCAGCGGCGGGCGTTTGGTGGTTTCCAGTTGCGTGCGCAAGGCTGCGGCTTCCGCCTCGGCGGCTTCCTTGGCTTGTTGCGCGCTCGAAATTTCCGAATCCTTTTCCGCCACCAACGCTTCCACATAGGCGCGTTGGGTGTCGTCCATGGCCGGCGGTTGGTTCTGCGCGGCCTCGGCGGCTTCCTGCGCTTGCACCGCTTCCACCGTCAATCCCAGTTCGGCGGCTTTGGCCGTCAACCGTTCCGTCTCGGCGGTCGCGGCGGCGGCTTCGGCGGCGGCCTGCTCTTCCACCGTCACCCCGGCAGCCTCCGCTCGGGCTTGCAATTCGGCGGCGGCCGTGGCGGCGGCGGCGGCGGCCGCTTCCCGTGTGGCTTTCGCTTCCGGCGTTTCCGTGCCGGCCCCCGCGCTGGTTGCGCCCGGGGTAATTTCTTCTTTCTTGGGCGCTCCATTCGCCAGCGGTGTTTCGCGCAAGCTGGCGGGCAAGCCCAGCCGTTCAAACGCGGGATCGGCTAAATTGATGTCGCCCGTAAGCATTTCGGCGCCACCACCACCGCCACCACCGGCGGCTTGGGGATCGAGAAGTAAGATGCGTGTTTTCATGACGCCTCCGTTATCCCGCCGGCCCTTAAATAAAACAACCATCCGCGTCCGGGTTGCGGATGGTTGCGGATGGT
>Ga0007867_1000437_pt1 | contig 14562 bp, 13 predicted proteins | sample CryBogCBH25Aug08_FD_71224 | JGI IMG/M metagenome (GOLD analysis project Ga0007867, IMG submission 71224) | Freshwater microbial communities from Crystal Bog, Wisconsin, USA - CBH25Aug08 | ecosystem: Environmental > Aquatic > Freshwater > Lake | place: Crystal Bog, Wisconsin, USA | collected... | reverse complement strand
CGGTTGCGCCCGCCGAAGAAATCGTCGCCAAGGTTGACCAAGTAGACGAATCCGATGAGTGCTGGAAGTTGACTGCGATTGTTCCGCCACCCGTAAGGAGTTGCAGGCCCAAAACGAGTAAACCGCCCTTGCTCGTATCAGCAGTTCCGCTAGAGGCCGCTGGGAACGGCGTGTAAGCGTTGGAGTTTCCGTTTGTTGATACGACTAGGTACTGCCCGTTTCCGCGCCAAACGCCGCCATCGGCCTGAACTTCCATATCAGCAGTAACGACATTGGCAACGGGCGACTTGAGCTCGTACTTGGTTTGGACACCGTTCGAGACAAAGCAACGCTCGGAGTCGTTGATGCCACCTGCTGGGAAGACAAGAACCGACTTATCGGTGGAAGCCGACAGCGAGTTGGTCATAATGTCGTCAAGACCGCCAATGGTCGAGTCATAGAAGCCCGACAAGGTGATTGTTCCGTCTTTGAGGCCCGGAATGTACGTCTTTGAGCCACCCTGTAAGAAAGTGGTGGTTTCTTCGGCGGCCTGCGACCAAGAAATCGAGGCATCGTTGAAGTAGGGCGAAAGGTCAAAGCCAATACCACTGCTAGAAACGGTTAGAGACACGCCAGAAGCCGTTGCTGTGGCCGCATTACTCAAGGTGACGTTATTCCCCTGTACCGCCGTAATAATGGTGCTAGAGGGGATTCCTGAGCCCGTGATGGCTTGCCCAACCGAAACGGGGCCGCCCGCACCCGTTGTGGTGATTACGAAAGAACCGCTAACCGTATTTGCCGTGATAGTGGCCGACGAGAAATTGGGGTTGACGAACAGTACCCGTGTGTTCTTGCCGTGGAGGAAGTTTGGAATCGAGGTAGCCATTAGTTCGTGGCCGCCGTTTCAGCAGAAGTGTCGGTCGAATCCGAGGCGGGAGTCTCATCAACACTCGGAGTCGGGTCGGGCGTAGGTGCTGGTGCGGCACTCGGCGCAGCAACGATTAGACCGTCGCTAAGAAGCCACGAAATACTTTCTCCGGGGAAGTCGCTTACGACATCGCCGGGAAATGCGTTCTTGCCGTTGTACGACAAGGAGATGGCCTTGTCGGTGACAAGATACGCAACAGTATTCGCCTTAGCCATAGAGCCTTCCTAGCCGATAGATGTTTCAGCAAATCGTATCACTAGGTTTGGAAATGGCTATTGGTCGCTGTCCTCGTCGCCTTTACGCTTACGGGTCTTCTTGACCACGGGCTTACTTACTTTTTCGGGGTAAAAGGCGCGGAAACTCTTGTGTCCGTACACCCCACCGTGAACATTTACGGCAATAATCTCCCCGTCGAGCTCGTGAGCCGAGATGAAAATGAAATCACCACGCTCACCGGCAACCTTGACGGTATCTCCTTTGACTAGGCCGTTCCATTCCTCTACCTTTGTCCACTTATGAACGTAGGCGGGTGCTGGGGCGACCCCTACTGCCCTCTTTGCCACAACTATCTCCTTTATCTAAAGGGTAGTTTAGCAGGAATACCAAGGAATCTCAAGGAACCCATTGTTCACCACACGGGCATACCTTGAATACGCCCTCGACTGTACGCACCTCAACCGCTTCCCCGTGGTTACAAGACTGGTCATCTTGTACCTCTTGACGCACTTCTTGTACGTCATTCTCCGGCTTTGGAACGGCGTTGGAGAATCCCAACAGTCGCTCGACCGCATCAAGCGCGCGAACGGAGGCGACGCTTGCGGCTTTGGCTGCTGAAATAGCGGCTCGAACGGCCTCTAGTTCCGGGTTAGGTTGGGTTGTTGACATTTATCTCGAAGTTCATCGTAAAACTAGGGCGATTTCCTTCGTCATACGGCATTGGGTTGATGGTTCCAAGGGTGGAAATACGCAGGATGGTGATTCCATCTATGGTTTTGGTATTGACGAACGAAGAAAGAGCCAACCGAATCGAGTTCGCAAGGGCATACGCACCGGGGTAGTCCTCTGGGTTGCCACGAACTTTGATTTGGACTTTGAGGTTGTCAATCGCAATCGCTTGACCGCCCATAGTCAATGATGGGGGTCGGCTCGCATACGGCTGAATCAGCACGACTTGATTGGGGGCTTCGGTAACGAGGCGGCCTAGGTAGAGGTTCTGACCAAGAACGAGGCTGGGAACAACCGTTGGTAGGTATTGCCCGAGGGCATCAAGGATGTTTGCCACTAGTAGTTCTCCGTCATCTGGTCAACAGTAATGCTACTGACGTATCGGACATTTTGCGCTTTCTCAACGCTGTCGTACACAAGTGCTGATACTCGGTCAATGATGTTCCTTTGTAAATCGGGCATCATTAGTTCCATTGGATTCTCTAGATACTTTGCCGTTCCGCCGTTCGGGTGGTTGAGCTCCAAATCTTCGTGGATGTAAAGGGCGTAAGGTGCGTCGTATCCAATCTCGATACTCGACAAATCACCAAAAGGGTTGTCTTGGGTGACGATATAGCCAGAATCCTGTAGGAAACCAGTATCAACGGGAACGAGCTCTTGACTCGCATCAAAGACGTTCTGGGCGTACTCGTTGAGGGCATCCTGAACCACAAGGGCGACATACGGAATCTTCTGCTTGAGGCGGAGGATGCCCGAGTTCGGGTCAATCGTTAGGGTTGCGGCGAGCATTTCAGCACCTACTCAAAGTGCAGAACCGTGTTGTACCCGGTCAAACCGTTCTCGTCGTAGTTGTTCTGAACATACATAATGACTGGGTGCTTGAGAATCGGCTGCGTCTGGTTTGGAATCGTGACTCGGCTTTCCGTTGAGATTCCAAGGGCGAACTGGGTCAAGTAAGCGCGACCCGAACTATAAATGTCTCGACCATTAGCCGTCTTTATGACTTTGGTTTCGTATTCCAATCGGCACTTGTAGGTCGTAGGCGTTCCATACTGAACTGTTCCGTCGCTCGTTCCGTCTGTGCCAACGTAGTGTCGCCCATATCCATCAAGAACCACAGTTCCGCCGGGCTGAACGCCGGGGTTTGGAACAGTATTCTCAACAATAATGGTCTGCGTCATCAGCGCTACGAGGTCAGGGTCAATTCCTGAGGATGCGATGTCATACGACATAACTACATACCCTGCTGTTGTTGCTCGGCAGCGTTTTCTTCCTCTTCCGTGAGCAAGTCAAGTGGGTCGTTATTGCCAATGCCATAGGTCGTGGTGACACCTGTGACGGAGTTGGTCGGCCACGAGTTAGGTGTTGCGTAGTAGGGGTCGAACTCTCCCGGAACCGTGAACTCCGCACCGAGGGCGTTCGGGTCGGCGTTTGCGCTTGGGGGTGCGACACGGCGCGAGCGAATCAGCAAGTCCTTAGCCAAACGCTCGTAACGTTGAGCTCGGTCGCCAAGAGATTTGGAAATCGAGAGGCCGCCGACGCTCTTGCTTTCGCTTTGGGCCTGACCCGTAAATAGGGCGGCGAGGTTGTAACAGGTGTTCGAGGCTGCACGGTACGGCTCGTTGTTTACTTCAGAGAGGTTGAAGTAGATTTCCTCGTCTTGGACAATCTGGTTGTCAATGTTGGTATCACCGATGAGGTAACGAACCGTATCTTTCGGGGAAGATGCTGGGTTTGCGGAATAGGTCCAAGACATTATTGCCCCTTACATTGGTGCGAAGTCAAACTTGATTGACCCCGTGAGGATTCGTTGTGCGCCGTTAGAAGTTTGCGTTGCGGTGATTTGGAAATACCAGCGACCGGAGGTGAGGTTACTCAACTCGTTGTTCGCCCAAGTCACGATGAGGTTCGATGAGCCGTTGGTACTCGTAAGCCCAAGGAGTCCCGTGGTTTTGAGGATGGCGTAGGAGTTTGGCGGTTGACCAATCTTCATCGAGAAAGTCCAACCACTGCTGAAATCTAGGGGGTTCCCGCTTGAGTCAAGCCATAAAAAGTTGGCACTTGGGAGGTTTGCGGCGGGCGTTGGGTATTCCAAAGTGTCGGGCATTAGGTGTTATTCCATTTCCTCTCGGTAAACGATGATACATCGCCCTCTTGGAAAGTTGAGTTGGCGTTTGGTTCCTCGAAGACCGGAACACTAGGTTCAGCATACGACACAGTATTGACTTCTTGGTTCGTGTAAGTGTCGTAATAGTCTTGGAAGATAATTGGTGCGGAGACAAAGAGTTGACCGATAAGCGATACGGCAACTTGCCACTGGGAAAGTGACGAAGAACCGTTTTTGGTCGCCGCTAGTGAGCGAAGTTCCGAGGCGGTTTGCCTAAATGCGACCCGAGAAGCCTCAAAGCGAGACTGTTGTTTGGAGCTCGTTGTCTTCTGTATTTCAGCAGCCGAACCAGAGCGAATGATTGAGCGAGCCGCAACGCCGACCGTCGCCATAAGACCAGCGGCGTAGGCAACTTTGGAAATTGCGGTCAAACGCTTCGACGTTGTGGCTTGCTTGAGCGACACCGCCGAGGCCGGATTCTTGGATTGCGAACGCCCCGATGTGGTCTTTTGCGTTTCAGCAACCGCACTTGTTGGGTTCTTTCCGGCGCTCTTGACCCCATCGGTAGACGAAGAGATGGATTCGCTTGCGTTCCGAGGCATATTATTCGTGCGAACCTCGGTCTTTGCCTCAATGAGCGACGTTGCCTGAACCTTGTAACCGGCCTGTGCTTTGGAAGTCGCTTGTGCGAACTTCTCTATAACAGCAGAAGTGGGGTTGTTGGTGAGGGTTCGACCCGCCGACTGCGAAAGCACGAAGTACGTTTCCCCAACAAGGTTGAACGTCAAAGTCTTACCACTCTCCTGTGACATTGAGAGTGAACTCGCCCCAACGGGTGCGTGAGCCTGTGTCTTTGCCTCTTCTTGGGATGACGCAGCAAAAACAGCACTTACTGGTGCGTTTACTACGTTCCTTTGGGAAGTTTGGAGTTCGGTGAGGCTTGTTGCGCTTATTACGTTTAGCCCGGTGCTACGAGTGTTGGTTTGGAAAACGTAATACGGGGTTGCCGAAGTCGGTGAGTTTGTAGTCGTGCGCGTATCAGCAGATACATCTTTAGCGAAGGCGATTCCGACTACTCGGTAGGCGTGACCAATCGCACCATTGGCGTAAAGACCAATAAAAGACGTATTTCCGCCCCCGTTATAGAGGCCCTGAAATACTCCATAGGTAGGCGTGGTGACGGGCATAGCCCTTACCTAGCCCGACTAGTTGCTCATCAACCAAGTAGGTGTGATGGTTAGGGTGTCGTTTACGGCGAGAGTGGGCGTAGAACCATCAGCAAAGTTGGCTGCGTAGAGCAACTTACCCGACGAACCACTTGCGGCGGTGGTGATGAAGTATCCAGTCGAAGCCGTTGACCAAGAACCAGTCGCAGGGCCGAAAGTGATTGCCGAAGCGGTGGTCTTCTGCCCACCAACTGCGTCACCAATCTTGATGGCCGCATTGGAAGTGGCGGTGGCTGCGGCGTTCAGAACGATTTGGTTCGAGCCGGGGAGTGAGGTGATAACGAATGAGGTCGCCGCACCCGAACCCTGCGAACCGCCCGTGGCACTAGCGATGTCAATGGTCATACCAACGGCGAGGCTAGCGTAAGTACCAGTGGTGAACGTTCCCGCCGTGATGACGTAGGAAGCCGTTACAGAGCCACTAAGGGTCGTGGCAGCGTATGGGGTAGACCAGATGGTTGCGAGGGCAGGTGCGCCAAATGAGGCCGCTTTGCGAGAGTATCCCGAGCCGGTCTGCTCGAACCAACTAGTACCGACTGCTGAAAGGGTCGTGGTGGCGGCAGGAATCGTTCCCGTGAAAAGACCGATGTAAAGAGCCGAGTAGGTCGTGGGGCTTGCGGTGATGACTTGGTTGAATAGGACATCCAAGCCTTCGTTGATAAATACCTGTGCCATACAGTCTCCTAATCGGGGATTTCGCTGGCTCTATCTTGCCACAGGATTTGGAAAAAGCGGGCTACACCCCGAGTCGCCCACCATATCGTTCGCCACCCTTGAGGGCGATGAGGTTCGCCAAAACGTAAGGAATATTGTTGTTTTGGTGAAACGCCGATGGGAAGAACGTCATAAGTCGGCTTGATTGGAAGTTGACCTTGAGCTCGGGAACGTATCGGCGGTAGTTTTCGTCAATGAAGTACCAGAACGAGTTTTGGTTGTAATAGGCGATGTGGGTGGGGTCTTGGAACGCACCCCGACCATCGGTTGAGGGGGTCATTGAGAGAATCATCCCGCCATCAGCAAGAACACGGTACATCTCGTTCCAAAGTCGAATCTTGTCGGAGATGTGTTCGATGAAGTCAAAGGCTCGGATAACGCCGACCGAGTTGTCTTCCATATTCCCAAAAACGTCGAAAATATCGCCAGTGATATCAGCATCGTGTAAGTCAACGCTTGTAAAGCCCGGTGCTGAGTTGTGCGCCCCGCCGAGGTCGAGAGCGTGTAGCCCATTGTCACGCGCCCATTTCAGCACGAGGGATTGGATTGTCCGGTCATACATTCGCACCGTTTCCTCTTGGATTTTGGGATTGAGGATTGGGTCGGCCTGCGTCTGCGAGCCGTGAATCCTTTGTAAATAAAGGTTTTCGTGAATAGGTAGGAACTTTGTGACGAGGTAAAGTCGCGCCATTAGGTCTTGGTCGTCAAGGATTTCCAAATCTTGATTGTATCCCCCGGCAGATTCGTAGGCCGACTTTCTAAATGCTCGTAGGTGATTCGGGGCATACCAAATATATGCGACGTTGTGCGGGTGAGCCGACTTCGTTCGAGTGACTTTCCATTCCCCGTCTTGGTAGTACGCCCACCCGTAACTCAAGTCAAACTCCGTGAGGTTTGGTGTTCCGTCTTCGTTCATCTGGGCAAAGTCGGAGAAAACAAAGCCGACCTCAGGGTTCTCGAAAGCCTCCGCTACTTTGGAAAGTGCTTCTGGCATAAGCAAGTCATCGTGGTCGAGTTCCAAAAGGATTTCACCATCGCAGAGTTCGGCGGCCTTTGCCTTGAGTGCGCCCACCCCCTTGACCCACGGCTTTGCGTGGTGAACCTTGATACGGGAGTCGTGTGGCGGTTCCCACTCTGCGCCGTTGTTTAGTAGGACAGTCCACTCCCAGTTGGGGTTGGTTTGTAGGTGCAGACTATCGGCGGCCTCGTTTAGCCACTTGGGATTGTGACTGGGCGTGAATACCGAAATCTTCATAGAGCCAACTATAGACTCTTGCGACTCTCCAAAGTTGCCCGTGCTTTGATGATTTCAGCATCGTACTTGCGTGGGTTATCCGATACTTGTGCGGCCATCTTTAGGTGAGCCAATGCCTTTTCGTTCTCGCCCATCTGGGCGTAAGCGTAAGCGATTCCTGCGTAGGGCGCATCGTCATACACCATCGGGTTTATCGGCCTACCATCGTGGTTCTTCTTTGCCCCGAGTGCGCCTCGCAAGAAAGGGATTGACTTGGAGAACTGCCCTGCTCGTATGTGCATATCAGCAACCAGCATCCAAGCCTCGGGCGAGCTCGGGTCGTAGGCGATGGCGTTGAGCCACGATTGGAGAGTTAGGGCGAAGTTACCGATTGCGGCGTGACAATGCCCCATATCTAGCAAGGCTTCGTACTTCTCCCAGTTGTCTCCCGACACTTTTAGGAAATCAGCAAACTGTAAGACCGCATCGTCGTAACGCCCCACGTCACGAAGTTCTCGAGCCCGATACAACTTCGTTCGGGAAGAGTTGTCACCATCGGCAATCATCTGGTCGAGGATGCGTAGGTTTCGCTTCGCACCGTTCTCTCTATCGGTATAGGGGTCCTCAATCACCACGTCATCAAGAACGATGTATCGGGGGTTCTGGCAAGAAAGAACCTCGTGAACCCGATTCTCCCAATATGGGTTTGCTTTCATACGAGCAATACGAGGAAAAATGGAGGTTACTCGTGGGTTTCCCCACTCGTCGAGGAGGCGATTCGTGTGTATCCAAACTAAATCAGTTGTTTCAGTTAGGAACCAGTCGGCTTTCTTTAGTTCCCGTAATTTGGATAGGTTTTCGGGTTTCAGCACATCTCCTGTATCTAGCCACATCGCCCAGTCGCACGTTACTTTGGAAAGGGCGTAGTTCCGGGCGGCCGAAAAGTCGTCAATCCACTCGAACTCATACGTTTCAGCACCGAAGTCTTTGGCTACTTCAAGGGTCGCATCTCTTGAGCCCGTGTCAACAACAACTATCTGGTCGAATAGCCCTTTTACGGATTCCAAAGTGCGGCATAGGGTTTCTTCCGAATCTCGGGCGATTATGTGTAAGGCGAGGGTCTTCACTTTCCCTCACTTTTGGGAACCGAAGCGATAATTCTCTCCCTTACGCCCGGAGGGGCTTCGGCAATAGCCAAGGCAAAGAACTGGTTTGCCAAATCCATTTCACCTAAAGCAAGGTAGCAATTGGCAAGTCGCTCAAGGGGTTGATAGGTGTGGTGGGGAACGATTGCTACCCACGCAGGTTGCTTGCGATTGTCACCCGAAGCCGCTTGGTAGAAAGGAATCGCCTTACGCCAATTGCCGACCTCGTATTCGATTTCACCTAAGAGGAAGAATGGAGTCGGGAGTTCGGGGAGGTGTGCCGATGCCTTGAGTAGCATCTCCTTTTGCTTCTCGACGATGCCGAGTTTTCCAAAAGACCGACCGACTACCAAATAGTAATCACCAGCCGAACCAGAATCCAATTCGAGTTCGCCAATCTTGTCGGCATCTACTACCGCTTCCTCGTAACGTTCCAAGAGTTCCAACTCACGAGCTCGTAGATACTTGTATCGGTCGTGATTTACGTCATTTATCGCTAGATACTTCTCAATGATGCGGAGGTTTCTATCGGTGGCAACGGACAGTTGCCCCTCGGGGTCATCAACAATGAGTCCACGCTCAACGTGGGATATCGGCTCACCAACCACCGGGGCCTCGTGAATCGGCATAATCCAATTGGGGTCTGCTGATTTGCGAATGAGGCGTGGCGTGGCGTGAAGCGTGTAGACGTTTCCAAACTCGTCATAGTTTCTATTGAGGAAGCCAACGATGTAGTTGACCGTCGAGTTTGGGTCGGTCATAACGGGTTGCTCTCGTATCCACTCGAATCGAGCGATTGACTCGGGGGTTAGAACATCACCAGCATCAAACCAAGTGACCCAATCGCCCGTTGTCTTGCTTAGGGCGTAGTTACGAGCCGCCGAGAAGTCATCGTTCCACTCGTAGTCAAAGACCTGCGCGCCGTACATTTCAGCAACGGCTTTCGTTCCATCCGTGCTTCCGGTGTCAACGATAATCATCTCGTCAACAAACGATTTGACGGAGTTTAGGGTTCTGCCCAACTTGCTCTCGGCGTTGCGAACAATCATATGCAACGAGATTCGCACGGGGTTCCTTTGTTTAGGCAGCACCAAGCATCATAATCTGAGCGAGGGGGTTGATGCTTAGGCCCGTAATGGTGGTCGGGAGTGACGAACCCGTAGTTGACTGACCACGCAAGGTGAGAGTTCCTGTTGTTGCTGTTGCGGGTCCAAAGTTGGTGTAGTTGTTTATCGGAGTAGCCAAAAGGGTACAAGCGGTACTTGCGTAAACTCCAATAAAGTACGCACTCGGACCCGTAATCGTGACCTGCGACGTTAGGGTTCCCGTAACCAAACCAGTAGAGGTGTTCGCTACGGCGGTCGTTACGCCCAATCGGGTCGCGTAGTTATAGATTGCGAACGTTATGGTTCCGCCAGAACCCGCAGTGGTGATGTAGGCGTAGATGTTGTTGAGGGTCGTTCCGCCAGTGAGCTCGGCCGCAAAGTAGTAAACGCTTGTGCTCGCAAGGGCAAAGGTACTCGAAGCAGTGGTGGGGTCAGCAGTCCACGTCTTTAGGGCGTTTACTGATGGCGAGAATGCTGGTGGGGATGGACTCCAAGAGGGCAAACTCACACCAGTAGATGTAAGAACCGCACCAGTGGTTCCCGCAGAAATCCAACTAAGCGAGCTCGAAAGGCCAGTGGCAAGTAACGCACCCGTCGCACCCGCACTTAGCCAAGCGGTGTTATTCGAAGATGGGTTGTAGAGAAGAGAACCCGTAGTACCTGCGGCGAGGGGGAGATACGTCGAGGTTGACGTGCTGTAGTAAAGAATCGCACCATTACCCGGAACCGTTGATATTCCCGTGCCACCGTTGGCGACCGGCAAAATACCCGTAACGCCCGTGGTCAATGGAATGTTGGTGAACGTATTGTTCGCACCACTCATTGTCTTGTTCGTCAACGTTGCGGCGATGGCGTTCGCTACGAGAGTGTCCGTGTTGGTTGTGCTAGAGGGCAGGTAGAAAGTTTGGCTGTTGCTACCGCTATTGAACGTCAGGCTGGCGGTGTAGCCATTTCCCAAATTGTCGTTGATGGTAATGGGCGCATTGGTTGCGTTGTAGGTGACAAGACCGCTACCGAACGAGGCAGGGGTGGCTCCGCCGAAACTAGGCCCGTTTCCATAGACAATCGGGCCTGAACCCGTCACTTGGCTTGCGCTAAAATACCAAATACCGTTGAGGAAGATGAACTGTGTGGTAACGCCACTCTGAACCTGAACCGAAGTTAGACCCGTGGTTGTGTTGACGTATCCCTGCTCTTGGGTAAAAGTGTTGGTTCCGCCACGAGCAACGGTCGCATTAGCCGTGATGTAGTTGGCGACGGTGTTGATTGTTCCGTTTGCGGGCGACGTTGGAAGCGTGATGGTAAAGCCCGACGAACCCGTAAGAATCGTGTATTCACCAGCAGCGGCCGTACCAGCACCCGTGCGGAGAGTCGCAGAAACCGTGGCGGTAGGCGATGCTGTAGAGGTTGCAGTGATTCGACCCTTACCGTCAATCGTTAGGACTGGAATAGCCGTAGCCGAGCCGACCGTAGAAGAGCCGGAGTATGCCGTTGCGAGGGTGAGTGCGCCCGAGCTCGCCAACGTAGCATCACCAGAAACTGCTTGGGTTCCCCACGAACTTCCGTTTGATACGAGGATGTTGCCCGATGCTGGGGTTCCGCCTTGAACGCCGATGCCTTGGATGCCAGAGACACGAGGAGAAGAAGACGATGAGCCCGTTCCTGCGAGGTCGCCTACGCCATACTGCGCGCCGCCAAGTGCTGATAAGGCTTGTGCGCCAGTGTTCGCTTGCGTTCCGGTTCCACCTTGTTGCAGGCCCAAAACACCAGCCGTAACGTGGGCAACACTCGTGACCTGAACAACGCCCGAGCTCGAGATTGTCGCATCTCCACTAATACCTTGGATGCCCCACTGGGTTCCGTTGTAGATGATTTGCTGACCAGAGGCAGTCGGGTTGTTTCCAACGAGTGCGCCCTGAATGTAGTTTTGTGGGCCGGCCGCACCCGTGTTACCTTGATACCCTTGGTTGCCTTGGTATCCCTGATACCCCTGTGTACCTTGGTTTCCTTGCGTACCTTGTGTTCCCTGCGCGCCATTACCCGTAGTGAGAAGCGTGGCGGAGAGGATGGTGTTTTGGTACGAACTGCTACCGACAACTTGCTGGCTAGTCGTGTTTGATGTGTAGGCGGTGAGGTAGATGTAGTCAGTTGAGCCGTTGAAGTAAACGATTTTGGAACCGTTCACCGTTTGAGGGTTGCTTGTGTTTACTGTTGCACCAACAATCAGCAGCGTCGTACCAGCCGAGTTGTGTAACTGAATGTTGGTCTGACCCGTTTGACCACTTGTACCCGTCTGCCACTCGACGGCGAAGTCAATGAGGTAGTAACCAGCGATGGTCGGTTGGAAGTGGTAGTTGGGTGAACCAGACCACCACGATTGAGGGTCAGATGTAGCCGTGAACTGAATGGTCTGGTCAGAGCCGTTGGTGATTGTCTGGTTGGTTCCTAGTGCGGCAACCGTGACGTACTGACTTGCGGTAAGCAAACCACCCTGCGTACCCTGATAGCCCTGTGTTCCCTGTGAACCAGTTGCCCCCTGATATCCCTGCGTACCCTGTGCGCCCGTGCTTCCTGCCACACCTTGATAGCCCTGATATCCCTGTGGCCCTTGAGAACCAGTAGAACCCTGTGCGCCAGTAGAACCCTGCGAACCCGTCGCACCTTGATAACCCTGAACACCCTGTGTTCCCTGCGTACCTTGAGCTCCCGTTGAGCCTTGCGACCCCGTAGAGCCTTGTACGCCTTGATACCCTTGAGTTCCTTGGGAGCCAGTAACACCTTGATACCCTTGCGTACCTTGGCTACCCGTGTTCCCTTGATAGCCCTGACTTCCTTGTGCGCCTGTTACGCCTTGGTATCCTTGAGTTCCTTGGCTACCCGTCGAACCTTGGTATCCCTGTGTTCCTTGAACGCCCTGCGTTCCTTGGAATCCTTGAGTGCCTTGGAATCCTTGATTACCCTGATAGCCCTGAACGCCTTGATAGGTGATTTGTTGGGCGGTAAAGATAACGCTCGGAGTGGCCGGAACCGTTGGGCTTGTTTGTGCGGCGCTTGTGGTGATTGCGATTGTTGTGTTTGATACCGCCCACGCCAGTTGGATGTAGTCACCCGCATTGACATTGACGACATAGTTGATAGCGGCAATTAGCGCAGCCGAGCCACCGTGACTCGTACCGGGAACGTTGTAAATTGAGTTTGACTCGGTGACATCTAAACCATTTAGGCGAAGCCACACGTCAACGTTGTCCGAGTTGCCATCGGAGTTGGTGAACTGAATCGAGTATTGGATGTTGTACGTTCCGGCGTAAGCAAACGTGACCTTGTTTCCGCTAACGATGGTTACGCCGTAGTTCGCAGCAGTTGTGTTGATGCCGACAACATAGGCAGCCGTAGTTGATACGGCGGTCTGTGTAGTCGTGTCGTATGCTGAAATGTACGGGGCAACGACTCCACCAGCACCCTGAACGCCCTGATATCCCTGCGCGCCAATGCCCGCCGCCTCGGTGAAAAGAATGGAGTCCGTTCCAATTCGGATAGACCCGTCAGGGTTAGAACCGTTGTTGTATTGCACCCACGTCGAGTTTCCGTAGAGCGTTCCACCAATAACGAACACATAGTCGCCACTTTCCACCTGACTCGTGACGTGGTTGTTGTAGTCGGTGGCACGGGTGAAGACGTACTTGGTACTTGATGAGCCGAGATTGGTGACGGTATAAATACCGTTTTCGATTGCGTTTGTGCGGCCCGTAAACAAAACTCGGTTTCCCACCGAAAGGGTCACACCGTCAATTGTTCCGAGCGCACCGTTGGCCGTAGCCGTGATGGTCGCACCAACACCCGTGCCGTTTTCAGCATCGGAAGAACCGGCCGCATAAACGGCGGGCAAGTTGTTCGATGAAACGGCGTTTACGGCTTGGTGAGCATTTGCGGTACTCGTCGCACCCTGATACCCCTGAAAGCCTTGGCTACCTTGAGCTCCGGTGTTGCCTTGGAACCCCTGCGTTCCTTGGGTCCCTTGTGACCCTGTAGTTCCTTGGTAGCCCTGAACACCTTGAGAACCTTGCGTTCCTTGATATCCCTGATTACCTTGCGAACCCTGCGAGCCGGTAGCACCGGTCGCGCCCTGACTACCAGTAGAACCTTGATATCCTTGGTATCCCTGTGCGCCTTGAGAGCCGGTCGCACCTTGGTATCCTTGTGAGCCTTGTGCGCCAGTCGTGCCTTGATAGCCCTGCGAACCTTGTGAACCCGTAGCACCTTGGCTACCAGTAGTTCCCTGATAGCCCTGCGTGCCCTGACTACCCGTAGTGCCTTGGTAGCCCTGTGTTCCTTGGTATCCCTGCGAACCCTGCTGACCAACGACCGTTGTGTAGGTGAGCCCCGTACCCGAGGAGTTCACCACGAGTGCTTGGCCTTGCGCTCCAACGGAGGTTAGACCAGTTCCACCACCTGTAATCGGAAGAGGCGTTCCAGCAGATAATTTGGAAAGGAAGACAACCGATACGTTGGTCGCCGTGTTGATGACAGAGATTGTGTAGGTAGTCCAAGTGCTGGGGTCTGCCGAAGCCCATTGAGCTCCGCCTTGGTAGTAAGTGGTGAAAGAGCGCGCGGGAGTCGCCGTTCCCGTTCCGCTTGACGTACCTACCGTGACGTTCGCAACTGTGAACTGTGTAGAGTTAGCGGTTGCAACAGGAACATTTGTTAGGTTTAGCGACGAACCAGAAGCGATGCCAAGGCCCGTAATGCTTACAAAGTTACCAGCAACGAGTGAGTTTGCACAGGTGTATGTGACGGTCGTTCCGTTACCCGAGGCCGCCGTGACGGAGTAGGTGGGTGATGTTTGACCGTTAGTAGGAAGACTCGGCGTGGAACCAGATGCGGCAAGTTGGTATCCGTCAATGGTGATTGAGGATGGCAAGTAAGCGGTCGCACCATTGTTGACTTGAAGTGTTGCGGTGCTGGAGTATTGAGCCGAGCTCGTGCGATATGTGGTCATCACTATTGGATACGAAGCGATTGGGTTCGCCGTGTAAACATAAACTGGACCGTTGCCGTTCGCAAGAGTGGCGGGAACAGCAGCGGCCAAAACCGAGGCTGTGTTAGTTGTTGCTAAAAACGAAGCAGAGCCTGCGATTGTTGGTTGAGTTAGCGTTGGCGTTGAGATTGAAGGACCACCAG
>Ga0007867_1000435_pt1 | contig 14611 bp, 18 predicted proteins | sample CryBogCBH25Aug08_FD_71224 | JGI IMG/M metagenome (GOLD analysis project Ga0007867, IMG submission 71224) | Freshwater microbial communities from Crystal Bog, Wisconsin, USA - CBH25Aug08 | ecosystem: Environmental > Aquatic > Freshwater > Lake | place: Crystal Bog, Wisconsin, USA | collected... | reverse complement strand
GTTAGTTTTAGCACTTCCACTGGTTGGCGTTTATACTTGGGTCAACAAACCCCTGTTACTAATGCGGATACTAGCACGTTTAGTGCCAATCCTGGTACCGTAGAAATTGGCGGATTTGATGGCAACGCCAATAATGCAAATGCGGATATTGCAGCCTCACTAATTTATAACCGTGTGTTATCAGGCACGGAAATTACCCAAAATTACAACTATTTCAAAACTAGATATAGTATAGGTTAAACTACACTTTGTTATAATTTGACTTTGATCACACGAGTCTATATAATAGTGTATGCTCACAGCCGTACAAGACGCAGTAAATCTATTACTTCCAGCCAAACGCAAAACAAACTCCACCAGTGGTTGGATCAGTTTCAATGCGCCCTGCTGTGGTGATCGTCGTGGTCGTGGTGGCATTATCTCAAACGGCAACGGTTCGGTCAGCTATCACTGTTTCAACTGCAACTTCAAGGCCAATTATACTCCAGGTAGACACTTAAACTACAAGTTTCGAAAACTACTAAGATGGTTTGGTGCCAATGAACAAGAAGTTAAACGCTTGGTCATTGAGGCTATCCGAGTCAAAGAATTTGTTGCCCCAGAAGAAATAAAAGAAGAACATCAAGAAGTAGTATTCAACCCTAGATTATTGCCAAAAGAAGCAAAATTAATCAGTGAATTGGCAACTTGGTATGCTCTCAGTGACGGTAACAATGTACCAGACGAATACTATGAAGCCATAATGTATTTGGATCGTAGACAGTTTGATTGGAACAAATATGATGTTTACTGGTCATCGGAAAAAGCATATAATTTAAACAAGCGAGTAATCATTCCATATTATTGGAAAAATCAAATAATTGGCTATACAGCACGAGCATTTGTAGATAATGTAAAACCAAAATACTGGAATCAAAACGATCCAAACTATGTTTTTAACGTGGATACTCAAACGCCTGAACGAAAATTCGTCATCGTCACTGAAGGACCGTTTGATGCAATGGCCATTGATGGTGTTGCTATTCTGGGTAATGAATGCTCAGAGGTACAAGCAGATATTATCGACAGTCTGGGGCGGGAAGTCATTGTCGTACCCGATAACGATAAAGCAGGAAAAAATTTGGTCAATCAAGCGTTGGAGTATGGCTGGAATGTTAGCTTTCCAATTTGGCACGAGACTTGTAAGGACATTAATCAGGCGGTGATGAAGTATGGTAAACTATTTGTACTAAAAGCCATAATAGAGGGCAAAGAGTCTAGCAGACTCAAGATTGAGTTGAGAAAGAAAAAGATGAATGATTGAAGCAGTCAACAAACAGCTGGAGTACAGAAATACAACATTGACCAGCTATGGGTACGACACTTCAAACAACATCGAATACCGATTCAACGCACAGGGATTTAGAAACGACTACGATTTTGACGCTGATCCTCAGATAATATTTGCTGGCGGCAGTCTGAGTTTTGGCATAGGTGTTGCTGAATCTGATAGATATAGTAGCATATTATCCTCGGATTTGGGATTGCACAAATGGGATATCAGCTATGCAGGCGAGTATTATGAAAACGCAACCATCTATCAAACACTGCTACAACTTACGAAATGTAATCAAGTCCCCTTAATCATACAGTGGGTAAGTCAGAACAGAAACACTAAAAATAAAACCGCAGACTATATCAAAAACATAGATGCATTATTCCCCAATGCAGTGCATATAATGTATGATGGCACTGCGGTAGACGAGGGCGAATTCTTGATTACAAACCCAGTCTGGCTAGACAGTGTTGCAGACAATTCGCATCCCGGAGCAAAGACACATTGGGGTCTGGCTAAATTTTTAAGAACGCACATATGAATTTGCCTGATCCAAAAATTTGTATAGTATTCAATTCTGGGTCTTGCGGTGACTTCTTGGCAGCACTGATATCACAACAACTTGATGCCACTGATATAACAATCAACACCATAACAGGTGCTGCCGAAAATATAGCAGCGCAAGAATTTAAAGAGGCTGCTAAGGAATACTATAAATCTAAGTTTAACCCCGACAAATTTAACAATGTCGCCAATACCACAGTTGTAAATACTCACTATTGTGGTACTGAACTTATGAACCTTTTTCCAAACTGTAAGTTCTACTACATCGATGATTCAGAATTTATAGACGAGTCTGTGCAGGTCTATATTAAAAAACGTGTGACGACCAAATACGATTCACTACTAGATTGGTTTCACAACTTCCCAAATGTATTCACTCACATAACATCACGTATAAAGAACATAGACGAAGAAAAGATTTTGCAATTTATGCGACGAGATTGGCACAGAAACGTCACAGTATGGAAACAATTGGGCATCCCTGCAATTGCATTACGTGACGTTGTTGGTGAAAAAAGTTGTAAACAAATAGTCAAAAATATTATACAATCAGAAGTTGATGAATTTATGTTTACAGCATCGTTTACAAATTGGGCTGAGAAAAATAAAGAATTAATAGAACAAATATCGGAACATAAATGAAAGAATACAGCACAGATTTACAAAAACTATTTTTAGAAATGATGATCAGTGACGCACAGAACTTTGTGCGTGTGCAGAACATCTACAACAGCGAAAACTTTGATCGTAGTCTGAGAGAGACTGCCAAGTTTGTCAACGAATACAGCGACAAATATAAAACACTGCCCAGTACAGAACAAATTCGGGCAACTACGGGTGTTGAATTAAAATTCGACTCCAATATGAGTGAGCACAATGATTGGTTTATCTCAGAGTTTGAACAATTCACAAAGCGACAAGAACTAGAAAGAGCCATTCTCAAGTCAGCAGACTTGTTAGAGAAGGGTGATTTCGATCCAGTAGAGAAACTAATCAAAGATGCGGTACAGATATCACTTACTAAAGACTTGGGTACGGATTACTTTGCTGATCCTGCGGCTCGTATTACAAAATATTTCAGTTCGGGTGGACAGCAAAGCACAGGTTGGCCGCAACTAGACAGATTGTTGTACGGCGGATTCTCACGAGGCGAACTCAACATCTTTGCTGGTGGCTCAGGCTCTGGTAAATCTCTGGTTATGATGAACATTGCTCTGAACTGGCTATCACAGGGTCTGAGTGGCGTGTATATCTCGCTGGAATTGAGTGAAGAATTGGTTGCGTTGCGTAGTGATGCTATGTTGACCAGCACTGGCACAAAAGAGATTCGCAAAGACGTTGATGGCACAAGTCTGAAAATTGCTATGGCTGGTAAGAAATGCGGAGACTATCGCATCAAAGCACTACCAGCACAATCAAACATCAACGACATTCGTGCATTCTTAAAAGAATATCAGATTCAGACTGGCAAGAAGGTTGACTTTATGATGGTTGACTATTTGGACTTGTTGATGCCAATCTCAGCTAAAGTCAGCCCCAACGATTTGTTTGTCAAAGACAAATACGTATCAGAAGAACTGCGTAATCTGAGTAAAGAATTGGGTGTGCTGTTTGTCACAGCGTCACAGTTGAATCGTAGTGCTGTGGATGAACAAGAGTTTACTCACGCACACATCTCGGGTGGTATTAGTAAAATCAACACAGCAGATAACGTGTTTGGTATCTTGACTAGCAGAGCTATGAAAGAGCGTGGACGTTATCAGATTCAGTGTTTGAAATCACGTAGTAGTACTGGTGTGGATCAAAAGATTGACCTTGAGTTCAACGTTGAAACAATGCGTATCACAGACCCAGGACTTGAAACTGCACACACCGGCGGACCACCCAATGTGAATGCTATTATGAGCAAGATCAAAAATGTGGGTGCGGCAACTGCAAATACAGACGAAGATCAGCCAGCTAAATTTGAACGAGCAACAGGTACACCTGCTTGGGAAAAGCCAGCACAAAACGTTACTGGAACTAGTCAGAGTGCAAAACTAAAAAGTATGATTGCTGGGTTCAAGAAGTCAGAATGACCTGCATTGACGCATTCAAGAATATCAATATAGCAGTATTTAATGGGCAGCTTCAAATAGGCCCATGCTGCTTAACGCCCACAGAGAAGGTCGATAAAATTGACTTCTATGACTCTGCGTATCTCAACAGAATCAGGCGCAGTTGGGCTAAGTCGCAAATCCCCAATGAATGTCAGGGCTGTGAGACCAGAAGACTGGGTTCTAATCAATGGTATGCAGCACACGGCCTTGATAATACTGATGTTGAACTAGTCAGATTGGACTATTGGGTCGGTGATATTTGTAATCTTAGATGTGTGATATGTGGCCCTCACAGTAGCAGCAGTTGGAAATCTGAGTTGGGCATCACTGAACAAAAACAGGTTGTAAACAAGTACTGGCAAACACTGGATCTAACAAAACTAAAATTTGTTCACTTCAACGGTGGCGAACCCTTGTTGAGCAAAGAGCACGTAGAATTTTTAAAAGATATTCCCAACAAAGCACAGGTTCAAATCAACTACAATACCAATGGCACCGTAAGACCAAATCAGGCATTGATAGATTTGTGGTCTGAATTTGAGTTAGTCTTGTTGGATTTCAGCATAGACGATATTGATACACGCTATGAATATCAGCGTTATCCAGCATCTTGGCCAGAAGTCAAAGAAAATCTACAGTGGTTCCGAGATACAATGCCAGTGAACTGTATGTTTGCCATCAACACTACAGTGAGTATTTTGAATCAAGACACTATTCAGGAACTAGATTCTTGGGTAAAAGAAAATTTCTCTGAAAATCGTTTAGGTGATAAAATTGAGCACAGAAAACAGATGGCAAATGGCATACTGAGTCCAGATAGACCCACTGGAAACTTTGTAAAATACTTGGATCAGTGTGATAATAGGCGTGGCACAGATTGGCGACGAGTCTTTCCTAGTCTCTCACAGAAATTTATAAATATACGATAGATTGGAGCAAATCTTGCAGAAGCAGACTCGCAGCATTTTAGACGAATTGGCCAATATCGGAGCGGATCGTGACCGCAGCCGAATCATTGAAACCAGAGCCAGTAACGTCATTGCAAGCGCAATCAATCTCATGGGCTATATCCGTGAGAACTACGATGCTACTACTGCCGACGAACTGGAACGCAGATTACTAAACAGTATTCGCACACAAGACCCCAGTAAGTTTACTCGCAAAGTAAGAGGGCTCCAAGAAAACAAAGAGAGCCCAAATGAAAATAACAGACCTTAACGTCCCCGTCAGTTTTAAACTAGTAGAATCTCGTAGATATCTTTACGAGGGTCTAGATAGATCCGCTACACAAAGCGCAATGCTTTGGGAAAGTGCTGGTAATCGTTTAGTAGAATACGCACTAACTCCAGATCAGATCAACAAGATTTTCCAAGATGCCGAAGCTGGTATGGCTGGGCAAGGTGCAAACCGCACAATGCTGGGCAAGGGTGTTGATGTTGCCAAGACAGGTGTTGAAGCAGCAAAAGAAGTTAACAAGGCTTGGGAAGACTTAAAGACAAAAATTTCTAACTCGGGTCCAGTTAAGGGATTCGATCAAAAAGTCAGCGATGTATTGAGCAAGATCGGTGTCGGTGCAAAAGATCCGCAGTTTCAGGGTTTGGTCAGTAACTGGGTACAAAAATATCGTGACTTTGCTACACAACATCCAATCATTCAAGGTGCTGTGTATGCTACCTTGATCGCTGTGGCTGGTTTAAGCGGTGCTGGTGTTGCTGGCGCAGCAGGTTTGGGCTTGTTAAAGATGGCAGACAAACTATTGCAAGGTGAGCGTTTCAGTAGCGCAGCTTATTCTGGCGCTAAGACTGGTGCTTTGGCCTATGGTGCCGGTCAAGCTAAACAAGCATATAGTGCTCACCAAGCGGCAGCGAATGCAGCGAACGGACAAGGTCTTCCTGCACACCCAAGCGCAGCCAGTGACTACAACGGAACTGCAACAGGCCCAGATGGTAGCAATGTTACAAATCCAATAGGTCCTGATAATGTCACTGCTCCGGTGGGTGCTGGCGGTGATCTCGGTGGCGGTAACTATACAATAATGAAGGGCGATACAATGGGAAGTATCGCACAGGCACAGGGTATTCCTGACGCAGACTTGCAAGGTCTAAATCCACAGATTGATTTCTCTAAACCATTGCAACCAGGTATGAATATTAACTTGCCTGGTGCAGGTGATAACGCAGGTAGCGTGTGGCAAGGATATCAAGGTGGTAACTATGGTGATGCAGCAAGTGCTGCTCACAAAGCAGCCGGACACGCAGCAAACGCAGCCACACAACAAGCAGATACAGCAACACAGGCAGCTGGTACCGCTACAAACGCAGCCACACAACAAGCAGATACAGCAACACAGGCAGCTGGTACCGCTACAAACGCAGCCACACAACAAGCAGATACAGCAACACAGGCAGCTGGTGGAATTCACAATCAAGCAGACTTGGACAATTATGTTCAAAAGAGTATTGACGCTGGTACTACACCTACTGGTCCTGACCTTAGCGGCTTCACCGAAGTAACTCCACAGGGTGGCGATGTTACTACACAACTTAAAAACTTAGTTGCCAAAGGTTACCATGTTGCACAAAGTCAACAGTATCCTGATCATATTGAGATTACTGATGCAAGTGGCAAAGTTGTACAACAGTTTAACCCAGGCAACAGATTCTTGGCAAATCGTTTGAGTGCGGCAGCGAATGGTATCAACTTGCGTGAATCGTTTATTGATACTCGTCAAACAGCAAGAAAATGGATGTTGCGTGAGAGTCTAGGTCGTCCACGCGGTGGTGTTGTTCTTACAGAAATGGCCATTGCAAATATACTGTATGAAGCAGGCGAAGCAGTTGATACTGGTGCTGCCCCAGCAGCAGAGCCAAAGAAACCTGGCGCTCTTAAACGTATTAGTAACTGGTTCAAACAAAAAGGCAGCAATCTTACAAACAAAGTCACAGCAGACAAGTTGAAACAAACTTGGATCAAACAGCAGATGCCTGATGACAGTGAAGAAATTGCTAAAATCTTATCAGACGCTGGTGTTGGTAAAGCCATCATCAGTAACATCTTTAAGGGTATGGGCGTTCCAACAGCAGGTGCTGCACAGGCTCAAGCAGGTGGTCAACAACCACAAGCACAAGGTCAGGCGCAAAATCAAGGACAAGCACAACCCCAAGCACAAGGTCAACCAGGTGGTAATACTGGGACTCGAGGACAAGCACAACCCCAAGCTCAGGCAGCTGGCGCAGAAGAACCACAACAACAAGGTTTGGGTTCTAAGATCAAACAGGCCGCTGGTAACTTTGTCAGCGATACTGGAAAAGGTCTTGGTATGATCGGTGACGTGGCACGAGGTGCTGCTGGTGCAGTAGAACGAGGCAAATACGGACTTGCTGGTGCATCAGATACATCATATCTGCAAAAATCACAGACAGATAAAGCCAGTGGTCCCAAAACAGTTAATCCAAATGTGCATACAATGTATGACAAAGCCGGCAAGCCATACACATACACCAAGAAGGGTGGCAAATGGGTGGATGCTCAGGGTGGTGAAGTGCCTCCAGCATTTGCCGCAAGCATTGAAGCACAGATTGCACAAAAACAAAAAGATGCTTTGAACAAACAAAAAGCTGGTCCAGGTGTTGATGCAAATGCTATGGCAGCTAAACAAGCTGCTGGTGCAAAAGCTGCTGCTGGTTCAATGAAGGCATCTGATGGCACTGCTACAAAAACACAGGCTACACAAGGCGGAGTAACCGCAGCAAACAGAATTAACAACACGACTCCTGGTCAGTATACTGCACACGGTGCTGGTACTACTGGTCCACAAACTTACAACAAAGGCATTCAGGCGTTCCCTAATAACGATACTACAAAAGCAGCACAGCCAATGGCAACTGCTAACAATGCTAATGCTACAGCAGAACCAAAAGAGCCAACATTGAATCCTGAACCGCAAGCACAGGCAAAACCAGCAGCTACTAGTTTTGCTGGTAATCAGAATGCTGGTTACGGTAAAGCAACATACAATGTACCAACAGGTGCAGCTGTTCCAACTGCAAAAGCTCCAGCAGCAACTCCGACAAAAACAGCAGCAACTCCGACAGCAAGTGCTCAGGCAGATGCAGGGAAACCTGGGTTCTTACAAAGCAAGATTAAAGGTCGTCAACCAGCAGTCACTGCCGAAGGTAGAAACTTTGCTGGCATCTTGTGGAAACAAATGAAGGGTCTATGATGTTTTTAGCAGAAGGCGGAAACGTATTCAAGAAAGCAGACAAGACTCCCGGTACTCAGCGTATTAACCGTGTAGATGTTTCAACCACAGTCAAGTGGCTAGAACAGGTCACTGGTCTAAGTCTGATGGACGCAATGGTTGGTAGTACTGGACAACGAGATACCAGCGGCGACATTGATTTGGCACTAGACGGCAATCATATTACCAAAGCGGCTGTAATCGGCACATTGGTAAACTGGTGCAAGCAGAACGGTATCCCAGACGATCAGATTATGAATCGCAAAGCAAAGGGTAAAAACCCATCTATGCTTGACGGTTGGATCGATCAGACTGGTATTGAAGTTCACTTCAAATGCCCAATCAACGGCGATATTAAAAACGGTCTAGTTCAAGTTGATTTTAACTTCTTGACACAAATGGCTTGGAGCAAGTTTATGCTTGCAGCAATGCCAGCAGATAGTCAGTTCAAAGGCGTTGATCGTGCTGTGTTGTTTAACAGCATTGGTAAAACACAAGGGGTTAAAGTAGCAGTTAATTCTGGGGTTCACGACAGAGCAACTAACGAACTTGTTACTACAGACCCAGGCACATTTGCTCACATATTGCTTGGTCCACAGGGCACAATACAAGATTTGGCCAGTGTAGAAACTACTATTGCCGCACTGAGAAATGATCCACATCGTGATGCCAAACTGCACGATTTTGCAGAATACCTACAACGCAGTGGCAGACAAATGCCACAACTAGAAGCCAGCGCACACCCAAGCAACTGGTTTAAGTATATTAATCAGAGACTAAAATAATGCTGCTTGAATTTGTACAAATGCTCACAGAAGCACGAACTCCGCACCCCGAAGATTTCATTTTTCAGGGCAGCGAAAGTGCTATGGATGCTATCAACGGTATTGTCAGCGCAGTAGAGCAGCCACAAACAGTCACAATCAAGTGGGACGGAAGCCCAGCTATTGTATTTGGTCGTAGAACAGCAGATGGTATGTTTACCATGAACTACAAAGAATACATTGGCTTGCCAGGAGCACAAGTTACAACAGCACAAGAGTTGCTTGACTTCTATATCAAGAACAACAAGAACATTGAAGTGGGACGAAAACTTGCAAGCGTATTCAATGCCGTAGGCTCAATATGCCCACCCACATTTCGAGGGTTTGTTCAGGGTGACCTGATGTGGCTAGAACCACTTCAGCCCAACAACGGTAAGTTTGTATTCAAACCCAATCCACACGGTGTCACATACAGAGTGCCTGTAGACAGCGATATCGGCAAAAAGATTGTGGGCAGACAAGTGGGATTGGCTGTACACAGCATTGGCTCAGATGTTGAAAACAACAAAGAAACTCCTTTAGTTGGTCGTCGTAGTATGAACGGACTAGAAGGTCTTGTAGACAGTAACAAATGGTGTACAGTGTTTACTGGCAATATGGGCATTGATTTCAGATTAAAACGCCCAGTCAGAGCAGAAAACGCAGCTCGTGCAGCAGTCAATAAGTTCAAAGCCATTGGTGGTGATGACTTCTTGGGCAGTATCACTGGGTCTACCAAAGCAACTCTACAGACTTATTACAATCGAAAAGTCACTGGACAAGCAGTAGATCAAAACTGGCTAGAAACTAAGTTATCTAAGCCACAGTATGCTGTAATCAACAGCGAAGAAAATCGCCCCATTATCGAGGCTTTAGACAAGGTTTATAGCGCAATTGCTGCATTAAAGATGGCAATGTTGCAACAATTAGAACCCCAAGTATCTGGGGTAGAACAGTTTGTGAATGACGTTCCCAAGGGGGAAGGATTCAACATAGACACCCCCAGCGGCTTTATCAAACTAGTTAACAGGGGTGTTTTCAGCGCCGCAAACTTCGCTGGAAGAGCACAAGTTTAAATGATTTTTGAGACCTGTGCTAAATAAAAGTATGCAGTCGTATGACTCATTAAATTAAAAGGAAAATAAAATGGCAGTTTTTACACGTATTAATGGCGATGCAGCAGGCATCGTAAACGCAGACGCAGGCCGTAGCTTTGCTAACGCAGCGATTATCAACACAGGTATCGCAGCTCCATTGACAGCTTACAGAATTTACTTCGCAGCATCTACATCTGGTGCTTATGGTAACTTGGCAGCTGAATTGACAACTGGTGGTGCAGTTGAAACTATCTTGCGTATCATCGAAGGTAACGCAACAGTTTTGGCTTACCAAGTTGACGCTACAACATCTGGTTCACAATTGAGCGTTCTTACAGAACGTAGCGGTTGGACAGACAGCTTGTTGACAACTCAACTACAAACTGGTGCAAACCAATTTGGTGCAACTGGTGGTAACATCGGTGCTACTGGTAACATCTGGGTTAGCACAAACGGTACTTCTCCAGCAGTTAGCTCTGCTTACGGTATCAAGATCGCTTCTAGCTCATCGGTCTAATTCGTTTTATTACGAAACTACAAAAACCCACTTCGGTGGGTTTTTTGTTGGCTAAATACAATTATGAAAACAAACATTGAATATTATCGTATGTACAGCTTGGTTGATATAACCAAGACTGGTATTACCCGCGGTGATGGTTCAATGGAACGTGACCAACAACGTAACTACGAAACAGTGCTACAAGCCATTGGTCTTATCACTCAGCCCACAGAACTACAAGCTCCTGTAACAACTCACGCTCATATGGAATGGCTAGAGTTCGGAGAGTTCTTTGAAGGTGAACACAAAGTTTGGGTATGGCAGTTTGCTGTTGAGCACACAGACATATTCACCATTGGTACAAATCCCGTTGGCAGACTAAACGAAGCATTTGACCAAGTGCCAATCATCTGCGGTCTCGATGAGACTGCACGATTTATGTTGCCTATTTTTTATCCTTATGGTACGATTAAAAACGTATATTTCAAAAAAGGATATCTTGACATAAATAACATATAAAAGATTGCTACTGCTACTTTAGGCTCACTTTTGTTTTCTTCATTATGGCTCATTATTTTACACCCACATAGCAGTACAAAAACACAAGAATAAAGCCATGATTACCACTGAAATAGAAAAGCAGAACCTAGAAGCGCACGTAGAAATCTGTGCTGTGAGGTATGCGAGTTTGGAAGCTAAATTAAACAACTTAGAAAACCGTATGGACAAAGTCGAGGGACATTTACTCGACATTAAAACTGTTTTGGCTACTGTGGCTCAACCTAAGGAGCAGTCGAAACCTCAAACTGAGGACGCAAATCCTTACAAAACAATGATAGCTATCGGCACGACTATCATTGGTGTATTAATCACTGGCATCATCACTCTATTAGTGAAACTAAATTAAAATGCGCATCGTAGAACTCTTAAATAACATACAACTGCCAATCACCAATGAAGAAGCAGAAGTATTGGACATGTTTGAAGATCGCAAAGAAGTTCACAAAAGTGAACTAGATCCAAGACACGTTATTATGGCAAACAAACTAGTCAACAAAGACGTACTCTACAGAATCAATGAAAACGGCCGTATCATCTACAAAAAACGAATCTCCGGATATCAAAGAAGTTAAAAAAGTCATAGAAGCCACGGCTTTATATATAAGTCGTTGGACAGAACAACAAACACAAAAAATCAGCGCAGATACAAAAATGCCCTATATATGGCCCATCGAAGGTGTGGGTTATATCATAGGGCATTACCGTGTACTGAACAATAAGGGCAGCTGGCAAGTCAGAAATCTAGACAACGAATTGTTGTATACTTTCACAGAAAAACTCAGCGCAGTCTTTTTTGTAATCTGTGAAATAACCAAGCGCTATACGTTGTCCCAAAATATACTAATGGCTGACACAAATGTAAATAGATTAAGAAATGATATTGTTCATTACGAAGCCAGTATCAAGCGAGCCAAATCTGCTAAAAAGTTTGACAACCTAGACATTTGGAAAGCTCGTTTGTATGATGCAAATCTACAGCTGGCCTTTGCGAACCAAGAATTGAAGAAATCTTTGAACAGTGCTAAATACATTAAATATTGGGAATAACGAACCATGCGTTTATCAGAAATGAGCAATCAGCCCCGCGCTGACAAAATTAACAAAGTAGTCGAAAGCCGTTTTGGTTTTAAAATTGATTACGCAAATCTAACATTCAAAAAAGCCTTCGGCATCGTTCAGGGTTTAAACGAGACACTTGACCGTGCTCGTCGTACTCACGGTGTTCACAGCGCAGAAAAGAATCCACACTATATGGAAATCTTGATGGTGCGTGAAAGTCTGAATCGCTGGATGGTAGAAAACCGTCAACAACTAATCGTTGAAAGCGAAATGGCTAAGGCAGAAGCAACTCTTGCTGCTAAAGACATGGTTGACAGCATCCAAGATATGCTTGAGAAAATTGGCAAAATGCAAAACGAACAGCTTCCAGCTTTGTTGGATACTATTCGTGATCAAATCGGTGATCAACAGGCAGAACAGTTCAAGAGCACTGTAACTCCATTGCTACAACAACTATGGCAATCACTAAGTGATGGTCGTGGTCAAGCAGACACTGCCGCTCGTCAATTGACAGGCGAAGGTGGTAGTGATATGGGCTTGGGCGGTGGCGAGATGGGTGGTATGGGCGGCGCTCCAGCTCCAGCTCCAGGTATGGGCGGTGACGAATTGGGCGGCGGCGATGAATTCGGTGCTACAGCCGCAGCAGCTGGTGGCACTGACGAACTAGGTCGTGAACGCCGTGAAATGGCAGAAGCTAAAAAAGCCAAGCCAGACTATATCGATCTTGACAAAGACGGTAACAAAAAAGAAACAATGAAAAAAGCTGCGAAGGACGCAAAGGCTAAAAAATGAGATTCAACGAATTTCGCCCATTGTTTGAAGACGTCTTCGATGACGAGTACGGGGCTGATCCGTCAAGCTACATCGAAGACGACGCTGACCACGAGGCTGACAATGCGTTAATCGATACTTTGCGTGAGATACAGTTTAGCAGCAGCGATAAAAAGATTCCCAAAATCGCTGTTGGCGCACTAATTAATTTGGTTAAGAATAAACCAGGTGGTGAAGCGTTTGATCTTAATGCGCTAGAAAAAGCCAAAAAGAACAACGAGACTGTTAAAGAAATGATTAAGAACATTGAAGACAACGAAGAAGGGGTCAAGTATGTGTTCATTAATCCAATCGAGCCAATCGATGGACCAGAAGGCGAAGTGGGTGGTGGCGAAGATGGTCAAGCTGGTATGACTGCTCCAGAAAAGACAGTGGCTAGCATGGCTAACAGAGCACTTTCAAGTCGCACATAACCAAAATAATTGCTTTTTAACTCAAAACTCCTTATACTAAATAAAAACGGTATAAGGAGTTTTTCTATGAAACGTTTACTTTTAGCTCTGGCATTAATCACAAGCACAACAGCATTTGCTCAACACGGCTACTGGCGTCACGATGGTCGCGGTGGTTGGGGTTGGGTCGCTCCTGCCGTAATTGGTGGTGTAGTCGGCTATGAAATCGCCCGTCCCCCGGTGTATGCACCTGCTCCAGTAGTTGTACAGCAACCAGTGATTGTCGAACAACCACAAGTAGTTCAGCCTGCACAACAAAATTGCAGTCCTTGGACACAGATCCAAAACCCTGACGGTAGCGTCACAAGCACACGGACTTGCAGATGATTACAATAACTGAATCTGCACTGGAAAAAGTCAGAGATATATTGGCTGAGGAAAATAATCCTCAGATTAAACTACGCACATTTGTCCAAGGCGGAGGCTGTAGCGGATTTAGTTATGGCTTTACTCTAGACGAAGAACAAAATGAAGACGACTTTGTTATTGACAACAATGGCATTATCGTACTGATTGACAGTATGAGTATGCAGTATCTGCAAGGCGCAACTATTGACTATAAAGAAGAACTTATGGGCAGTAGTTTTACAATACAAAACCCCAACGCACAAACTACTTGTGGCTGTGGATCAAGTTTTTCTGTTTAAGGAGTTGTAATCCTCCTCAAGTGGTAGGCAGTATTCATAATCTGGAATTTATCCCATTTAAAGAAAATATTAAAAAAGGAACAAAATGTTCAATATCATTGGAGAAGTTAAATGAGTTATTCACCGCAATTAATTGACCACTACGAAAATCCACGCAACGTTGGCACATTTGACAAGGATGATCCAAACGTTGGAACTGGACTCACCGGGGCACCGGCATGCGGTGACGTAATGAAACTCCAAATAAAAGTAGAACAAGGAGTAATTGTAGATGCTAGATTCAAAACCTACGGATGCGGTAGCGCCATCGCATCAAGCAGTCTCGTCACAGAATGGGTCAAGGGAAAAACGCTTGACCAAGCACGAGAGATTACTAATTCAGACATTGCTCAAGAGCTTGCCCTCCCACCGGTTAAAATACATTGTAGCATACTTGCAGAAGAT
>Ga0007867_1000427_pt1 | contig 14828 bp, 15 predicted proteins | sample CryBogCBH25Aug08_FD_71224 | JGI IMG/M metagenome (GOLD analysis project Ga0007867, IMG submission 71224) | Freshwater microbial communities from Crystal Bog, Wisconsin, USA - CBH25Aug08 | ecosystem: Environmental > Aquatic > Freshwater > Lake | place: Crystal Bog, Wisconsin, USA | collected... | reverse complement strand
AGTCCCGTGAGATTCCCGACCAGTCGGCCCGACTTGCCACGAGCCAATTCCGCGACGTCCGAATTCTTCTTTTGCGGCAACATGGATGACCCCGTCGTGAAGTCGTCCGTGAGCGACGCAAAGCCGAATTCGCTGGTCGTCCACAACACGAGTTCCTCGCCCATGCGTGAACAGTGAACTCCGAGCAGCGCGATACCGAACAATGTTTCCGCCACGAAATCTCGATCGCTTACAGCGTCGAGTGAATTGCTAAACGCACTCTGAAAACCCAATTCGTGGGCGGTCGTCGCGGGCTCAATCGGTAGTGAGGTCCCCGCCAATGCTCCTGCTCCGAGGGGTGAGATATTCAATCGATCGCGTGCGTCACTCAGGCGCTCCGCGTCGCGCACGAGCGCCCACGCGTGGGCACGGAGGTGGTGGGCCACGAGAACGGGTTGCGCACGTTGGAGATGCGTATATCCGGGCAGGTAGGCCTCGGGATACTTTCGCGCAAGTTCATCAAGCGCACCGGCGAGCGTGAGTGTTCGTGTCACCACGTCCGTGAGGGCGTCGCGCGTAAAGAGTCGCAGCGTCGTTGCGACCTGATCGTTCCGTGACCGCGCGGTATGAAGTTTTGCGCCAACGGGTCCCGCTAATTCGGTCACCCGCCGCTCGATGGCCATATGAATATCTTCGTCAGTCGCGGCCCGCACAAAGGCGCCATCGACGAATTCCTGCTCCACCGCGTCCAAAGTTCGGATCAATATCTCAACCTCGTCGGACGTCAGGAGTTGCGCACGACCGAGCCCACGGACGTGCGCTCGAGAACCCATCAAGTCGTGGCGCCACAAGACGTGATCGAAGGAATAACTTTCGGAGAGATCCCACAACGCGTCGGACATGCCGGTCTCAAAGCGACCGTGCCACAGAGTCATCCTTGGCGCGCCGACGAGTTTTTGGCACCCTGTCGTGCCGCCCAGGTGGCAATGCCGAGACCCCACAGCCGAACGAAACCTTCGGAGTCCTCGTGGCGGAACGTGTCGGCAGCTTCGTAGGTCGCCAGTCCGTAGTCGTAGAGCGCGACGGGGCTACGTCGACCAACGACCCGCATGAGTCCGGGTGCCTCAAAGCGCAGTCGCACCTCGCCGGTGACGCTTCGTTGGGTTTCGATCATGAAGGCATCCAGCGCTTCCTTGAGGGGCGAGAACCACATTCCGTCGTAGACGAGTTCGGCCCAGCGCGTTTCGAGGCGGAGCTTTTCGTGGTGGACATCGCGCTCCAACGTGAGGTCTTCGAGATCACTGTGAGCGGCAATGATTGCCATGGCGCCCGGGCATTCGTAGACCTCACGGCTCTTAATGCCCACGCGACGATTTTCCACCATGTCCAGTCGCCCGAAACCGGTCGCGCCCGCAACCTCCGTCACCGTGCTGATGACGTCCGCGAGGGACATCTCCTGCCCGTTCACGGCAACCGGAAGGCCTTCGACGAATCGCAGTGTCAATTCCACGGATTCGAGCGAACGAACGCGAGTCAATGTAAAGGGCTCCTCCGGAGGAGCGGCCCAGGGGTCCTCCATGGCACCACACTCAATCGCCCGGCCCCAGAGATTTTCGTCAATCGAATAGATCTTCTCTTTCGTCGCCGAAATCGGGATGTTGTGACGCGCGGCGTAATCCACGGAATCAGCCCGCGTCATGCCCCAGAGACGAGCAGGCGCCAAGACCTCGAGATCGGGCGCTAATGCGTGCGTGCCGACCTCGAAACGCACTTGGTCATTGCCCTTGCCGGTGCACCCGTGGGCGACCGCGTCAGCATTGAACTTGCGCGCTTGGTCGACCAAGTGCCGAACAATCACGGGACGCGACAGCGCCGACACCAAGGGGTACTTGCCTTCGTAGCGCGCGTTCGCCCGAATCGCCCACGAGCAGAACTCTTCAGCCATTTCGTCGCGAGCATCCACGATCACGCAGTCAATGGCTCCCGCCGCGAGGGCGCGCGCCTTGATGGCGGCGAAGTCCTCGCCCTCGCCTTGCCCCACGTCGACGAGAACGCACACCACTTCGACGGCCCATTCTTCGATCATCCAGCGCACCGCCACGGAGGTGTCCAGTCCGCCGCTGTAGGCCAACACGACTCTCTTTGCCATAACTATTTCCTTCCCTTCGCGCGTGACGCGCTGTCGACTGTGAGGCCCGCCAAAATTCGCAACTCTTTGGCCAACGTGGCCCCGCCCTTGGATTCCGTCGCGATCACCAAAATTGTGTCATCCCCCGCAACCGTCCCGAGTATGCCGGACAGTGAACTGCGATCAAGAGCCGACGCCACGACGTGCGCACAGCCGGGAGGCGTTCGCACCACCACCAGGTGTCCCGCATTCTCGATAGCAACAGCCCACTCCCCCATCATCCGTCGCAAGTGGTCAAGGGGCGCGGGTCCGAGAGTGGGCGTTGACGGCAGCGTGAGTCGTCGCACACCCTGCGCGTCTCGCGCCTTGACGACGCCAAGTTCCTGCAAGTCGCGCGTGACGGTGGCCTGGGTGGACTGAAAGCCGTCACGCTCTAGCAGGCTCGTGAGCTGCGCTCCGGTCGTGACGATCTCGCTCTCGAGAATCTCCACGATGCGATGTTGTCGTTGTGCTTTGGTCACAGTTCTTCGTCCTTTGTTACGCCGTAATGACTGTCGAACGGCCCGTGCCGCTGAGGGCATCCTGCAGGGCTCCCGGCCGCGTTCCATTAGCGAGAACGACGCGACTGGCCCCCGCTCGCACAGCGGCGAGTGCGGCGTCCATCTTCGGTCGCATGCCGTCTCGAATGGCACCGGAGGAGATCATGGAGGCCACCTCGACACTTGTCGCGTGTTCCATCACGCTGCTCGCATCGTCAGGATCACGGCGCAATTGATCAACGTCACTGAGCAAGATCAACGCGTCCGCGCGCAGGCCTGCGGCGAGCGCCCCCGCGACCGCATCGGCGTTGCAATTAAGAAGCGATCCGTCATGTCCCAGAGCGACCGGGTTGACCACCGGAACATACCCGGCTTCTACCGTGTGTCGCAGCCAGCGTGGGTCCACGTGGGTGACGTCGCCCGCCAATCCCCATAGGGTGCCCTTTGGGGCCGCTCCCACAGTTCCTGCATCCGGTCCCGCGACGCCGACGGCCGGCACACCTCGCTGTTGGAGGCCGGCGACGAGTTGCAGATTCACGTGCGACAGAGTCATGGCCACGACGCCCATGGTCTCCTCGTTCGTCACCCGTAATCCATCGACGAACGACACCGGCACGCCGAGACGTTCCAGCATCGAGGAAATTTGGGGGCCCGCGCCATGGACGAGAATCGGCGACACGTCACTCGCGAGAAGGCCCTGGAGATCGTGCGCCAAACGGTCCAGGGCGACTGCCAGATCGTCGGCACCATCGAGCGCGTGACCACCGAGCTTGACGACAACGAAACGTGTCACGGCGCAATACCCATGAGGGGCAGACCAAGGGTCTCGTCCCAGCCGAGTGCGACATTGACTGCTTGCACCGCTTGTCCAGCGGCTCCCTTCGTCAAATTGTCGAGGGAGCTCATTGCGACCAACCAGCCCGTACGTGGATCAACGCGCGCGGACACAAAACAGACATTCGATCCCAGTGGATCCTTAAAGGAAGGGGCGTCGTCGGTGACGACGACACAGGCATCATTCTCGTAGACGGATCGCAGAAGCGATAGGGCTTCCGGCGTCGAGTACTCGCCCTTCACCCGCGCGTAGGCAGTCACCAGCATGCCGCGGCTCGCGGGAACGAGGTGCGGCGTGAAGAGAACCTCGGCACCGATCTCTTCTTGAATCTCGACTGTGTGACGATGATCCAGGAGTCCGTACGCCTCCGCATTGCCCGAGAGTCGCGGAAAGTGGAGCCGATCATTGGGCACGCGCCCAGCGCCCGAGACGCCCGACAGCGCGTTTACGACGATGCCGGAAGATTCGACCCAGCCCGCGTCAAGAAATGGACCGAGCGCGAGAGCGCTGGCGGTTGGATAGCAGCCCGGAACGGCAATCAGTCTCGCCCCCGGCAGATCAGCACGATGACGTTCCACCAGCCCGTACACGCTGTGTTCGAGGAGTTCCGGCGATCGGTGTTCGGCGTGATACCACGTGGCGTAGTGAGCCGAATTCTTCAGGCGATAGTCAGCCCCGAGATCGACCACGATGCGACCCTGCTCGACGAGGGAGGGTACGTAGTCCTGACTCACGCCGTGAGGGAGGGCCAGAAAAACCAGTTCCGCGTCACTCTCATGGATGCTGGCATGAGGCGCAAAAGTCACGTCGCGGTACACACCCGCGAGACTGGGCACGTACTCACCAATGCGTCGGCCGGCCGCCGAATTCGACGTCGCGAGGACCATCTCCAGATGAGGATGAGAGGCAAGTAACCGCAGGATCTCTGATCCCGCGTATCCTGATCCACCGACGACCGCTGCGCGCATAATGCAATTTTATGCACACGAGGGCGTAATTTCGCAACTTTTCTTACGGGCGGCATAAATGACACGACGAGGTTGGGCGCTGTTCTTGGCGTTGAGCGTGATTTGGGGTGTCCCCTATTTCATGATTCGCATCGCCGTGCGTCAGCTCGATCCCGCCACTTTGGTCTTTGCGCGAACGTTGCCGGCCGCTCTCGTGTTGCTACCAGTTGCCATCAATCGACGCGTTCTACCCTCCTTGCGACCCGTGTGGCGTTGGGTTGCTCTCTACACGGTCGTGGAATTCGGCATTCCGTGGTTGCTGATGGGTTCGGCCGAGCGACATCTGTCGAGCTCGTTGACCGGACTCATCGTGGCCTCGGTACCTCTCGTGTCAGTGGCGATCGCCAAGTTTCTTCATCCTCACGTGGTTATCGGTACCCGACGGCTCGTCGGACTCGGTATCGGCACTCTGGGCGTCATCACGTTGGTCGGTCTCGACATCAGTGGGGGTTCGTGGATATGGGTCGCGGCGATGCTCGTCGTGGTCGCTGGATACGCGAGTGGTCCCATGGTGCTGTCGCTCAAGTTGCATGACGTATCGGGGCTGGCGGTTGTCTCGACGTCCATCGCCGCCGTGGCGGTCGCCTATCTCCCTTGGGGTGTTACTCATTGGCCCACGCATTTGCGTCCGGAAACCTGGGGGGCGGTTGCCGTCTTGGCTTTCGTCTGTACCGCCGGAGGCTTTCTTTTCCTGTTCGCCTCGGTGAAAGAGAACGGTCCCTCGCGCACGGTGGTGGTGACCTACTTCAACACCGCCGTCGCCGTGGCGCTCGGTACCGCGGGTCTCCACGAACCGCTCACGGCGGGATTGATTATTGGTTTTCCCATGATCGTCGTGGGATCAGTCTTTGCGACGTCGCGGGCACCGAATTAGCGGAGAACAGCACCCCACGAGGCTGCCGCGACGATGAGCACACCACGCGCGTCAGCTACGTCGGACTCCGACAGCGTCCGGTCGAACGCCGCGAAGCGAATCGCGTACGCCAAGGAGCGCACGCCGGTCCCGAGCGAATCACCACGGAAGACGTCAAAAAGTTCAACCGACTCGACGAGATCACTCGCGGACCGCAATGAGGCTGCGAGATCGAGCGCGTTCACCTCGTTTGGCACCACGAAAGCGAGATCGACGGCCGCGGCGGGGAATCGACTGGGAACTGTCGCGAGAGAACTCTGACGTCCTACCTGGTCACTATCAGCGAGCAGGTCAACGTCGACGTCGAGCACGGCGAGTCGAGGCACGGCACGCCCGGACGGCGCCAATGTGCTCGCGAGATCCGGGTCAACTTCTCCGACCGAGCCAACGACAGCTCCAGTCTCACGGTCCACCAATTGCGCATAACGCGTGGGGTGCCATCCGCGTGGACCAGTACTCGCGCGCACGACCACATCGAGCAAACGCAGACGTTGGGCGATGACCGACCACGCAGCGACGGCCGTTCGGGCATCATCGCCCTCTCGGCCCCACAGAATCATGAGGCGCTCATTTTCGATCGGCAACGGCACGAGCGATGCCCCGTCCACGCCGCCGCGCGCCTCTCGGGGCGTCGGCGTCGTTGACGGATGTTGCACGACGGTGCCGATTTCGAACAAGGTCACGTCGCCCAACCCCCGTTCAGCGTTTCGCCCCCACGCCTTCACGAGACCCACCAAATGTGAGGCCCGCAGCACCGACTCGTCCGCAGCCAATGGGTTGGTGATGCGCACTCGCGGGACGTCGGGATGGAGCAAGTCAAAGTCGTCGTCGGAACCGAGCGTGGGAGTCCACGCCTCGTATCCACCCAGTCCGATCACGACATCTCTCAGCGTGCGGCGCAACTGTTGACGCGCGTTGAGTCCCCCCGGTGTCGGCCACGTCGGTGTCCGTCGTTCGAGTCGGCGGTAGCTAAAGAGGCGCGCAATTTCCTCGATCACGTCGGCGCGACCCGCCAGTCCTGCTCGCACATCCAATCGCGCGGGTGATGGCGACACCGTTAAGACGTCGTCGCGACGTTGCACGGAAAAGCCAATCGCACTCAGCAGCCGCTCCGCGTCAGCCACGGGAACATGAGTCCCCAGGAGCGCGTCACTGTCCGCCTGCGACACGACGATCTCGGGGATCTCCGGCGTGACGCCCGCAGCGCGCACGGGATCCGGTAACCATTCCAGATCCGGTGAGGTCAGCGACAAAAGTGCCACGAAGCGAGCGGTTGCGCGCGCGGCCAGTGTGGGGTCGACGCCACGCTCAAATCGACTCGAGGCTTCAGAGCGAAGAGAGAGGCGCTTGCTTGTTCGGGCAATGACCATGGGCGTGAAGAAAGCAGCCTCGAGAATCACGTCGGTGGTCGTCGGCGAGATTTCGCTCGAGGCACCGCCCATGATGCCCGCGAGGCCAATGACCGTGTCCGTGCCGTCGACGATGACGCAGTCGACGCCGGTGTCACCCAGGCCACGGCCTGGTTGACCCAGCACGCGCTCGGTGTCGTCCAGCGTGGTCAGCACCTCACCCGGTCGCGCTTGACGAACGCCGATGTGTCGTCCCGCCACCTGGGCTGCGTCATAGGGGTGTGTCGGTTGACCCAGCTCCAACATGACGTAGTTCGACGCATCGACCACGTTGCTGACCGCACGCATCCCAGCCATTTCCAAACGACGCTGGAGCCAACGAGGAGAATCACACACCGTGACGTTGCGCAGAGCCGACACGAGCAATGCTCCACACAGTTCGGGGGCTGCAATCGACCCTGTCGCAAAAGTGCTGGTCACCGCAGTGCCATTCGGTTCCGCAACATCGACGTCGCGCATCGTGAGGCCGAGGCGAGCGGCGATATCGCGCGCGACGCCTTCGACGCTCCACGCATCCGGACGATTCCCCTCCGGGGAAATATCGAATACCACGTCAGGTGCAATTCCCAAGAGGTCAAGAAGACGTTGTCCCGGTGCGACACCCGGTTGATCATCCAAAAGGAGAAGACCTCCGTGATCTTCACCGAGCCCCAGTTCTCGACCGGAGCAGAGCATCCCGTTGGAGACGACGCCTCGCATCTTTCGTTGGGCAATCACGAAATCACCGGGCAGTACTGCGCCTACCGGGGCGAGGGGTACGTGATGACCCACGTCAAAGTTCATGGCACCACACACGATCTCAACGGGTCCATCACCGGCGGTGACAATGACCCGTCGAATGCGGTCAGCACCCTCGATGGCGTGAATCTCTTCCACCCGGGCGACGACAACATCCTCGAGTCCCGCACCGACGTGCTCAACACCCTCGACAACAAGTCCGAGATCGTCCATTGTTTCGCGCAGGAAGTCGATATCGCTCGGTACGTCGATGAACTCAGCGAGCCAACTCAGAGGTATTTTCACGCGAACTGCCTTAGAAAGCGAACATCGTTCTCGATCAACGCGCGCATGTCGGCGATCTGGTGTCGCATTTGCGCGCACCGGTCGATGCCGAAGCCAAAAGCAAAGCCCGACCACTCGCCGGCGTCAATGCCGACAGATTCGAAGACGGCGGGGTCAATCATTCCGCAACCCCCCAGTTCGATCCATCCGGTGTGCGAGCAGGTGCGGCATCCGTCGCCCCGACAAATGGTGCAGGTGATTTCGAATTCGGCCGAAGGTTCAGTAAAGGGGAAGTACGCCGGACGTAGCCGCGAGGCAATATCGGGTCCGAAATACGCGCGGGTGAACGTTTCAATCACGCCCGCTAAGTCCGCAAAAGAAATACCCCGATCCACCACCAGGCCCTCAATCTGATGGAAGGTCGCCAAGTGCCGCGCATCGGGAGTATCGCGCCGAAAACAACGTCCCGGCATCACGGAATGGATGGGAAGCGAATCTGTTGCCACCGCGTGTTCCATGAGATGAATTTGTGTGGGCGACGTGTGCGTGCGGAGGAGCACCGTCTCGGGCTCCCCCAACTCCACGTAGAAGGTGTCCCACATTCCACGGGCCGGATGGGCGGGAGGGATATTGAGCGCCTCGAAGTTGTACCAATCGGTTTCGACTTCCGGACCATCCGCCACGGAGAATCCCATGCCCACGAACACGTCTTCGAGCGAGCGCTGCGTGGTGGCGACGAGTCCGGCGTGGCCCGCCTCCGCCGGGAACGACACGGCCGAGATCACCGTGTCGCCCAGGTCCAAACGATCGCGTTCCAGCGTGGCGTCACGCTCCGCCTTGGCGAGTACTAACCACTTGGCGTCGAGGGCCGCGCGGACGGCGGCGCGAGCATTCTGCAATCGGGCGCCCGCTTCGCGGCGCCCGTCGGCGTCCAGGGAGCCCAACGTCTTCTGCAAGATCGCAAAGGGCGACCGCTTCCCCTCGAGCTCGTTCTCGCGTTCGCGGAACTCCTCGGTCGTTCCCAGCGCGTCAACCGAGGCGAGGGAATCAGTAACGATCTGGTCCAAATCGTGCAGGGAATAGGTGCTCATGACCCCTCGATGCTAGGTCGTAGGAACCGGTCCACCGGACAGCCGTTGGCGGCGCGATTCAAAGAGCAAGAGCCCGGTCGCCATCGCCACGTTGAGCGACTCGTTCTCACCCGACATCGCGATGCTCACCGAGAACGAGCACGCGCTGACGTCCGCGGGAGAAAGTCCTTCGGACTCGTTCCCCATCACGATCATGATGTCAGTGCCGAGAGGTGCGGCGTAGTGGTCGAGACCACCCCGCACCACGGCCGCCGCGCTGGTGCCTCCCGCGGCATGAAACCACGCCGTCACATCAGTGAGTGATTCGTGCAGCACCACGGGCACGTGGAAGATGGATCCCGCCGTCGCCCGCAGGGTCTTCGGGTTGTAGGGATCCACGCTCTGACCGGTCAGGATGACCGCGGAGGCGCCGGCGGCGTCGGCGGTTCGAATGACGGTTCCCGCGTTACCCGGGTCTCGTAGGTCGTGCAGAACGATGACGCAACCGCGAGGTGAAAGGTCAGCGAGTCCGCGAGGGACGAACCGAACGGCGGCGAGAATCGGTTGTGGCGACTGCGCGTCGCTGACTTTTTCGATCACGCCGTAGCCGAGTTGGAACACTCGAACCCCTCGGGATTCCGCCGTGGCGCACAGACTGCGCAGCGCGGGAGTCTCGCGCGACGCGTCGAGATAAATACCTTCAAATTCAACGCCGGCGTCGAGCGCCGACTCGATGAGATCGGGTCCTTCGAGGACGCACACGCCCTCGGTCCACCGCAGTGAACGCTTCTGCCCGAGGCGTCGCAAACGGCGCACTCGTTGGTGCGACGATGCGAGCGCCTCGGGCAGTGCGTCCTACTTCGACAGAGCGGCGCTGGCCTGCTGGACCAGAGTCGCGAAAGTGGCGTTGTCGTTGACGGCCAGGTCCGCCAGCACGCGACGGTCAACTTCAATGCCCGCGGCATTCAAGCCGGCAATGAAGCGGCTGTAGCTGAGACCGTGCTCGCGGGCACCCGCGTTGATGCGCTGAATCCACAGCTTGCGGAAGTCGCCCTTGCGTGCTCGACGGTCGCGGAACGCGTAGACGCCCGCGTGCTGCACGGCTTGGTTCGCCGCACGGAAGGTGCGACTGCGGTCACCGTAGTAACCCTTCGCCTCTTCTAGTACTGCATTGTGGTGCTTTTTCGCGTTAACCGCGCGCTTTACTCGTGCCATTGTCGTTCACCTCTCCCTTTTCGTTCCTACAGACCCATCAGCTTCTTGACGTTCTTCGCCTGACCCGGCGCGACGTCGGACTCGCGACCGAGGCGACGTGCGCGCACGGAGGTCTTGCCCTCCATCAAGTGGCCGCGGAACGCCTTTCGGCGACGAAGCTTCCCTGATCCGGTGACCTTGATGCGCTTCTTGGCGCCACTGTCCGTCTTCATCTTCGGCATGTCAGTTCTCCTCGTTACTTACTTCGGCGGCGACCTCCGTGGTCGCCGATTCGACTTGCGGGGCCTTCTCTGTTGCCGCATCCGCCGACTTCGGCTTGACGGGCTTCTTGTCCGGTCCCAGGACCATCGTCATGTTGCGGCCGTCCAACTTGGGCGAGGATTCCACCTTCGCCGTGTCGCCGACCCGCTCCACAATGCGGTCCAAAATCTTCTTGCCCAATTCCGGGTGCGCTGATTCGCGGCCTCGGAACATGATGGTGATCTTCACCTTGTGACCTTCACCGAGGAACTTTTCGACGAGTCGCGTTTTGGTACTGAAGTCCTGATCACCGATCTTCGGTCGGTACTTCATTTCCTTCACGCCGACGTTCTGCGTCTTGCGACGAGACTCTTTGGCCTTTTGGGCTTCGTCGAACTTGAACTTTCCGTAGTCCATGATGCGGCACACCGGCGGACTCGCCGTCGGGGCGATCTCCACCAGATCCAAATCAAGGCTCTTCGCCAACGCGAGCGCTTCACGCGTCGACGTCACGCCGCGCTGATTGCCCTCATGGTCGATGAGGCGGATCGTGTCCACGCGAATACGTTCGTTCACGCGGTGGTCACCAGGCACTGTTGCGATAACTCTCTCCTTGCTAACAACGACACCCGCGGGTGCCGCCACGGCGAGCGAGGCGAGAATGGCCGAACCTGGCGCACCATGGGTGGCGAGGTGGAAGTTGGCGAACCAACCTCACTTGCTGTGAATTACCGAACTACGTTAGCAGACGTGTCTACGAGCCCCGAAAACAGCGACGACGTCTTCACGGAGTCCGAAATGGAGGCCCTGCGGGCCACTCCGCCGGAAATTGTGATCGCCAACCACGTTTTCCACCTTTTAGAGCTTGCCGCGATCCACGTGTCGGCCACCCCGCCCCAATTGGCCGAAGCCCAAGTAACCATTGATGCGGTCGCCGGCGTGATGGGTGCAGTGGGCGATCGATTGGGTGAGCCGTCAGCCCTATTGTCCGAGGCGCTCGCGCAAATCCAGTTGGCCTATGTCCGCGTCGCCGCCGACGCCGCGGGCGAATAAACACCCGCAGCTTCATCGCGCCCTCGAAGTCCTACGCGCCGCGTCGCAACCACCGAAGCACCGACGGCGATCTTTCGGGAGCCGTCAGTGATTTCCACGCAGTGGAAATACAATGTTTCTCCGCTCGGGGTTTCGATCACGCCGTCACCACGATGTTCGTCAAAATCCCGGACGACACCGTGGACGACGGTCACGAGCGGAAAGCGCCCTCACGCAAAATCGTGGCCATTTCCAAGGCGGTCAGGGCGCTCTCGCGTCCCTTGTTGGAGTCGTCCGGTAACGAGCGTTCGAGGGCCTGATCGACCGTGTTCGTCGTGAGGACGCCGAAGATCACCGGCACTCCCGTCGTTAATTGAACGTCCTGTACGCCGCGAGCGCACTCCCCCGCAACAACTTCGTAGTGACCCGTGTCGCCGCGAATGACCGCACCCAAAGTGATGACGGCGTCGCAAGGTCGTGTCGCCGTGGCGAAAGCTCGAGCGAGCAAGGGAAGCTCAAAAGCGCCGGGCGCCCAGGCCACCACAATGTCGGACTTGTCGACGCCACACTCGCGCAACGTAGAGATCGCTGCCTCCAGCAATCGCAAGGTCACGCCGCCATTAAAGCGACCACACGCGATGCCCACACGGAGCCCCCGACCGTCGTGACCACCATGCAGGTAACTGCCGACCTTCTCGCGCAGTTGCTCCGACCACGCCGCATCAAAGGCGGTCTCGTCACTCGACGTCATCAAGTCCCTCCAGCAGGTGGCCCATTTTGTCGCGCTTGGTGCGCAGATAGTCGATATTGAAAATCGTCGGCTCGCTGTCCAAGGGAACTCGCTCGACGATATTGAGCCCAAAGCCTTCGAGACCGCCTCGCTTGGCCGGATTATTCGTCAGGATCCTCATCGACGTCACGCCCAAATCCACCAGGATTTGCGCACCGATGCCGTATTCCCGTGAATCCACCGGTAGGCCGAGTTCCAAATTGGCGTCGACCGTGTCGCGACCTTGATCTTGCAGGGCGTAGGCGCGAATCTTGTCGGCGAGACCGATGCCGCGACCTTCTTGACCACGCATGTACACGACGACTCCCGCGCCCTCGGCTGCCACCTTGGCGAGCGCCATGTGGAGTTGCGGGCCACAATCACACCGCAGGGAGCCGAGCACGTCGCCGGTCAGACATTCTGAGTGCACTCGGACGAGAACGTCTTTTCTTCCTTGCACTTCGCCGTAGACGAGCGCCATGTGCTGACGACCATCCAGCACGTTTTCGTACACGGCGATGCGAAACTCGCCGTATTCCGTCGGCAGAGTTGCTTCCGCGACGCGAGTGACGAGCTTTTCGTTTTGCCGGCGGTACCGGATGAGTTCGGCAATGGAAATGATCGGTAAACCGTGTTCCGCGGCGAAGACTTCCAGTTCCGGGAGTCGCGCCATGTCGGACTTATCGGCGGTAACGATCTCGCACAAAACCCCCGAAGGTGTCTTGCCCGCCATGCGGCACAAGTCGACGGTTGCTTCCGTGTGACCGGCCCGGGTCAAGACACCACCCGGTCGGTAACGGAGCGGGAAGATGTGACCCGGCCGATTGAGATCGGTCGGTCGCGTGTTCGGATCGATGAGCGCGCGAATCGTGGCCGCGCGATCCGAGGCGGAGATTCCGGTGGTCGTGCCGTGTCGGTAGTCGACGGACACCGTAAAGGCGGTGCGCAGGGCTTCGGTATTCGCGAGCACCATTAGCGGCAGATCGAGCTCATCGGCACGCGCCGGCTCGAGTGGTACGCAGAACAACCCGGACGTGTGGCGGAGGAAAAATGCCATGTGCTCCGGCGTCACGTCCTCGGCCGCCATAATGAGGTCGCCTTCGTTCTCGCGATCCTCATCATCTACGACGACGACCATGCCGCCGCGGCGCAAGGCGTCCAGCGCCTCTTCGATTGTTGATAACGCCATCAGACCTCCACGTCCACTCGTATATCTTCCCCGATTTGCCGCACCCCCAAAATTCGCCCCCGGCGCAACGCGTCCATCGAAGGCGTCGCGAGTCCCGCGAGCGCACCAAGCCCCTCAGCAGATCCCGCTATTGCGGGGGCGAAATACCACACAATGCGCTGCGCCAGGCCCTGCGCGACGAAGGCGCTCGTGGTCGTCGGACCGCCTTCGACGAGGACTTGCAGGATCCCCGCCTGGCCCAATTCGACCAGCACCGCCTCGAGATCTCCTGTTCGTTCCCAGCAGGGTCGCACCCGAGCATTCGTGGGGGCGGCACCAAGGACGACGCGTAATGGCTCAACGACACCGCTGTCGAGTCGTGCGGTGAGTTGGGGATCATCGCTTCGAACCGTTCCGGCACCCACGATGATCGCCTGACAGTCCGCGCGCAGTTCATGCGCGTCGGTGCGTGAAGCCTCGGACGTGATCCACTGCGACGTCCCGTCGGCCATGGCGACACGTCCATCGAGCGTTGAGGCAATTTTCGCGATCACGAATGGTCGCCCCGTCCGACGGTGCCACAAATACGCAGCCAGCTGGACCGACACCTCGTCGGCGAGAAGACCTTCGACGACATCGATACCCGCCGCACGCAACGTCGCGAGACCCCGTCCCGACACCCTCTCATCGGGGTCTCGTAGTGCGACGATGACTCGAGAGATGCCCGCTTCGACAATCGCGTCGGTGCAGGGACCCGTACGTCCCACGTGACAGCACGGTTCGAGTGTCACGTACAACGTGGCACCACGGGCCGCAGGACCGGCGGCGACGAGGGCCGCAATTTCTGCGTGGGGGCCGCCCGGCGCAGACGTCGCCCCATGAGCAACCTCAACTCCCGCGTCATTCACGATCACGGCGCCCACCCACGGATTCGGAGGTGTCACACGACGCACGTCATGCGCGTGCTCCATCGCCCGACGCATCCATACGGCGCCGTTCACGCTCATGCTCGCGACAGTGACGCCGCCTCGCGCAGATCGTGCGCGGCGACGAGAGGCTCGGGCCGAGCGAAGATGGCGCTCCCGGCCACGAGCACGTTGGCGCCCGCATCAACCGCGATGGGTGCGGTCGTGGTGTCGATGCCACCATCGACTTCGATGTCCACGGCCAGACCGCGCTCGTTAATGACCCGGTGCGCTTGACGCACCTTGTCCATCACCTCGGCAATAAAGGACTGGCCGCCAAAACCCGGAAAGACTGTCATGAGCAACAGAAGATCGATGGAGTCGAGAAAGGGCTCCACGGCCGAAAAAGGCGTATCGGGATTTGCCGCGAGACCCACGCGAAGTCCGAGTTCACGCATCTGTGCGATGAGTTCCGCCGTGTGGCCCACTTCCACGTGCACGGTACAGCCGTCGGCACCCGATTTCGCAAAACTCTCTAGGTACTTTCCAGGCTCGGTCATCATCAAGTGACAGTCGAAGAATTTGTCGGAATGGGGTCGCAAGGCCGCCACGACACC
>Ga0007867_1000426_pt1 | contig 14850 bp, 19 predicted proteins | sample CryBogCBH25Aug08_FD_71224 | JGI IMG/M metagenome (GOLD analysis project Ga0007867, IMG submission 71224) | Freshwater microbial communities from Crystal Bog, Wisconsin, USA - CBH25Aug08 | ecosystem: Environmental > Aquatic > Freshwater > Lake | place: Crystal Bog, Wisconsin, USA | collected... | reverse complement strand
CTTCCCGTAGACAATTTTTCCAGTTGAGAGAGTAGAGCTGCTTTCAGCTTCTCTGGCAACTCCCTGTTTCGTTCTTGGGCCCGACGCAAAATGCCCTCGCACGTCTTTGCGCTCAAATAGTACTTTTGCGGGACCGGCTGCGTCTCCAAAACGTCGCGCAACAACGAAGACTCGCCGCCGCCGCTGGGGTACTCCAAACTTTTTTGAGTCCAACACGCGCCAGGCACAGCCATACCCGAGTTCGGCCAGCGTACCAATAACTGCTCCCATGTCTCTACCGTTTCTACTTGATAGTAGTCCTGGAACATTTTCGAGGATGACCCACTCCGTCTGCGTCTCCTCGATGATCCGCGCAAATTCGTAGAAGAGTACACTTCGCTCTCCATCAAAACCAGCACGTCTTCCAGCCACGGATAAGTCCTGGCAGGGGAACCCTCCGGTGATAATTCCGCCATCGGAAATAAAACCTGCTGATTTGAGTGTGTCACCGGTAACGTTCCTTACGTCTTCAAGTAGCAGTGAGTTGGGAAACTTTTCCCGCAAAACATTGCGAGCTCTTTTGTCGATCTCAACCTGAGCAACAACGTCAAAGTTGTTTTGCTCAAGAGCAATGCCAAAGCCGCCGACCCCGGCAAAGAGTTCAACGGCTGTAAGCATTAATCTTCTTCTTGTTCGACTTCAGGGCCGAAAGCAGCGGCAAGACATTCACAGCGTTCGATTGCTTCTTCGTATTCTGGAATCAAGTCAATGATCGCACCGCCCTGAACAGTGTCAACAAGAATTATAAAACCTTCTTCGTTGTCAAAAATCTTGAGCTTTGCTTCACCGCTTTTCAAAGAAATGGCACGTTCGTACAATGGCTCGGGCCATGCTTCCGTATCCAACTCAATTGCGTTTATTTCATCTGTCATATTTTCTCCTTAGAAATGGCTGGCAGACTAGGACTCGAACCTAGAACGGAGCATCCAAAGTGCCCAGTGTTGCCATTACACCATCTGCCACTGGTCGATGGGGAGGGATTCGAACCCCCGAACTCTACTGAGGTCTGGTTTACAGCCAGAAGCGTTTGGCCACTTCGCTACCCATCGATTTGGCTCCGAGGGCAGGGATCGAACCTGCGACCCAGCGATTAACAGTCGCTTGCTCTGCCTCTGAGCTACCTCGGAAAACCTTTAGCGCAGACGCTTGGTTGTTTCCGTCTTACGAGGTGCGCGAGCCTTTGCCGGAGCCGTGGTAGGAGCCGGGGCTGGAAGCGCAGCCTGAACCTGAGCCTCGAGAGCGGTGATCTCCTTGAGCACGGTGTTAAGCATCGTCTCGTAACGAACCACCAAAGCGTTCACGCTCTCAGTAGCCTTAGTAGCCTGCTTGATAAAAGCAACAATGCTTGCGCCTGCTGTGCCAGCAAAGCCAACAAGCACGGTGATAATGGTCGAAGTGTTCGACATTTTGTTCCTCCTGAACTATCGCGTGTTAACCCGCGAATACTGCAAAGATACCACATGCCGCAAGTGTTTGTCAAGTATTATCAAAGCGTCACTTGTGACGAAATTCCTTTAGTAATTAATATCTTTATTAATATATATAGCCTGTTCTTGTGTGATCACCCTCACGATCAGGGATTATGCATTAAAATCCCTGATCAGCAGCCTGATCACATATGATCACCCTAATCATTTGTGATCACCCCAAAAAGACTTGCTTTTTAAGTTGTTGCGTATATGCTTTTTTTATGGCAACAAAACAAGAACAGGAGATAGCGAAGCAAATAGTAGCTCACGTCGATATTGTTTTTGCCCTTGAAGATGCTGGTATAAACCCAATAATTGTTGATCTTTTAAATCAAATAACACTTGACACCTATTGGTTAATTGATAGACTCTGGGAGACTTGGTCATTAATCGAGTCGTATCAAAACGAACTACAAGAAAGAAAAAATGAAAACTCTTGAATGGATTGCAGTTTTTTATTTGTTGATCGCCATAATTGCTGGCATTAGACTTTTGGTAATTGCTCGTAGAATTACTAAAAAAGCTGGCGTTGATGTAGGCGTCGCTAAGTTTGCTAAAAATCTTTTTCTTGACATTTTGTGCTGGCCCTACTACCTGATTTGGTTTGGTCTCAAGGCTTTCTTGGACGATCTTCGATGATCATAGGGCTCGCAGGATATGCGGGTTCTGGGAAAAACACCTTTGCTGACCTTTTGGTTGAGCACGAAAATTTCTCGCAAATGGCATTTGCTGACCCAATGCGGCAAGCTCTTTATGAATTAAACCCCATCGTAAATGCCGACAATACAGGTGGGTTTTTCCGCCTTCAAGATCTTGTTGATAATTTGGGGTGGGACAAAGCCAAGAGAGACTTCTCTGAAATTAGGTTTTTGCTTCAAAAGATGGGCACCGAAGTTGGGCGCAACATCATCGGCGAAAACATTTGGGTTGATGCTTTGTTTCAAAACGCCCCCAAAAACAATCTTGTTATTTCTGATGTTCGCTTCCCAAATGAAGCTCGAGCAATTTGGAAAAATGGCGGATACATTATTCGTATCAACAGACCAAACGTCAGCCCGGCAAACAATCATTCGTCAGAGTTGAACTTTTTTCAACATGATTTTGTTATTAAAAACGATGGAGAGCCGATTGACATGTTGAACAAGTATCGACTCTATTTTGAGAAGAACTAATGAGCGAAAACAGACAATTTAACGCCAAGGCAGAATGTCCGCAATGCGGAGCGACCTGCGAAAACACTGAAGTAAAGATTATTTACATCTTTGAACCAGGCCGCAAAAAATGGATTGAGTCTTCAAAAGAAGTGACAGGAAACATCACCACAACTTTTGTTCAGCTTCCGCCGGATTCAAAGTGTTTGTGTGGCAGAGAAAACAACGATAATCACCTGCATCGCAAATGCAACTGCTGCGGGTACTACTGGAACGAAAGCACATTAGAAGGTTTTTATGAGTAAAGCAAGAGCCAAGGGTACTTCTTACGAGTCAGAGATCGTGGCATACCTTCGTGAGAACGGTTTCCCCGACGCAAAACGAAACGAGCTCAACTCTCCTCTGGGCGACATCGGTAATGTCCCGATTGTTGTTGAGTGCAAAAATCATAAAGAGATGACGCTGTCGACTTGGATGAATCAAGCAGAAGTTTCTGGGGGCAAAGCAAATAAATTCTTTGCCGTATTTCACAAGCGTCGTGGCAAAAACGCATCAAAAAGCTATGTGACTATGAGTCTCGATCAATTTATTGAACTTCTTTGGGCTTACAATTCAAACAATTGACTTTTCAAATAATTGTGAGAAAATGTTTACTGAACTGGGAAAATATTTTAAGGAACGAGAAATAAGTGTCCGGTAAACTGAGCCGTCGATCGCAGCAGCGTATTAAGCGCATGACTGAAACCATTGACTCTATCAATAAGATGGCAAACCGTCTTAACCTCAAGGATTTTGAGGAATTGGTTCGTCGAGACGATATTGAAGTTACCGCATCAAACTCTGGTTCAAGTCCCGGTTTCGCAGCATCTCGCAGCGGGTCAAAGTCAAGCAGTTCTTCAGTTGAGCGCAACGTTATTGCGAACCTGGAGGGACGCAAGGTTTATGACCCAGTCCGTGAACAGGTGAAAAAAATCGAACGTCGTTTGATCGAGATTGAAGAAAATCTGCGCCTTGTTCACGAAAGCGTTTTTGCAATGAAGGAAAACGTAGAGAAAAAGCGTAAGCGTCAAACAACAGAACCCTGTGAAATCTGCGCAGTTCTTCCCGCCGTAAAAACTGCCATGTGCATCTCTTGTTACGTGGAATGGGTCGATGCTGGTGGCCCCGACCGCTTTAGGTGGAAAGCCTACAAGCGTCAAATTCTTTCGACTGATGGCATTCAGCTTGTAACCGAACAACCACCTGCGCGCCATCAACGCACAAACACTTGACTTTTAGAAAATTAATGGTACCATTATGGTATACAATCGGGAAAATTCTGCCCCCACAACTGATGAACTTTTGTATCTAGGATTTGAAAATTGGCAAATAAAGCTGGTTCGCCAGCTGCCAATTGATCTTCAATGGGAAGCCCATGACGAGTTCATTCGCAGATTAATGACTGATGGCGATACCGACAACTTTCAGGTTTAAGGATTATGTCAGGCAAAAACTGGGACGAAGAATTTGAACAAGTAATTTTTTCTGCTGGCCACCCGGTTGGCAGCGAAGAACTTGCTGCTCGAGAAGCCCTAGGCGACGAGCAGTACGAAAAGATCATGGCAATGACCGATCGAAGCAACATCCTTGCTTTGATTAAAGAGGAAACACAGATCAAGTATCTAACAATGCTTACCACCCTCAACTCAGCGTTGATTATGGTTTGCCTTGCTTCAATTGTTCTTGGAACCGCTTGGTCTTTTTATTACTGGTTTAGTTAATGGCTAACTTTGGTAAGTTAATTTCGGATACGGTACAACCGCCTGAGATCGACACATTTACCCTTCTTGACTATACGCCGACACCACGCCAGCAGGCTTTTCACGAAGCCTCAAGGCAGCGCCTCGATGCCATTCTTTATGGTGGTGCAGCAGGTGGCGGCAAGTCCTGCGCATTTGTTATGGATGCGATCTGGAATGCCGCAAATTTCCCGGGTATGAAAATCGGCTGTTTCCGTCGTACCTACAATGAGCTTGAAGAATCATTCCTTGCAGAATTGGCCAAGCGTCGTTACGCTGCACCCGTCGGTGCAAAGTGGAACTCCACTCAAAAAGTGTTAAAGTTCCCCAACGGTTCGATTATTAACTTCTCCTATGCGGAAAACCTTCAAGATGCGTCTCGTATTCTTGGTGGTGAGTATCAAGCTTTTTACATTGACGAAGCCTCGCTAATGCTTCCTGCTGTTATTCAGCAGATCGAAGAGCGTCTTCGTTCAGGTAACAAATTGGTTCCTGTTGTTGGTTTGCGCTTGGCCACTAACCCTGGCGGCGTCGGTCACAAGTACCTAAAAGATCGATTTGTTAATCCCACAAAGCGCGGCAAAGAGCTGTTCACTGAGAATATTGAGGGCACAAGCCTCACTCGCACGGTGGCATTTATCCCCGCCAAAGCAACTGACAACCCTCACATTAACGAGGGTTATGACGTTGTTCTAAATTCGATTCCCGACCCCCAGCGTCGAGCAGCAATGCGTGACGGAGACTGGGACGCAATGGTGGGCCAGTTCTTTGAACAGTGGCAACACTCAAAGCATGCCATACCCTCGTTCCCAGTTCCAAAAGAATGGCAACGTTACGCTGGTATTGACTATGGCTTTGCCGCTCCTTGGGCGGTTGTATGGTTGGCATGTGATAACGACGGTCGCATTTGGGTCTATCGAGAAGCGTATTCCACGAAAGTGAACGCCGATGCCCAAGCGAAGATCATTCTGGAAACAGAGCGATCGAGCGGCGAGGACAGTGTAATTAGGGTGGCTGACCCATCTATGTGGGGTAGCCGAGGAACACCACTGTCCATCGCTGACATTTATGGTCTTGAAGGTTGCGGAATTATGCCCGCCGACAACGACCGAATTAATGGTTGGTCCCGTGTCCACCATTATCTAAACAATGGTCCAGCCTGTGAATATCACAGATTACAGGGTTTGGACACTTGCCCAATGCTTCATGTTTTTGAGGACAAGTGCCCAATGTTTATTGAAACAATCCCAGCATTGCCTCGTAGCTCTGCTCGTCCCGACGATGCAGAAACGAAGAATGTTGATGACCACATTGCTGACGCCTTGCGTTATGTTATTATGGCCGTAGGCACATACGCTCGTCCTATTTTGTACGACGAAGACCCAATGTTTAAAACCGGTTTGCCCGATACAATGGCTATGGGGCCTGAAAAAGAATACCAAGGTGAGTCGCTTCCCCTAATTGGTGGAAAATTTGTTATTGACTCCAGCTGGAGCCCCTTCTAAGAAAGATAAATAAATGCCAATTACATCTTTCCTTCAGGGCATCTCAGAGGCCACCAACACAATTTTGGAAGAAATGAGCATTGCCGAGGCACGTCCTAAGCAAAGCCCTAAGCGTGCAGGTTTTGGCAGTGCCATTCCAATCGGTGGATCAACCGAGACAAACCCCGGTCAAAACGTAACCGCCGGAACCATGGACCGCAATACGTTCATGGATCAATTGCTTCAGGCATACTTGGCTTGCCCATGGGCAGCCACCGCTATTGACACGATCGCTCGCACCGCAACTGCTGGCGGCCTCGAAGTTGCCTATGAGACCACGGTGTACGGAATCGGATCTCAGCCAGATGCCCCCGAGGCAGTCAAGAAGGTACAGTCTCTTCTTAAGTACATCAACCCCAACGAAGATGTGCGTCAATTGATGCGCAAGGTTGTTACCGACCTTCTTATCTTTGGCGACTCATTCACTGAGGTTGTATGGGTAATGGGTCAGCCCGTTGCTCTGTACTCATTGGACCCAACAACAATGACAGTCCTTGCCGATGAGCACGGCGTTATTAATGGTTACTACCAAAAGACAAAGACAAACCGAGAGGCAAAGTTTAAGCCTCAAGAAGTTATTCACGTCAAGTTCGACTCGCCGGGTGACACCCTTTATGGTGTATCACCGACGCAAAAGAACATTCTTCCGATTACTTCTTGGCTTTTTACCGCTGCTTTGGTGAAAGAGACAATGAAAAAAGGCGACCCGCTTCGTGCACACGTTGACTGGCCGATCGCCCTTCCCGAGTCCGAAATGCGTCGCTTTTCACAGCAATACGCAACCCGTAACTTGGGTGCCCGTAACATCGGCAACCTCTTTGAAACAAAGGGTGGAACCGTTGTTCATGAAATGGGCACAAACCAAATTAGCAACTGGCTGAATACCCTTCAACAGCGCCGTGACGAAATTCTTTCGGGTTACGGCATTCCGCCATCAAAGGTTGGTGTTATCGAATCCGGTAACATCGGCGGTGGTACGGGTACGTCGCAAGACAAGATGTTCCGCGTGAACACTGTTGGACCAATTCAAGAACTTATTCTTGAGAAGTTTGCCTTTTCCCTTCTTTACCAAGCCTACGGCATTACCGACTGGACTCTTAAGTTCGGTGTTGTTGACTGGCGAGATGACGAGGTTATCGAAACCATTCGAGACCAGCGTATTCGTAACGGTACTTGGACAATTAACCGTGCTCGCATGGACATTGGCGAGCCACCTATTGAGGGTGGAGACGAAGCGGTTCTTGTTGACCGTCAGAATCTTGTTCTGTGGCAAGACATTCACGAACTGTCTAAGGCTAACCTGGCGCTTGTTCAGGCCCAAGTCAAGAGCTCTAACATGATGCAACCCTTTAAGACCAATCCCAACGGTCCCGATGCGTCGGTAAACAACGCAAAGGCAAAGGGCAAGACATCTCAGTCACCAAAGGCCGAGAAGCCCCCAAAGGAACCAACATCAGGTGACGTTGTTCAAAGCCCAAAACTTGATCAAGTTTTTGGTGCCCCAGGTTCAACAGAGTCTGTTGAGCTTTACGAATCACTTAAAAAACTATTAGGCATGAGTAAGGCTGACGATGACAACAAATAATCAAATAGAGATTAACGGTCAGTACTTTTTCAATAACGGCGAGCCCGTTATTCCTTTTACTGGATTGACCGCCGCTAAGGCAGCAGCATTGGTGTCTAAAGAAGTCGGCTAATGGCTGGCAATTATTTAGGCCGATCTGGTGCATATGCAATGCACCACAAATATCCAAAGGGGCAGCAAACCGCCGCTCAGTTGGAGGCAGAACGCAATAACTTACGAAAGGCTCGAGAAGCTAAAGGTAAGTTTCGCCACACAAAATCTGCTGCAATTATAGACAAAATTCACAAGTTCAACCCGAAGTCAAAGGGTTATGCGGCTGATGCAAGAATCTACCGCAGAGAATACCTAAAGGGCATAAAAAACAGAGCGGTTGGAATCAAGTACATTCGCTTTGAACAAAAAGCCCGTCTGCCAAAACTTAAAGTTACTGGTAGAAACAAAAAGTTCTTAAAAGAAATCGGTTCAGCCAAATATATGGGCAGAACTGGTTGGGGCCGTGCCGAAGCGTCAAAGCACTTCAAATCACACCTTAAGCCAAGAGCGAGACACTTCAAAAAAAAGGGTCGCTGGAAGCACCGTCGCAAAACGTATATCCCTTACTAAAAGTTAAATTATGGCAGACAGTTTTTCACCACCAGAACAAGTTCGAAAGAACGCAGCAAGATCACTCGAGCTGCGCAAGGAGCACGGACGCGGCATGACCGCCGTTGGTGTTGCTCGCGCTCGCGACCTTTCTAATGGTAAAAACATTTCCGCAGACACGATCAAGCGCATGCACTCTTACTTTGCTCGTCACGAAGTTGACAAGAAAGGTAAGGATTGGGCAAATCAGTCAAATCCATCTGCCGGTTACATCGCGTGGTTGGGTTGGGGCGGAGACGCTGGACGTTCCTGGGTAAATGGAATTATGAGAAAACTTAATGCCAAAGAATCTCAGGAGATTTCAGAAATGGCCTCAACAAAAGCCGCAACAATTCGTGGTATTTTTCTAAAGCCTGGTGTGTCTAAAAACCGCCGTCTTTATACAAAGGGAAACATTGCTAAGGCAGTAAACCGCATGAACGAACACCTTGCTAAGGGTGAAGGCATGCCCCTCAATATGGCTACTAGCCACGCTGCGGCCTTTAAGGACGATGCGACATCAACCGTTGGTCGTATTACAAAAGTAAATCTTTTGCCTGACGGATCAGCCGCTTTTGAAGCGGAGATTGCAAATACGGCTGCTGGTCGTGACGTTGCAAATCTTGCTGCGGGCAGCTTTATTAAGGGCGTTTCAATTCGTGGTGAGTGGATGGGCGAGCCTCGCGCTACCATGCACACAGACGGAGAAGAAGCTACAACTGCCGATGACCTTATGGTTCACGGTATTGATTTTACAAACAGCCCGGGTGTTGAAGGCGCAGAGATTCACTACGCTGCATTGGCCGAATCGTACACTGCTGGCAACCGACTTGCTATCTACGAGTCAATTGAAAACGTTGAAATTGTAGAGCGTTTTGAAAACGAGATCGACACGGCTGCCATTATTCGCAATGCTGTTGAGTCGGCTCTTGAGGACATGGCTGAAGCCAAGGACCCCAAGAAGCCTTACGGCGACATTGCTTACGCTGATCCCGGTTATCAAAAGGACAAGGTCAAGCGTTACCCAATTAATGGTGCTGGTCACGTTCGCTCTGCTTGGTCATACATTAATCAACCAAAAAACGCCAACCTGTACACGGCGGCACAACTTGCTCGCATTAAGTCGCGAATCAAGTCAGCTGCAAAGAAGTATGGCGTAAACATTGTTAGCGAGCACGAGATGCTTGCTAATGACATTTCGCAAATTCTTGAGGCATACGCCTCGATCGCTCTTGTTAATGACGATGACAGCATCAGTATTACTGGTTACGCAACCGACCCTCACCAGCTGAAGGTTGTTGCTAATCGAATCGCTTTTGGAGCGATCGCTGCCATGCATGCAATTGACCCAGATGACGATGGAGACATTTACCTTTCTAAGCCTGACTGGTCACAGGTAGATGCAACTGGCGACGCCGGTGGCATGGGACCAGAGGATGAAGACATGCCAGACGATAACAACATGGAAAACACTGTTCAATGCGAACACTGTGGAAACCCAGACTGCCCAGAAAGTGCTTCTTTCTGCCACCTTTGTGGCGGGAAGCTTTCTCCGATTGCAAACTCAACGGCCCTAACGTGCCCCGAGTGCAACATGGAATGCGCTGAGGACGCCATGTTCTGTTCTAACTGCGGAGCCGTTGTACCGGCTTCCGGTAAGAGTGCGCCAGAGTGCGCATCTTGTGGCGAAAGCACTCCACAAGACGCAATGTATTGCCCCTCATGTGGGGGCCCCGTACCCCAGGCAGAGTCATCTGACGATGCCACAACCACAGATAAGGAGTCAGTAGTGTCTGACGAAATTACCACTGCCGAAGCTCCAGTTGAGGTTGCTGCCGAGGAATCGACCGCTACCCGCACACTGAGCGACGCAGACCTTGAGGCATTGGCCAGCATTATTGCTGCGACCATTAAGCCTATTGAAAGCACTCCAGAGCCCGAGGTTGAAGTAGAGGTTGCCGATGAGGCTGCCGAAGCTGAAGTCGAGCCTGAAGTTACCACCGAAGAGTCAACGAACTCACAGGAGAATCAAGTGACAGAAAAGAATATGTTCAGCGCCGATGAGGTTGCCAAGATGATCGCAGAGGCTGCTCAAAAGGCTGCCACCGCTGCCGTTGAGGAAGCCACAAACAACGCAGTTCAATCCTACCGCTCTGGCAAGGTATTCCGCAAGGGACTCGTTGGCAGTTCGATGGGCAGTGACGCCTCGGACCTTTCCGAAGCAGAGCTCACACCGGAAGCCCTTGCGGAGATGAACTCCTCAGACTTCCGAAAGGTCCAAAACGAAGCATGGAGCAGCACTCCATTTTTCGCTAACAAGTTTGCACAAGCCGAACGCGGCTTCTAACCAATAAACCAATTCTTTAAGGAGAATAGCAAATGTCTAATGACTTGCAAGAAGCTCTGACCGCTGCTGGCGCCGCCGCACTGGTACAGAAGCAAATTGACCCAGTATTGCTCGAGTACCAGCGCCGTTACGCGCCACTGGTTCGCGCACTTCCATCAACCAAGTGGGGATCAACGGTCTACTACTTCAACAAGCGCACAACGCTTCCTTCGGGTGGTTTCGTGACTGACGGTGGCGCACGCCCCGTGAGCACCTCGAACTACGCTCAGGAAAACTTCCAGATTCGTCTGCTCCAGAGCGTCGGTGCTGTTACTGGTTACTCACAGGCTGTTACGGCAGACCTGATCGGTGATCTCCGTGCCCGTGAAATCGAGGGCGCTGCCCGCGGTCTGTACTGGGACATGGAGTCTGCTATTCTGTGGGGTGCTGAAGCTCCTACAGTAGCCGGTCCTTATCCTCAGTTTGACGGTCTTGACGTTATCTGCTCGTCCTTCACCTCAGCCTCGACCGGTGGCCCTAGCACTGGTGTCGGTGGCGGTGCCATCGACAACTACGGTGGCGCTAAGGGTGCTAATGGCTGGGGCGCTCCTGCCTACACGTCGACAAACCCATGGACCGACGGTGTTGACCAGAACGCAATTGACATGAAGTCCGGTCAATTGACATTGGGTGGCCTTGACCTCCTCATCGACCTCGTTGAATCGAACGTTGCTGAGCCCGTTGAGAACTCCGAGTGGATGTTCCTCATGTCGCCTGCCGCTAACAGCCGCCTGTCGCAGTTGCTCATCAACCAGCAACGCTTTGTCGACCAGACTGAAATTGCCGCTGGTTTGATCGTTCCTACCTACCGTGGTGTTCCTGTTGTCAAGAGCTCGTTCTTGTCACCTCGCACCAACCAGATGGGCGCTGTCACAGCCGCTGCTGGTGGCACCGGTATTTTGGTCAACGGTACGACGTACAACTACCAGATCGCTCCTGTGATCGCTCGCTTCGGTGAAATTCAAGCCTCAGCTGCCGCTTCTTTCGCCGCCGTGACCACCACTGCTCAGGCTATCAAGCTGACGTTCTCGACCCCCACGGGTCCTGAAGGCTCACAGCCAACGCACTACAAGGTCTACCGCGACAACAGCGTTTCGGGTTCGACTTCGACTGTTACCCTCATCGGTATCGTGGACGCCAACTACCTCGACTCGTCGGGCAACATCTGGCCCGTTACGCAGATTGTGGACAACGGAACTGGTCTCGTGATCAGTGACGGTACACACGCTGCTACCAACCAGTCGTCGACCTACCAGTACGCTAACACTGGCCTCAAGCCACTCACCTCAAACGGTGAGCAGAGCATCTACCTCATGTCCCGTGACGCCAACTACATCACACGCCCATTCGTGCGTGAGATGCAGCCAGTCAACGTGTACCCAACTACTGCATCGCCCGACAGCCTGCCGTTCGCATTCGTTGCGGACACTACGCTCGCCGTTCGTGCGCCTAAGTACATTGGTCGCTTGGCTAACGTCCGCGCTGCTCTTGACAGCACTTCGGGCAACGGCTCGTTCCAGACTTCAACCTGGAGCCCCAACTACATCGTTGACTAATTAGTCAACGTATTACCCGGACTAGGTAGTCCAAATTTCCAGCAGGGCGGGTAGGTTCCCCTCGTTCCTCCCCCTGCCCGCCTTGCTGGATTTTACTCGAAAGGTTTTAAACATGATTTGGTTAGCTGTAAATGAACCATGCGGAGCGGCTGGTTTTTCTTGGACTAAGACAGGCGCAGAAGGCGCTGTTCTTGTTCCGTGGAATCTTGCAAATCAATTGCTTGCTCTCCCTGGAGAAAACTTTTTTCCTGTTCAAAAGCCCGAAGAAAAAGAAGTAAAAGAAGTAATTACTGAGGTTGTGGAACAAACAGCTGAAGTAACAGAAGTTTCTGAAGTAAAAACAACACCTAAGCGTCGATCAACCAAGGAGTAGTAATAATGGCAAACGGGTCCTCTCAATATTCTGACCCGGCGTCACTTGCTACTGTTGCAGACTTTCAACGTCGCTACCCCGAACTTGTTGTTGACCTGGACCCTTCGCTCATTGCGGACATCTTGGTTGAAGCAACTGCTCACTTAGAAGACTTGACAAGTCGACGTTTGGCGCCCTTTACTGGGCACATTTACGAAGACAGAATCTTCGGCATTGACCCAATGGAATACGGCAACAACGCCGACATGCCTTTGGACATCTACGGATCATTGGGTCTATCACAAGCTATGGCGTTAGGCGCCTCAACACTGGTTCGTCACTTTTGGCTTGACCAGTTCGCCCCGGCATATCCCGAGCTCTGGACTTACACAATTGAGTCCATGACGCTATACAGAACTTACGGCGACTATCAACCCATTGACTTCCTTAACGGTGGAGTTCGCGGCCCAGACGTAACTGATGGTCACGTTTGGTTTCGATTGGGCACATTTGCCCCTGAAGGCAGCCGAATCAAGGTTGTTTATAGCGGTGGCTATACAAATGGTATCCCACCGTCACTTCGTCGCGCCTGTCTGTATCAGGCTGCAAAGTTCGTCATTCTTGAGTTTGAACCTCAAACTCGTCGCGAGTTAAACCTTGATGAGATCGAAAATCAGATCAACAAACTCATTGGACCTTGGGTAAGGGCTTAAAATGCCTACATCTAGAGTTGGCAAAGAAAGCGGAATCGCTCGAAAAGGCGGAAGCTTTAGTCGTGTTTCTGGTACAAACAAAGAAGGTTTTGTTTTTGATGGTGAATCTACAGTAACCGCAAAACTACAAATCTTTGTTGAGCGCCTCAAGAACACCGGCCCAGTCATGCAGGAGATTCAAGAACTTTTTTCCGTTATGGAACAAGAGCGCTTTGAAAACGGCGGCCCCGCTCCAGGATTTGGAATTAGCGAAACTTGGCAAGAGCCCACCTCAGAGCCATACGTTAGTAAATATAAACAAGACGATCGGACTCTTGTTAATTATGGTTTCTTGGAAAGCGCGGCTATAGCCCCTCGCTGGGAAACTGTTGGTCAAAAAGGTATTCGCGCCATTATTGACCCCCGTAATGAACAGGGTACGTTTAAAGCCTACGGTTGGATGACAAGAAACTACGGTTACCTTCAACAAATTGGTAACACCAAAGATGGCGTTCAGCGTGAATTCGTTACCATAACGCCAGAGTTCACCCTTTTGGTTGCAGATCTTATAGAACTTTATCTTGACTTAGGAAAGATTAGCAAGACAAAAGGTTACAAAGATAGTGCCAAGCACGGCGAGCGTTTTAGAAAAGAAGCTCGTCATCGAGTTTCCGAACATCACGATCGCAACTCTGAGTCGGTACAAAAAGAAATTAAAACCAAAGAAAACTCTAACGCTGGCTCAACGCAAGAGCAAATGTATAAAGACTTTGCAAAGTTTTCTCACATTGACCAAGGGTTTTCAATTAAAGAAGCTCACAAACGAGTAAGTACAACAAACAAAGTGCTTAGTGAGCTTCAAAAAGCTGGTATTGATATTAGAAAGAGCCACGACGAACTTTCACGCAAAGAGTTACAGCTGGCAACTGATATTGTTAAAAAACATTCTGAAGGTTCTTTTGATTTGCATGCATACAAAGCTTTTCAAAACCATCTCAGTTATCTTCTTAAGTTTACAAAAAGTTATCTTTCCAAAAAAGCTGACGGGTTTACAGGTGCGTAATGGCTAATTCAAATTGGTGGACAAATTGGAACACCGACTTTACAAATAATGCCTACGGCCCTTTGTACGGTGGTCACTCTGTACAAGAAGCTTTTTATAACACTCTTCAAGAATGGCTTCCTTCTTACATAGCCGAAATGAATCGGCAAATTGGGTCAGAGGTTCTTTACGAGCCTTTCGAGTATCGACACCGTCCCGACTACCGCACAATGCCTCGTGGCGTTAGTGCAGCGATCTTGGTTGAAGTGCCAAATACAATTGGCGTTCCCCAGGTTTACAACAATGCAATTCGCACAAATTGGCGCGTAGACGTAATGGTTTATGTCTATGGAACAAAAGACTGGCAAGAAACCCAAGCTTTAACGTCTGCTTACGCCACAGCAGTTCGTGCCGCTATTCTTCAACACCGTGGCCTTAATGGTTTTGCTCAAACTACCAACTGGGAAGGCGAGCAATATCTTGAAGGAGATCACACAAGTGGTCGTACCACCGGAGTTGCTCACATCAAGTTTGCAGTAACCGTTGGAAACGTTACAAACGTATTTGGCGGTGTGCCTACACCTGAATACGCAGCGGAAGGCGCAATTAGTACTCCGTCTACCGAACCTGCCACC
>Ga0007867_1000425_pt1 | contig 14862 bp, 26 predicted proteins | sample CryBogCBH25Aug08_FD_71224 | JGI IMG/M metagenome (GOLD analysis project Ga0007867, IMG submission 71224) | Freshwater microbial communities from Crystal Bog, Wisconsin, USA - CBH25Aug08 | ecosystem: Environmental > Aquatic > Freshwater > Lake | place: Crystal Bog, Wisconsin, USA | collected... | reverse complement strand
ACTACGACAACAAGGAATACTCCGTGTCGGGGACGCTCGCCGTTCCCTCGGGGTCTGGCTCGGTGCCGAACGTGGGGCCGACGAACTACCTGCCCCCGTTCCCCTACATCTTCCCGGCTGGGGCGACGGTCACCCTGATTCAAGCAACCTACCTGGTGCGCTCGGGGTCCTGCACCGTCACGGCCTACAAGAACGGCTCGGCCATCGCTGCCCTGACCTCTCTGTCCGTCGGCACCAGTTCAGCCACCACCACCTGCTCGGTCTCGGTGACCTCGGGGGACTTGTTCCAGCCCTACATCTCGGCGGTGTCGAGTGCTGACGGTCTGAGCTTCGACTTCGTGTTCCAGGTGACACTGTGAGCGAGTACCTAGTCTACGGTTCATCCTCATCCCCCGCGGGGGCGTATGACTACACCATAGCCACCTCGTCCACAACGTCGCTGGCCAGCGGACAGCCCTACGGTGGCCCAGGTACAATTTTCAGCGCATACCAGAACGGCGTGGTGGCCAACGACACGGTCTACTACCCCAACACTTCAGGGTCAGTGGTCGCCATCAACATCACGGCAGGGACATACTCCACCTTTTCTCTTCCCAGCGGTACGGCGGGGTTGGTGACCATCTACAACGGGGTCATCTACATCTTGGGCACTGGTGCTTCTCCACCCCTGTATTCGTACAACGCCTCAACCAGCACCCTGACGCTCCTGCTCTCATCGGTCACCGCCGCGACGGGGGCGGGTTCGTGTTTCGCGTGCGACGGGGTGAATGTCTACACCGACAACAGCGCCGGAAAGATTTACAAAACCCTCATCTCGTCCGGGGCAAGTACCAACTACTCCTACGGTTCAACAACCTATGCCGTATCAACTATGGCCATCGATCCCACGGACACCAACCTTTACATCGGAGTTGGCTACCCCAGTTTCGGCGGTTTGGGGAAACTCCTTTGCCTCACAACCTCGTTGTCATTGGTCGCAACCGATACGGGAGGGCCGGGTGGCGTGGCCAAGCCGGTAACAGGGCTTTCCTTTGACCCCTCTGGGAACCTGTGGGCCGTCAACTACACCTACATCGGCTACTACACCTCCCCGTCATCGTTCGGTGGGCTGACGTCAGCCTCCCTTGTCAACGGGGGGACGTACCTGGCGATGGACGGGTCGGGAAACGCATACGTCGGCGTGGACGCCCTGGGCAAGTCTGCCGTCGATAAATACGCCGCCTCTTCCCTGACGCAGACAAACATCTTCAACAACCACGCCACCGGAACCACGCTGCCGTATCCGCAATATTTCCTCTGCTACGACAAGCCCGCAACGGCCCAGCAGCAAATCGTAATGATCATCTAGGAGAAGCATGACAGACGTTAGAAACATCATCGTCGGCTGGGCTCATTGGGCGCTCTCGAACAAGGCGCACTTCAACTACTCCGAGGGTTCAGACCGCATGAGCGCCATCGGCAAGCCCGGTGTCCTGCCGGTGACCTGCGACTGCTCGGCCTTCGTGACCGTTCTCTACAACTGGGCGGGTGCGCCGGACCCCAACGGCCTGCACTACGACCACGAGGGATTCACCGGCACGTTGCTCCAGCATGGCCTGACAATTCCCGAAGCTCTCGTCAAGGTCGGGGACGTGGTTGTTCTAGGTAACTACCCCGGAGTTCACGCGGCCCTGATCGTCGAGACCGGCCCGGACCCGATGACCATCAGCCACGGCCAGCAGGGGGACCCCAGTCTGGTCCCCGTCTCGGTCCTGCGCGGACTGGGCCAGCCGACCTTTCTTCGGTTCCCCACCGAAGCCGTGAACCCGATTCACACGCTGGTAGACCACAAGGTCGTAGCCACCGCCCCCAAGCCCGCCCCGAAGCCAGTACCGGACCCCGCGCCAGTTGTACAACACCCCGCACAGGTTGTACAAGTTGTACAACCTGTGGACAAGCCGGTCAACCTCATCGACCACGCGCAGGCCCGCATGGATGCCGTGACCATCGAGGAGCACAACAAGATGGCCGCCGAGACCCCGCACGCCACGGTCAGCGGAGCAGTGGCCGATAAGGCCGCCACGGCCCACCTCGTCCAAGAGATTGAACACGACGCTGAAGCCGTGGTCCGGTTCTTGGAGGGCAAAGAGTAATGTTCGCTATTGACTGGAACAGCGTTAACTTCTGGGCGGGGCTGATCGTAACGTTCGGCTTCCTGACCGGCATGGTGTGGGGGGGCATCAAGGGTGTGCAGGGATTTCTGAAGTGGTGGCACAAAAGATTGGCGACGACGGTGGCTGACGACCTGCAATACATCAAGGCCCAGACACAGAACAACGGCGGCTTAACACTTCGAGACGCTATCGACCGAATCGAGAGGACCGTCAGTGCGTTGGATTCCAAGTTGGACAAGGTCCAAACCGACCTCGACCGACACCTCGGAGCCCACGAAGGTCTGTAAACACTGCGCCCAGCCGATTGAGTGGATTGCCTACTACTCGGGAGGAGGGGTGTGGTTCCACGTCGGCGGGGCGAGCCTATGCCCCATCACCGGCGACCTCGCCAGCATCACCCAGGCAGAACCGGCGTAACCCGCTAAACTTGATATAACCAAAGGACACCATGAGCTACCCCACCAACCTAGAGACCGTCACGGGCCTTCCCGGAACTTGGCTGGTTGACATCCTGCCCAGTACCTACACCCTCAACCAGAAGTTTGAGGTGTTCTCCACCGTGGGCTGGTATCAGCCTGACGCGAACGGTGTGATATCAACCGTTCCCCTCGGCGCGTCCGGCCCCTTCGTACTGAAGGTGGACAGCGAATACATCCTCTGCTCAGCCGTCAACTACTCCACCAACACCATCACGGTGTGGGAGTCGGGCAACCTCAACGGGCGCGGGTACAACAGTTCCACCGCCGCCCCTCACGGCCCCGGTGGTTCGGCCATCCAGCACGTCTCGGTCTACTCCGCGTCCGTCCAGGGCGGTCTGCCCTCGGCTGGTTCGACGGTGACCCTGACCTCAAGTGTCGCCTCCCAGAACACCAACAGCACTTGGGCCACCTACTACATCGGCATCACTGGCGGGGCCTCGGGAACCGTCAAGGTGGACATCGGCCCGACCTCGGCCACCACAACCAACATCATCCCCGCCGCCGCGAACAACGCCACGTCGGGTCAGACCCTGCACATTCGCGTCCCGGCTGGATGGTACCTGAAGGTGACCACCTCCGTCGCAACCATCAACGCTTCGTCCGTCATCGTCGTCGATTCACTGTAAAGGATAAATCATGGCCCGACTTACCGCCGCTCAGGAGAACGCTGGCATCGCTGCGATGTTCGTTCCCGCCACTACCTACTACCTGGCACTGTTCACCTCGGATCCCGGCACCTCGGGCGCTTCGGGTGAGGTGACTGGTGGCTCCTACGCCCGCCAAGCCATCGCCTTCGGGTCGGCCTCGGGTGGCTCGGAAGCCTCCACCAACGCCCAGACCTTCACCAACATGCCCGCGGAGGCTGGCGGTGTGTTGTACTTCGGTTTGTTCACCGCGTCCTCGGGTGGCACCTACCTGGGCGGTGGGACGACCTCGGGCCTTTCGGGGGCCATCTCCGCGGGTGCCACGGTAGCCTTCGCCATCGGAGCCACCACCGTCGCCTTGTCGTAATGGACGAGAAGCAAGCCGAGTTCACGGCACGCGCCGTGGGTGTCGTCACCATGCCCGAAGAGACTGAGGACCAAGAGTGGCAACAGAAGCCCCCGTCAACGGAGTAGGCACCACCCTCTCCGCCGCCATCACGTCTACCTCCGCTACGACGTGTTCCCTCACGTCCGCTACGGGGTTCACAAACGCCCAGTACCACTGCCTCATCACTGACGGGACGAACTACGAGATTGTCCTGGCGACCGCCCTCTCCGGCACGACGCTGACCATCACCCGCGCAGTGGAGGCGTACAACGGCACGCAGACCGCCTACACTTTCGCGTCGGGCTCCACAATCACCGTGGTCCAGTCGGTCGCCTCGGTGACGGCAGTCGCTCAGCAGGTCGCCAACAGTTCCTACCAGACCATCCTAGAGAACGCCACCTACACCGTGGCCGCGGCTGGCTCGAACGTCGGAACCGCTACGGCCCTGAACTTCGGGGTGAACTACGTCACCGGCGCGACGGCAACCGCCAACAACGGCGCAGGAACGGGTGTCTACCTCCCCAACCCCACGGTATTCGGCCAGCAGGTGACGGTGGTGAACAACACGGTCCACTGGTTGCTGGTCTACCTCGGCTCGGCGGGGACGCTGACCGTTGACAACGCCAACCCCGTGGCAAACTTCTGGATTCCTCCCAACCAGACCTGGGGAGGGACTGCCACCACCACCGGAGCGAGCGGGAACTACGACACAATCGTCCTTCCCATCGTGTCGAACGGTGCGCCCATCACCTACGCGAACAGCGCAGGGACGGCGCAGGGGGTCATCACCCTCGGAACCGTCCCCACCTCGCTTGGAGGGACCAACCTCACCGGATTCACCGCGGCGAACAACGCGCTCTACTCCACCTCCTCCTCGGTCCTGGCCGCAGGAACCCTTCCTATCGCGGCTGGAGGCACTGCGCTGACGGCGGTGGGAACGGCGGGACAGGTCATAGCCGCCAACCCTGGAGCGACGGCGCTGGAGTACCGCACCCTAGCAGTTGGCACCCCGGCCACGGCGACACAGGCCACCACCTCGTTGACGGCGAGTTCGGCCAACATCGTGTCGGGTTCGCTCTTCCAGCTTCCCACCTCTGACCTTGCGGTCGGCTCACGGTTCAAGTTCACCATCGGCATCGCCAAAACCGGCGCGGGTACGGCCACTTGGACCCTCACGGTGAAGTACGGCACAGCCGGAACCACCTCGGACGCGGCCATCGCCACCTGGACCTCGGGGACCAACACCGCCGCGATTGACAGCGCGTTGCTGGAGATCACGGTGAACATCTTGACCACCGGCTCCTCGGGAACGGCGAACTGTCTGGCCTTCTACCGCAACGCCCTGACCTCGTCCACTGGACTTGGCTCCATCGCTGGCACACCTGGCTCCACGGCGACCCTCAACACCACCTCGACCACTCCCTACTTCCACGTTGACATCACTCCCGGCTCCTCTGCCGTGATGACGGCGTGGTGCGCGGCTGAAAGGCTGGCCTAATGTCTCAGTACGCAGTGGGCCAACAGGTCGGAGAATTGACGGTCACCGATGACCAGTTCGTGCAGAACCCCGACGGGTCAACCTTCGAGCAGGTGACGTTCTCCGACGGGACGGGGTTGAACATACCAACCCCCTCGGCCGCCGACGTGGCCTCGCAACAGTCCGTCTCCTCGTCGCTGGCGAATCTGGCAAACCTCGTAGCGTCCCTGTCCCCTGGCCTCGCGCAGGCGCAGGCTGACGTGGCGACGCTCCAACAGTCCACCGACCCCCTGGCCCCCATCCTCCTTCGGGTGTTGGAGGGTCTGGTGGCGGTGACGAACGGCGTGGCAGATGCCTTGACCGTACTGCAACTGGTGACATCTAGCGAACGAGGGTAGTCATGGCCTCGGGCGATGAGTAGCACATGGCAACCCCTGTCCAAGACGTAACCCTAGCCGTATCCTCGGGGTCAACGATTGCCCTGACGGTCACCTCGACCACGGCGGGCAATACCCTCATCGTTCTCTGCACCACGGACCAGAGCGTTTCGTCCATCTCCACGACGGGCGGAACGTCATACACCTGGACCAAGGACATCGCCTTCGCCTCGGGCGGGACGGACACCGAGATTTGGCGAGGCAACGGCGGGTCCGGGGCCACGACGGTCACGGTCACCCTATCGGGGACCACGGCCAGTTCACGCGCAGATGTCGAGGAGTGGGCCGGTAACCTCACCGTCGCTAACACGGGGTCTAACTCCGGCACCGGCACCACGATCACCTCGCCCACCCTGACGCAACCCGGTGTCTCGGCCCTGTTCATCGTCGCTGGGCGCTCGGCTTCCACCACCTCATCCGGGCCCGTTGGATGGACCGCGATGGCTTCGGGCACCGGCAACCCCTCGGCCTACGGCTACCTTTCGTCCACGGATGCGCTCTCGCACTCCACGACCTTCGGATTGGCGGCTTCGGCGGCCTGGGTAATCTCGGGCGCGTCGTACATCCTCGCCCCGAACACGCCTGGGGTCAAGACTGGCGACCAGTGGGGCAACTCCAACTGGGGCGCGGTCAAGTGGGCGCAAGCTCCGGCCAACACCAACCTCTCGGGGACCGGAACGCTATCGGCCACCTTCCTAGCCTCTGCGACTGGTTCGGTCTCCTACCCCGCCACGGGTTCACTCACCGGGACGTTCACCGGCTCCGCGGCTGGCTCGGCCTTCCTGCCAGCGACCGGAAGTCTTGCAGGAACCTTCACCGCATCCGGTACGGGCTCGTCCTCCCTGCCAGGCTCGGGGTCGCTCTCTGGTTCATTCGCCGCCAGCGCGACGGGGTCGGCCTCCCTCCCTGGAACCGGCTCGGTCGCCGGAACCTTCACGGCATCGGCCACCGGCTCGGTCACGTACCCTGGCACTGGTTCGCTGGCTGGTTCCTTCACTGCCTCGGCAACGGGTAGCGCCTTCCTCCCGGCGACGGGGTCTCTAGCCTCGACGTTCACGGCATCGGCAACCGGCTCCGCTTTCCTGCCCGCCACCGGCTCGCTCTCCGCGACCTTCACGGCTTCGGCTGCGGGATCTGTGCCTGGGGGCGGCGGGTCGGGTCAGGTTGTCTCTACTTTCACCGCGACAGCCACAGGAACTGCGTTCACTCCGGGCACCGGCTCGGCCTCGGCCAGTTTTACCGCTTCGGCCACTGGTTCGGCGTTCCTCCCTGCCTCTGGGAGCGCCCTAGGTTCGTTTCTCGCGTCCGCTACTGGCTCGGTCAAGTACCCTGGCACCGGAACCGTCACAGCGCAATTCAGCGCGTCGGCCTCGGGAAGTTCCTACCTCTCGGGAATAGGTTTCGTTACCGCCTCGTTCCTCGCCCAAGCATCTGCGATGGTGTCCTACCCCGCCCACCCCGGGACCGTGTCGGGGGAGGAGTTGCAAGCCGTCGTGTTCGGGGCGGTTCTGCAAGCGTCTGTCCGGGGCAAGGTTCTCCAGGCGACCGTCTCAGGGATTGCGGAACAGGCGACGGTCCGAAACACCACCCACCAAGCGTCCGTCTCGGGCGAAGTTCTGACTTAGGAGAGACATGGCCTACACCTTCTACGAGGGCGCGACCCTGCGATTCACCACCGCCTCCGGCCCGTTCACGTCCATCAGCGGGACCGTGGTCAACCCCGACGTGGTGACGTTCTCCTACAGCGTGCAGGGACAGACCGAGGTCACCTACACCTTCACGCAGGGAAGTGGAGACCCGCAGAACATGATCACCAACCCCACGACGGGGGTGTTCCAGATTGACCTATCGACCACCGGCCTGGCGGGGACGTGGGCCTACAAGTGGTCCGGCCAGCCCAACGGGGGAACCGACAGCACCAAGACCTCGGCCGTGTGGACCTCCGAGGTGATTGTCTCAGCCGTCCGTCTTTGATAGGCTGGGCCCAGAGGATGGAAGGGGGCTTATGCCTGATTTGTCGGAGTTTCGTTCTAAGGTCACACGACCTTGCAAGTTCGCGGTGTTCATCTCCTCTCTGAGTGAGGATGACCGCGAGAACCTGAAAGCGGCTATGGAAGCCACGGACATCCAGACCACGGACATTCGTCGGTGGGCAGCCAAGCGCGGGGAGTTGGCAGCCTTCTCCACCATAGCCCGCCACCGCAAGGGGGAGTGTTCTTGTGCCTGACATCTCAGAGTTCCGTCGCCCGTCCAAGCATCCCCAGGGCTGGGAGCCATCCCTACAGTGGAACGGCAAGGTGGGGACCATCACCGCCGTTCTAGAGAACGAGCCCGACGATGCGGTGTGGGCCGAACTGATCGCGGATTGGGGCCTCGACCCCACGCGGACGATGGTGCAGGACGGGTCGTTGCAGATCCGCGCCTGGGACACCACCCGCGACGGCGAGACCGTCCGCATGAAGTATTACCGATGCGTCATCAAGCCACGCGAGCAGGTCAAGGACCAAGCAGACGTGGACGAACTGTGCCAGTGGGTGCAGAAGAAGAAGCCCCGCCCCGTCTCCACAGACAACGGCGGGGCCTTTGTTCTTTTGTTGAGCGACTGGCAACTTGGCAAGTCCGAGGGCGGGGGTACTGAGGCCACGGTGGACCGCATCATGGGGGCCTTGGATTTAGCCGTGGCGAGGTGGAAGAAACTCGGCAAGCCCTCAACGGTCTACATCATCGGGCTAGGGGACCTGGTGGAAGCCTGCTCGGGACATTACGCGATGCAGACATTCCAGGCCGACCTCGACAACCGCCAACAGGACAAGCTCGCCCGTCGCCTCATCCTCGCCTACATCGACACCTTTGTGGATTTGGGCGTGCGGGTCATCGCCTCGGGGGTGCCTGGGAATCACGGGGAGAACCGCATCAACGGCAAGGCGTACACGAACTGGCTGGACAACCGCGACTACGCCGTGTTCGAGACGGTGGGAGAAATCCTTGCCGCCAACCCCGAACGCTACGCCAACGCCTCGATACCTTTGGCGATCAACGAGGATGACCTGACGATGACCTTGGACATCAACGGGACCATCTGCGCCTTCGCCCACGGCCACCAGTTCAGGTCCGGCACCAACTCCCAGGCCAAGATTGAAGGCTGGTGGAAGGGCCAGGCCCTCGGGTTCACCGGCGTGTCGGATGCGCAAATTCTGTTCTCCGGTCACTTCCATCACTTCCTGTGTTCCGAATCGACGGGCCGGACGGTGATGCAGTGTCCCGCGATGGACGGGGGGAGCAACTGGTTCACCTCGACCACCGGGGCCTCCAGCCGGGCCGGGATGTTGTCACTACTCATCGGCAAGGACTGTGGTCCTAGGGGATGGGACGACCTCAAAATCCTGTAGGTGTATCCTTGATACCCCATGCCCATCATCACCTTCCAATGCGAATCTTGCGGCAAGGTAGTAATCTTGTCTCGGGGGGCGCTTCACAACATCCCTTTTAACCGACTTCCCACGCTTGTCTTGGAAGCCGATCAACACAAATGCCCTAGGAAAGAGAGAGCAGCATGACTTCAACATTCAACGCCTACATCCGCAACACCATCCGAACCTTCGTCCCCATCGCCGTGGGAGCGGTCGTGACGTGGTGGAACCACAAGGCCGGACACGTCTCCGTCGCCGGTGTCGCCCTGACGGGTGCCTTCGCCAGTGGTTTCTACTACGCCGCCATCCGTGCGCTTGAAGTCAAGTTCCCCAAGTTGTCGTGGCTCCTGGGCGCGTTCCCGGTGAAGGCCAGTGCGCCCACTAAGTAAGACCCCCAAGCCGGGCGACATCGTGTTCGCCCACAACACGGGTCTCATGGCGCGAGCCATCCGACTAGGCGAGTGGTTGAGGTTCCGCAAGGGTTCCTACTTCAACCATGCCTGTGTGGTGGACCGCGTGGAGGACGGGGTGGCCTACGTCATCCAGGCCGAGCCCCGCGGGGTGACGAGCGACAAGACTCTGGATTCGGTTGGGGAGTACGTCCTGTTCTCACCGTCAGAGCTTGACGTGCAGAAGATTCTGGAGTTCAGCCGGGCGCAGGTCGGCAGTCGATACGGCTGGTTGTCCATCGTCAGCATCGTTGTTGATCTCGTCACCCCGGACTGGTTCCCCGCCCTTCGAGCGCGAGGCACCTGGATTTGCTCAGCCGTGACAGCCGAAGCCCTGCGCTACGGCGGCTGGCTCGCTGAGTGGGGGGACATCTACATCGTCACTCCGGCGCAGTTGGCGTTTGCGTTTGCGGGTGTTACTCATAGCGCATAGGATGGTACTGACGCGGACACGTCATCCCAACCTCCTCTGGGAGAGAGCCCCCGGTGACTTCGGTTGCCGGGGGTTTCTCTTTTGGTGCTTGCTTGTGTCCCACCGGGGGACTAGACTTGGGGGAAAGGAGGGGGGACATGGAAAAAAAGAAGGGCGGTTATCCGCTGGTGTTTGAGACGATGGAGGACCTAGAGGTCTTTCTGGACGCGCTTGCCATCACGGGCCAGACCGGACTACCGATTTACGAAGAGGAGGAGGATTGACAAACATCGCATCGGGACTGGTCGTGTCATCGTGGAACGGCTGGGAGCGCGGCACGCCCGTCAAGGTGTTTGGGGTGCGTGGTAGTTTCACGTTCTACTCCGCACGCCTCGACGATGGCGGGAACGTTCTGTGGGTCACCGTCATCGGCGGGACCTCGGGGAAGAGCGCCTACCGGCACTTCAACCCCGGACTGGTAACACTCAACAAGAAAGGATTGAAGAGTGGCACTAAAGGATAACCTGACCGAACTTGGGTTCGTGGTGGAGGATGAGACCGAGGACGGCACCATTTACATGAGGCGCGTTGTCGGCGCGTCGGTGTTCGTCCACATCCAGCCCGACCAGCTGCAAGTCGTGTGGCTCCCCTACGATGCCGAACAACCCACGGTGATCAGTAGTTGGAACCGGACTTGCGAAGCGTTCTACGACCTGCTAAGAAAGTGGTCAGATGACAGCGTTGAAGTTGTTGCTTGAGTTGCACCTGGGGGAATCGCTAGACGATTTCCTCCAGCGCGAGAGGAGTTTCGGGTCGAGCTGCCGGGAGATAGCATCGACACTGGAATCGGAGACCGGCCTAAAGGTCTCCAAGTCAGCAGTCCACAGATGGCTGCACGAACAGAGGAGGAAGTAATGAGAATTGTCGCAACAGCGGAGGGAAAGGTGCAGACGCGATTCCGCGTGGACCTGACCCCGCACGAGTACGGGCGCATCATCGGTGCGTTGGCGTTCACCGCCGCCCACACGAAGGAGGAGGACTACAACACGGTTGCCGGTCACATCTCCGAGACGGTGGAGGTGTTGCTCTAATGGCTAAGGAATTCAAGGGTCCGCTGGACTACATCGACGTTGCCACCCGCATCGTCGAATTCCGCGAGAAGTTCCCCGAGGGGTCACTGCAACAGGTGGATGTTAAGTTCATCGACTTTGCGGGAAAGTCGTGGGTTGTCTACACCGCCGCGGCCTTCCGCACGCCAGATGACCAGCGCCCCGGCATCGGCACGGCGTGGGAGCCGGTTCCTGGTCCCACTCAGTTCACTCGGGATTCCGAGGTGCAGAACGCCGAGACCGCCGCATGGGGTCGGGCGATGGTCGCCGCGCTTGCCGTTGACACCCGAAAGGGGATTGCATCCCAGGAGGAGGTGCGCAACCGATCACAAGCGCCCACCGAAGCGCCCGAGTTGGCAGAACTGCGAACCCTGCTGGCTGACAAGACCCCCGAGGACCGGAAGTTTTACCTTGAGGCTAGGGCTGGCCGGACACTGCGCGGCATAGCGGACCTGACACCGGAAGAAGTAGAATCAATCACCAACGAACTGAAGGGGAACAAGTGAACAACTCAATCACAGTGGTCGGCAACCTGACCCGAGACCCGGAACTGAAGTTCTTGGACAGCGGGACCGCCGCCGCCAAGTTCTCAGTTGCCGTGACGCGCAAGTGGAAGGACCGTGGAGGCACCGAGCAGGAGCAGACATCGTTCTTTGACTGTTCCGCCATGGGCTCGCTCGCGGAGAACATCGCCGGAAGTCTGAAGAAGGGCGACCGGGCGGTGGTCACAGGGCAGATGGAGCAACGTACTTGGGAGGGGAAGGACGGCGAGAAGCGCTACGCCTTTGAAATCAGGTGCGAGGCGGTCGGCCCCGACCTGCGGTTTGCGGTATCGTCCACCGGACCCCGCACTGAGCGCCGCGCCCCCGACTTCGAGGATGCGTTCTAGTGCCACGGCACACCACCTCCGAAGCGGTGATGGCGATTCTGGATTCCCTCACCGAGAACTACGGCTCTATTGAACTGACCCCCGCCGACGCTGAGCAGGTGTTCGGTGGTGACAAGGCAGTGCTGGTGAAGGACCTCAACCGGGACCAGTTGTTGCAGTACGCCCTGCTCCACAGCCACGTTCAGAACCAGGCCCTCATCGCGCAGATTGAGGCGATGGCCCGGCCCAACCGCGCAGCTCGACGGGCGAAGAAGTTGATCACCCCGTGATTGTTGCGCTGGAGTGCTACATTTCCCCCCGTAATTGGGGGGTTTTGTAGTTTCCGGCCTCAAATGTTGCACGTCTTGACATTGACACAAATAGGTACTAGATTTCAATCATCCAAGAGGAGGATGAAATGAAGAAACTGAAGTTGTCCAACAGCGAGGGATTTGCCATCAGTTACGGGGCCGGAGGTCTGGCGTTCTACGCTGGCATCTACCACTCCACAGATGGCTTCACAGGCCCCTGTAATCCCCTGTGGTCGGTTCTGCTGGCCTGGGGTGTGACGGTGGTTACGGCTTTTATTCTGGGGGCATTGAGCGCATGAACTACGAGGACATTGACTGGAAGAAGGCCCACTGCCTCGGGCTCACGGATTTGTTCTACTTCGACCGCGAGGAGTTGACCAAGAAGGAGCGCGAGACAGCCGAGGAGAAGGCAAAGGACATCTGCCGAGGTTGCCCCATCCAACGCGAGTGCTTTGAGTACGCCCTGCGCCGCGAGGACTTCGGCATCTGGGGGGCCTCGACGGAGCGCGAACGTGTCAATGAGAGACGAGCCAGGAGAATTGAGATTGAGAGAGTGGTCCTGACCCGTGGTGATCACCCCAACTGCGGGACCAACGCGGGCTACCACTACGGGCTGAGGCACTTTCTGCCCTACTGCGGGAAATGCGCGAAGTCCCACCACGACTACACCAAGTCCGCGAAAGGCAACGCCGGACCACACGACAACTGTGGGACGCTGGAGGGGTACAGGTTTCTGCGCAAGCACGAGCTACCCCCGTGCCGTATTTGCTCGCGGGTCTACCGGGACTACATCCGCGAGTGGCGAGAGCGCGGGTTCACGGCGGATTCCCACCCCGAGTGCGGGACGATGGTCGGCTACTCTCACCTGAAGAAGTGGCGCAGGGACACCGGCGAGATGATTCGGTGCAAGCCGTGTTTTGCCGCCAGCGCCCAGAGGCAGCGCGACGCGAGGTGGGCTAGGACGTAGGGACGAGCGACACCCAGGCCCCTCACTAGGCCGAACGGGAGCAAGGCGGGCTGGCCGCCACTTAGAATCGGGTAATCGGACTTGTGGGGCCGAGGATTGACAGGGGTTAGATCCCTGTTGGGTCGGCGTGCGCCCCGGAACATCGGGGTGAAGAGGCGATCATCAGCCATTCCTCACGCCAGGGCGGGTGGATTGTCCTCGAAGTTTGAGTGGGTTTGCGGGGACAGGTGTTACGAAGCACCGCTTACGAAGTCCTCCATTTCCAGCGCACGCCTGCGGGCGGTACTTCTTCGCTACGCTCGAAGTCTCTTTCTTCGAAGCCGGACCGCATCTAGACACCGGACCTGCGTAGAATTACATTCGTGAAACTTTCCCCAGAGGACAACCCCCAGGAGCCCGATGACTTCCTCGACCTGCTCCTGTTCCTCTACCGCGCCCAATACTCGGTGAACCTCAGCATGGAGCGTGGAGAGATCGCAATGCTCGGGACCACCGACCCCGACGTGCTGGAGTGGGCGATGAAGCACTACCACCGCCTTGAACATCTCCTCCCTGGCATCTGCGACGGTTGTGGCAAGTGGGTTCCCGAGCGAACCGAATCCTATTGGGGGGCACACCCGCATTTCTGTTTCGCCTGTCTCGCCTTCACCATCCGATACTTTGAGGACAAGCACAAGTGGCCCGAAGGAACGTGGTGGCCACACGAAAGGTTCCCCCAATGAAGCGAAGTCCACTCAAACGAATGAGCCCGAAGCGCCAGCTTGAGAACGTCGAGCGCCGAAAGGTCGTGGCGCGAATTCTTGAAGAGCGCCCAATCTGCGAAGCCCGGACCGAGGTCTGCACCCGTCGAGCGGTGGACTGTCACGAGATTCTGACGCGGGCCCGTGGGGGAAGCATCCTGGCCCCCGAGAACATCCTGGCCCTTTGTCGGCCGTGTCACACCTACATCACCGATAATCCGGCGTTCGCTCAGGAGAATGGTTTCACCGTTCACGCCTGGGCGACGTTGGCCGACCTAGTCGCCGCCGAGCGAGCGAGGAGGATTTACCGTGGTTACTGATCCGTTGTTCGGCAAGGGGAAGTGGAAATCAACCATGCTTGAAGCCGAGTTCCAAGAGCAGGTCTCACACTTAGCAAGAATCCATGGCTGGTCGGTCTACTCCGTCCCCGATTCTCGCAGGGTGTCACTAGCGGGCTACCCCGACTTGACGATGTGGAAAGGCTCGCGCCTCATCTTTGCGGAGCTCAAGACCGAGAAGGGCCGGGTGTCCCCAGCACAGGAGGATGTGTTGAGCGACTTGCGCCACATCCCCTGCGCCGAAATCTACATCTGGCGGCCATCGAACTTTGATAGGATTCTAGAGATATTGGAGGGGAAATGACAATTCCTGGCATCGCGGGCAAACTGATTTTCAATCAGGACTTCTCAACGATCACCGCACCCGACCCGACCATCTGGTCCTCGTCGTGGTTCGGTTCGGGGAAGATGAACAACGTCACCACCGATCCGAAGAACGTCAGCATCGTGAACGGGCAACTGGTCCTCACCCTTGCGTCCGCTACCTCGGGCGCGTTGGTCAACACCAACCCGAGTGACGGAATCAAGAAGGGCTTTCAGTTCACCTACGGCTACGTCGAAGCCTCCATCACCTTCCCCAGCCTGAACGGTCAACTGGTCAACTGGCCCGCGTTCTGGACAGATGGACAGTCCTGGCCGACCACGGGCGAGTTCGACATCGCTGAGGTACTAGGTGGACA
>Ga0007867_1000423_pt1 | contig 14893 bp, 11 predicted proteins | sample CryBogCBH25Aug08_FD_71224 | JGI IMG/M metagenome (GOLD analysis project Ga0007867, IMG submission 71224) | Freshwater microbial communities from Crystal Bog, Wisconsin, USA - CBH25Aug08 | ecosystem: Environmental > Aquatic > Freshwater > Lake | place: Crystal Bog, Wisconsin, USA | collected... | reverse complement strand
CGGGTGGTGGGAACAATGGGTGGAAACGTCGCCCTTGGCCTCAAATCAATGGGTGCATGTTGCCGTCACGCGCAACGGCACCACGGCAAAGCTCTACACCAATGGCGTGCTCGCGGCGCAGAACACGGTGAATATTCCGCCTGCAAATTTTAATCCCGCGCTGAATTACCTCGGCAAGAGCCAGTTTCCAGCCGACCCGCTATTCAACGGACGTTTAGACGAGGTTTATCTTTACAACTACGCCTTGAGCGACGCGGAAATCGCGCGGCTGACGAACAACGTGCCGCCGCCACCGAATGTTCCCACGACACTGGCCGCGACATTCGCGGGGAACCATCTGAATTTCTCATGGCCGTCAAATTATCTTGGCTGCCGGTTGGAATCGAATTCCATCAGCCTCATCGCGACCAATGCCTGGTTCACCGTTGGCGGATCGGCATCAACAAATCAAGCGACCATCCCGGTCAATCCTCTCAGATCAAATGTCTTTTTTCGGCTAAACTATCCTTGATTTTCAATACTCCTCGGCAAAGTTGAAGTTAGCCTGAATTCTTTTGCAAACAAAAAACAGCCTCCATTTCTGGAGGCTGTCGCGTTTTCTAGTTTGAATTGTATGCCCGCCGTGGCTCACGGCTTACGGCTTCGGTGTTGCTGCCGGTGTCGGCTGGTTCGAGCTGGCCTGGCTGGCCGAGGTGTCAACGATGATTCGCGCATTGTTGTAGTCGCTCACGAACTTGGCGTTGGTGGACTGGAATTGCCCGATCAGGCCGTCGAGAATTTCCGACAGCGTTTCGTCCGCCGCATCAAACTCGTCGCTCAACTGCTTCGTCACCGTTGCGCCGGCAGCCGGATTAAACTTTTTTAATGGAATTTCGTCTGGTCTGTTAATGTTCTGCGGGCAAAGTTTTTCCATGAAAATCATTTTGAATGGTTTGTGGCTCGGCTCGTTCGCATTGCTGCTCGCCACATCCGCTTCCGCCTACGAACGTCTGCAAGGCCCAACGGAGTTGCTTTTCTGCGACACGAACCAAGCGCAGTCCGGCTACACGCTGTTCGGCGTCGGCAATCGGACTTACCTGCTCGACCTGCAAGGCCGCGTGCTTCACACCTGGCCCGTCGGCACAAATCCGCATTTGCTGGAAAACGGCAATGTCCTCGACGCGTCGAAGGATGATCCGAGTGGTTTTCAAGGTTTCAAGGAAGTGGACTGGGACGGCCACACGGTCTGGGAATACACCGAGAAGCGCGCGGACTACGCGCCGCATCACGATTGGGTGCGCATCTTCAACAAAAAGCTCAACGCACCGACCACGCTCTATATTGCTAACAAATCCATCTCGTATGATGATGCCGTCGCCGCCGGCGGCGACCCGCAGAAAGTTTCAATGGAGGGTGGCCAGATGGACGCCATCGTGGAGGTAGATATGCAGGGCACCGTGATTTGGGAATGGTGTTTCTTCGATCATGTCGTGCAGGATTTGGACGAGATGAAACCGAACTACGTCGGTGCGGGCAAAACCATCGCGGATTATCCGGGTCGTATTAATCTCAACATGCCCGGCAAGCCGCTGCGGCGCGACTGGCTGCATTGCAATACGCTTGATTACAACGCGACGTCGGGCCATCTCGTCATCAATTCCGTGCAGGGCGAACTTTACGTGGTTGACCACGACGGGACGTTTATTGCCGGAGATGCCAAGGCCAGCACCGCCAAGGCAGCAAGTGCTGCGGGAGATTTTCTCTATCGCTTCGGTGATCCTGCGCGCTACGGCCAGGGCGAGCCGCCGAAGATTTTGGAGAACTGGGACAACGCGACGACCGGCGACAAGCAGATGGGCGGCTCGCATCACGTCTCGTGGATTCCGCCGGGCCTGCCGGGCGCGGGTCATCTGCTGGTCTTCAACAACGGTCAGTATCTCTACCAGCGCACGCCGGGTTCTTCGATTCTCGAAATCAATCCGTGCCTTGACGCGGATGGCCGCGACACCGGCAAATATGTGAATCCGCCTGTCGCCGGCTATCGTCGCGAAACTTACGACAAAGACACGCATAACCAGCCGCGTCAGATCTCCAAGCAAATCGTCTGGAGCTATCGCTCGCAGAACAGCCACGGCTTTTTCAGCCACATCGGCGGCAGCGCGCAACGATTGTCGAACGGAAACACTTTCATCTGCTCCGACACCGAAGGTCATTTCTTCGAAGTCACCACCGCCGGCAAGCTGGTGTGGGAATACATCAATCCGGTGACGCGCGATTTCGGCACGGTGAAAGTGTTGTCCGACGCGCTGCCGATGGTGAACAGCGCCTTCCGCGCGTTTCGCTTCGCGCCGGATTTCCCCGCGTTCAAAGGCCGCGAATTGAAACCACTCGGCACGATCACTGATGCCTTTGCGCAACCGCCACACCCGAAGCGGCCACCCGACGACAATGATCCCAATCGCGGCGGCGGCAGGCGCGGTGGCGGTCGCGGCGGCGATAATCCGGACGCCCGTCCTCCGCGTGACGATCAACGCGGTGGAAACCGTTCCCAGCCATAACCAGACTCGGGCTTGTGCGCAAATCATCCAACTCAACTTTAACTCATAAAGAAAATGAAGCCGTTTACATTTCATTCCAATCGCCGAAAATTTCTTGGTGCACTCGCCTCAACGCTGGCGTGGCTTTCTTTGCCAAGCTTCGCGCAAGACAACAATCCGCCACGAAAAAAGAAAGGGGGACAAGGTGGCGGCGGGGGTGGTGGTCGCGGGCGACGGGGCGCTCAGGATTATGTGTTGCCGCTGGAACTCGCGGCGTTCAGTTGGCTGTCGCTTGTGCTCGGTCGCGTCACCGACAGGTCGGTCACCGTAAGCGCCGTGGCGAAAGAAAACATCGAAGGATTTTTTGAATACGGGACTATTGCTGGAACTTACTCGAAAAAAACAGAGTTGTTAAAATTTGCGGCGACAAGGCCAGTTGAAGCTGCGTTAGAAAATCTTCAGCCCAACACGCAGTATTTTTACCGGCTGCAATTTCGCAAGCCCGGCGAAACCGACTTCACCGCGCGACCAGAAGGCCAGTTTCACACGCAGCGCGCCGCCGGCAGCAGCTTCACTTTTGCAATCCAGGGAGATTCGCATCCTGAACGTCCGCAGATGAGTGAGCCGAATCTGTATGCACGCACGCTGCTAAACGCGGCCAAAGACAAACCGGATTTTTACATATGCATGGGCGATGATTTTAGCGTCGCACCAATTCGCGAAGTGAGTTTTGAATCCGTCGCCGCGCGCTACACACTGCAACGTCCATTCCTCGGCCTGGTTGCGCAATCTGCTCCAGTATTTTTGCTGAACGGCAATCACGAGCAGGCGTCGCTCTTCAATTTCAATCAGGCCGACGAACGGCATATGGTCGCGGTCCATGCGCAAAACGCCCGCAATCAATTTTTCCCGACGCCCGCACCAGACAAATTTTATTCCGGCGACACGCAATCGCTCGCCGGCATCGGGCTGCGCAAGGATTTTTGCGAGTGGACTTGGGGTGACGCGCTGTTCGTCATTCTCGACAACTACTGGCATTCGCCCGCACAGGTGGACAGCGGGTTTCGCGAGCAGGAAGCCGGCGGTGGCAAAGGCGGCGGACGCGGTCAACGCGATTGGTGGGCGCTCACGCTAGGCGACGCGCAGTATCAGTGGTTCAAGCGCACGCTCGAAACGAGCAAGGCGAAATATAAATTTGTCTTCGCGCATCATGTCATGGGTTCAGGTCGCGGCGGCATTGACCAATCCGAATTTTACGAGTGGGGTGGATACGGACATAACGGCACTTACGAATTCAAAACGCGCCGGCCGAATTGGGAACTGCCCGTGCACCAGCTCATGGTTAAGCACGGCGTCACGATTTTTTTCCAAGGCCACGATCACCTTTTTTGCCGGCAGGAGCGCGATGGCATCATTTATCAGGAAGTGCCCATGCCCGCAGACCATGGTTATATGGCCTACAACGAGAAGCGTTACGAGTCCGGCGTGAAGTTGCCCAACTCCGGCCATCTGCGTGTGACCGTCTCGTCGGAAAATGTAAAAGTAGAATACGTCCGTAGCTTTTTGCCGAAGGATGAGACCGCGCAGAACAAGACCGGCGACATCGCGCACAGCTACACGGTCAAATCCAAATCCCTCCATGCGTAGAATTTCATACTGTTTGCTGTCGGCGGCTCTTGCGTTTTGTTTGCTGACAACTTACGGTCAAAGTGAACGGCCAAAAGGCGATCACGGCCATCGGTCACCTTCGGGCACGAATTTTTTCAACGTCACCGTTCCGGCGCATGATTTCGATTTGATTCTCGCGCGTCCGGAGAGTCATTCCATCACAATCAGCGCGCTGGCATATTGCGACATAACAGCGTGCGTGGCTTACGGAAAGCAATCCGGCGCTTGCACGGATCAGACTCCTTGGCGGAGATTCAAAGCCGGCGAGCCGGTCGAGTTTGTCCTCGGATCATTACAGCCCGACGCGAAATATTATTACCGATTCCGCTGGCGACCCGCTGGCGCAACGCAATTCACCGCCAGCCCGGAATATACTTTCCAGACGGCGCGACCGTCTGGCAGCACCTTCACGTTCACCATGACGGCGGATGTGCATCTGGATGAACACACCAGCTCGGAAGTGTATGAGCAATCGCTCGCCAACATCCGCGCTGATAAGCCGGATTTTCACATTGATCTCGGCAACCTCTTCATGACCGACAAGCACGCCACGCGCGACGAGGCGGCACGCCAGTATCTCGCGCAGCGTTTTTATCTCGGACAGTTCGGATCGTCCGTACCGCTGTTCCTGGCGCTCGGAGTGCACGACGGCGAGAGCAGACGAAATGATAATGGTTCATCCGACAGCCTGGCGGCCTGGTCGAATGCCATTCGCAAAAGATATTTCCCGAATCCGGTGCCGGATGCTTTTTACAGCGGCAATTCAATTCCAAAGCCTCCGAGCGGTTTGCTCGAAAATTATTTCGCGTGGACATGGGGAGATGCGCTCTTTGTGGTGCTTGATCCGTATCGCTATTCGCTTTTGGCGCGTGGCAGCGCGACCGACGGCTGGGCTTGGTCGCTTGGTCGCGAGCAATACGACTGGCTCACTAGGACGCTTGCGACAAGCGGGGCAAAATACAAATTCATTTTCATTCACAATATGCTCGCGGGTGATCAAGCCTCGCGCGGCGGAGTGGAGATTGCCGGTTTCAACGAATGGGGTGGAAAAAACTTAGACGGAACGGAAGGCTTTGCGACGCATCGTCCCGGCTGGCCGATGCCGGTGCATCAACTCCTTTTGAAGAATCACGTCACCGCCGTGTTTCGCGCACACGATAATTTTTACGCGCGACAGGAGCTGGATGGCCTACCCTACATCATGATTCCGCAGCCGAGCTTTGCCGGCAATGACCGCATCCGCGACCTGCAAAACTACGGCTACAAGCAGGGGGTTTTTCAAGGTAACTCCGGTCATGTGGGAGTCACGGTTACACCAGATAAAATTGTAGTGAATTACGTAAAATCCTCGGCCAAAGCATTCGTGGCGGACACATATGTAAAATTCCCTCTTTAAATATCATTCCCAACTAAGATCCGATCAAACACTTCCGCAGCAGGGGACGCGCCTGCTGGTGGCCAGTTTTCCAGCCCCACAGGGACTTTGGGATAATGTCGCTTCCTTCGCTAAATGAAATTATAGGCTCTTGGTCTATTGGCCAACTCTTCGTCCAGACCATCAGTGCGGGGCGGCGTCTCATGCCGCACAACATCGCGCACTTAGCGCTTACGGTTATTCCTTGACGTCGCCCAAGGCTCGCTGAATCCGATCTTTCACGATCTGCACCCCTTCCGCTACCCGCGCCTTGTAGGCGTCGGTCATCGTGACATTGCCGGGGGTTAAGAGGACGTATTTGACCTCCACCGGGGTGCCAAGCGCGTTGCCTAAACTGAATTTGTTGAGGGCTTCGGTCTTGTATTCCAAGGCTTTGTAATAGATCTGGGTTTCGTGGTCTTTAGCTTGCCCCACGCTAATAAACACCTGCCGCTTCCCGGCACTGGTGGCGAGATAAGTGCTGAATTCCTGCACGGCCTCAATGAGAAAACATTCCGGTTCCGGGGATTTGACTGCGACCAATTTGAAGGCAGGTTGCCCGCCTTGAAACGCGAGCGCAATCGCCTGCGCAACCCCCTTTGCCGGTTTAGTAGTAAGCAAGGTGCCGGTGGCGAAATAATCGGTTCCCGTTTGCCACGCCGTGGCATCGGTGAAAACTCTTTTGGGACGTTGCAACCGTTCCAATTGTCGCCGCGCGTATTGTTTCGGTTCTTCGGCTTCATATTGGGCCTGCAACTGGGAGATTTCGGCATTGCCGGGATTTTGGTTCGCGGCCGCTGCCAGTATTTTATCGGCCCCGATATAATCGCCGGTGCCGGCCAATTTTTTAGCCTGTTGGATGGCCAACTGACTATTGACTTGCCGTTGTAAGTTTAGCGCGGCGGCGTTATCTGGTTCGGTGCGGAGCATTTCCTGCAAACCAGCGCCAGCATGGACAAAATCCCCCTTGGCAATATCTTGTTGCATGGTGTTCATGGCGTCGGCATAGGCCAAACTGGTCAATCGCGTCCGCACCACATTAGTCTGGTCCCCATAGATATTAACCCCCACATTCGCCACCTCGTAGCCTGGTAATTGCAATTGAAACTGAATAGTTTGCGGGGTCAGGTCGGGCACGATGAGGGGAGTTGTGCCAAGATAATCCCCCTGATCGTTATGGACTTGGGCGCCGGCGGGTACCGACTCTAATTGTACCGCCCCGAAAACGAAATTACAGGGCATGTCGAGCGTTTGATTTTCGCGAATGGTTAATTCGCTTTTCAGTTCATGCCGGTGGGTGGTAGCGATCAATTGATAATTGCCTACCGGCAGGTTGACCACCGTCGCGGGCGTCACGCCACTTTCAATCACATTGCCCGATGCCTCCAGTACTCGGAACGCCGTTTGGTCATAATTGCCAGTCACATGGAGTGATCCGAAATGGGGGTCGAAATAGCAACTGGCCGCTTCGTTCTCTAACACCGCCACCGATTGTGATTTTATCCAATGCGGGTATTCGGCTTGAATCTGGTAGGTGTCCGTCGGCACGGTAATGTTTTTTGTGGATGCATCACTAAGCACTTGATTGTATTCGGGGCCATTGATGGTAAATCGGATTGCGCCATTCGGCGCATGGAGATGCAACTGCCCAGTGGCCCGCTGTAACGCAATCGTCGCCAGATCGCGCTCGCCATACCAAGCGAAGAAATTGGTGCGCCACGGAACGAGCTTGGATTGCTCGATGGCCAAGGTGTGGAAACCGAGCGAGATCTTCTGGCCGTTACTAACCGGTTGCCCATCCAAGGTGGCTTTAATCCACTCCCCCTGCCAATTGGGCGGCGACATGATGGTAAAGAGAAGCCGCGTTCGCTGGATCATGATGGTATGATAACGGTAGCCAAACAAACTCATCACGAAGAGACTGCCTAGCAACAACGGTCGCAGAAGGAAGGACCAACTTGAACGGTGGTTTAGCGGGGAAGGCATAAGCGGTTAGGGTGCAAGGTTGGTCTGGCGGAAGGGAGTTTTCGGCCAGAGGAATTTTTGTGGTTGACCGGGACGCATGGGCGCGGTCATAATTCATTCTTATTCACGGATATGTTTATCGCAAAGTCAAAACAAATCCATGACGAAGTGTTGAATCATTGGATCGCCTCCGCCGACAACTTCGCCTATAACCCTCAGGAATTTTACGAGCAGGTCAAGCGCCAACTCGCCGCCATCAAGGTGCCCGGCTTGGAAGTTTCGCAAGTGGACTATGCCGAAGGTGGAATCTTGTCTTCCAACCGGGTATATTTGCGTCTGATTCGGGAACGACTGGCTTTTGACATTTGTGCCGCCCCCTTTGGCACCCGTTATTTTTTCTCCTGTCGCACGGTGTATTCACCCGCCATGCTAAAACTTTCGGACCTGGTTTTTATGCTGATTTACGCGGCGATTCTTTGGCAACTTTTGTTTTCTTATCTGGGTTTTTATTTGGGCATGCTAGCCTTATTGGGAATCTTTCTGACTCTGGGGACAATGTTACAAACGGTGGTAGCAAAAGGGCTGGCGGACATAGACGCAGCGCTGCTGAAAATACCGGGCTTGGGTCCCGTTTACGAACGCTTTTTTCGCAAGGAAACCTATTACCGGCAAGATACGCGCATGATGTATTTGGATACGATTCCGGCACTGGTGCAGGCCGTGGCGGATGAAATCACCGGCAGCAAAGGGGTGAAATTAATTCGGGAATATCAAACGGCGCCAATTTTGGGTGACCTTTACAAACCCCTGCCACCGCGGTCACCGGCTCGGGCGGAAAAATAAATAGGGTCGCATGCCCACCGTCCACGAACATTTTTCGGAACAGTTTCAAAAATGGGAAGTGCGCGGTCGCGGGTGGCAATTGTTTGACCACCCGATCTATCCCGAACCACCGTTTGCCCCTTGCCAGTACCGTTCCATGACGGAGCCACCGTTGGCGGATGCCGGACGCAGCCACACATTTCTCAGTTCCTTGATGGAGCGCTGGAGTCAGCAATTGAGTCTCCCCGCCGAACGTCCGGAGCCCCCGGAAGTGGCGGATGCCTCGGCGGAACCTGCGCCTGCACTGTGGGATCGGGACTCGCTAGTCGAATTGCAAATGTCATTGCCGGATGATTTTAATCCAGGCCGGGATGCGATCACCCAATTTTTTCATGGCCTAAGTCTGTGTCGGGAACCGGTGGCGTTTGAGTTAGTCGGTAACCACCACCGGGTAGTGGCTCAATTTGCGGTAGGCGAAGATGACTTAGCCCTCGTTCGCAGGCAATTGCAGGCGGCGTTCCCTGAGGTGCAATTCACGGAACGACGGACCACGTTGCCGGCTAATTGGAACACAAGCAGTGGTAACGAGGCGTTCGCTGTGGAATTCGGGTTGAAGGAAGAATTCATGCTGCCGTTGGCGGTCAGCAAGCTTGATCCGTTCGTCGCTATCGTAGCCGCGCTCGCGGAATTGCAGGCGGGAGAACTAGCCTTGTTTCAAGTCCTTTGGCAGCCGGTGCAAAACCTGTGGGCGGAAGCCATCACCCAATCCGTCACGACCGCCGACGGCAAGCCCTTGTTCGTCAATGCCCCCGAACTCGCGGTGGCGGCGGAAAGAAAAATATCCTTCCCGTTGCACGCCGTGGTCGTGCGCATTTTGGCCCGGACCAGCCAGCGCCGCCGGCTTTATGAAATCGCCCGCGAACTGGCCAGTGCGCTGCACGGCTTTTCCCACCCTCATGGCAATGCTCTGATCCCCCTCGAAAACGATGAGTATCCTCACATCGAGCATTTAGAAGATGTGCTTTGCCGGCGTTCCCGGCGAACGGGAATGATTTTAAATAGCGAAGAGTTGGCTGGCTTTGTCCACCTGCCCTCCAATGCCGTCCGCTCGCCCGCCTTATTACGGGACGCCGGTCGGACCAAGGCCGCACCTGATTTTCTACGCCAGCCGACGGACTTCGTCCTCGGGGACAATGAAAACAATGGGGACTCCGTTTCGGTTTATCTCACGCCCGACCAGCGCGTGCGCCACACCCACATCATCGGTGCTTCCGGCACCGGCAAATCGTCGCTGCTCTTCAATCTGATCCGGCAAGATATTGAGAACGGCGAAGGCGTCGGGGTGCTCGATCCGCACGGCGATTTGATCAATCAACTTTTAGGGATTATTCCCGACGACCGGATTGACGATGTGGTTTTGGTGGATCCCTCCGACGTAGAATTCCCGATTGGCTTTAATATTTTATCGGCTCATTCTGAGGCAGAAAAGGAACTGCTGGCCTCCGACCTAATCGCTATGTTTCGCCGCTTGGCTACGTCGTGGGGCGACCAGATGGACACCGTCCTACAAAATGCCATCCTCGCCTTTCTTAACAGTCGGCAGGGTGGTACCCTATCAGATCTACGGCTGTTTTTACTCGATACCAAGGGCACCCGTTTCCAAAAACAATTCCTAGCGACGGTGACTGATCCAGAGGTGGTTTTCTTTTGGCGGAATGTTTTTCCGGAATTGACCGGTAATAAATCCATCGGCCCAGTGCTAACCCGCCTTCAGGATTTCTTTTCCCGAAAACCTTTGCGCAACATGGTTGGTCAGTTACAGAACAAGCTGGATTTTGCGGACATCATGGACCACGGCAAAATCTTTCTGGCGCGGTTGCCGGAAGGTTGTGGCGCGGAGAATTCCTATCTGTTGGGCACGTTGCTGGTGTCCAAGTTTCAACAGTTGGCGATGGCCCGGCAAAGTCAGCCGGCGGCGGCCCGGCGAGATTTCTGGCTCTACATTGATGAGTTCGACCACTTCATCACGCCCAGCATGGCGGAAATCTTAAAGGGTGCCCGCAAATACCGGCTGGGACTGACGCTGGCGCATCAGGAACTGCATCAATTGCAGGAGGATGCTAAAGTGGCTAGTGCGGTATTAACCCAGCCATGCACCCGCATCGTGTTGAAGGTGGGTGACGATGACGCCAAGAAACTGGCCGAAGGCTTTGAATCCTTTGCCGCCAAGAGTCTGAAAAATCTACCGAAGTATCAGGCGATTGTCCGGGTGGAACGTAATGATGCGGATTTTAATCTGGTGCTGCGTAAACCGGAGTTTCCCGAGGCGGCGGAGGCGCAGACGCAGCGGGACAAGGCAATTGCGGCCTCGCGTAACAAATATGCCACCCCGCGCGAAGCGGTGGAGACGGAGTTGCTGACACGCATCTGGGGATTAAAACCGCCGGCGCCAACGGCCGATAATGCCGAAGATGCCCCATCACCTAAGCCGTCGCCCCCGCTGCCCAAATCAATTGCAGTTCCCACCCCCGAGGTGGTTTTGCCCACAGACCCGCTGGCGCCTGCCTTGCAACCGATGGTACCCGCAGAACCGCCGGCCCCGGCTGCGGATAAAGAATCTCAGCCAGTGATCAAACCTGCGGAGATGGATGTTAGGACGCCGCCATCACTGGTTGCCAAGCCCACGGTCGCGGATAAACCATCGCCCAAGGGATTGGGGCGAGGCATGGCTTGGCATCAGTCGGTGCAAAAGCGCATTAAAACTGCTGGCCAGAAATATGGGTTTGCCGCCGAATCCGAAAAGCAGCTGGCCAAGGGTTCCATGCAGGCAGCCGATGTCGTCTTGCGGCGCGGCCATGTGGGTATTGCCGTCGAAATCGCCTCGGACGGCTCCACCATCAATCACGAGTTTGAGAATATCCAAAAATGCCTTAATGCCGGATTTTCCCGGGTGGCAGCCGTGGCCAGTGGCCGCAAATTTCTGGAGAAACTGGCGGCGGCGGCGGCGGGAGCTTTGGAGCCGGAGGCGGCGGCGAAAGTCAGTTACCAAACCCCGGATGAATTTATCGACGAGTTGCGCCAACTGGCAGCAACATCCGAACTGCCGCCAGCCGCCAAACCTCTGACCGAAAAAGAGGTGTGCGGTGATTTTGAAATAGAGCGCACTTTCCCACAACAAAACACGGAGGAAATCAAAACCACCCAACACGGGATTCACGCCGTGGTGACCGAGGCCCTCCGTCGGTCGCCTACTCCGGGAAAATCCTAACCACATATATGGTTAAGATAGTTGATTGGCACAAGGCAGCCACGGCGGAGTTGCGAAAAAGGCAGGCCGCGTTATTACAACAGTTGCCCCCGTTGTCCGGCTTGCTGCGCGCCTCCTTCGTGAAACAATACCTGACGTGTGGCAAAATGAACTGCCGCTGCCGCCGGGGATTCAAGCACGGTCCGTTTTTCTACCTCGTGCAATCGCTGGGGCCGGGCCAGGTGCGGAAATTTCTATTGAAGACGACGGCGCAGCGCAAACAGGCCCGCGCCGGCATCGCCGTCCATTTGCGCTGGCAGCGTCGCTTGGCGGAATTGTCCGAGATTAACACCGAACTTTTGCGCCGGGGAGAGCTGGAAAAAGGACCCGACCAATCGTAAATTGTCCTTTATTTGCAAGGGGGAAATCGCTTTGCCCCCTTGCAATAATCGCCCGGTTTTGTTATAGTAATTACGTTCTTTCGATAGTGTGCTTCGTCCCTTTATTCGTTAATTCTAAAAATTCATGACCTCAATAATGTATGATGTCCTTTCCCCCGACGGCTTTCCCATTTCCTTAGCACCCTTCAAAACCAAAAGGGCCGCAGTAAAGTACGCTTTGCAATGGTGCAAACGGTTTGAGCAACAAGGCTATTATTCCACTTCGCGCCGGGAAAAAATCCCGCTGGAAGATTTACCCGAAAATCTGGATTTGGTTCCGGTCACAATGGCCGAATAAATATCCCCCGGCGGTACAAGTCGTTTGCGCCGCTCACGGGAGATTTAACGCCTTATCATAATGTTAAACCCTCCCCGTCGCTGGCTAGCGGTGGCGCTCATTGAAAATGGATAACACATGCAAAGCACGGGTGGCCGATGCCTTTGCTTCCCGCATGGCCGACTTGCGCCAACTTTGGCAGGCCGGTTATGGCGTGGAAGTGGCAGACCTTGGCTGCTTGGAAGATTATGGGCTCGCCATTGATAAAGTTGAGGCGGATTCCCTCGGGAACCATCCGGGATATTGGCGCTACCAAATTTCTTGGGGCGGGCCGGCGGAAGAATTTCGTTACTATGATCAAAATGGCGGCCGGGTGGAATTCTGGTTGTTAGACTGGTGGGACGGGGCCGCGTTGCCCCTCACCGGCCGCGATGCTGCTATGATAAAAAACATCATTGATCCGGTCCGATTATCTCTCGCCGGCCATCATCGGGAATAACCGGCGATGGTAAAACGGTATGGTTATACGAAACGAAAATGCCGACACATTGCTAGCGGGTGTCGGTTTTTTGTTGGTTGGATTACGTCGGAAAAAAGATCCAATTCCGGCTTGCTTCACCTTTTATTCTTTGCCAGAAGTAGTGTTATGAAGGACAAAAGAGACGAAATTATTGGACGCAAAAAAGTTGGCATCTGGATTCGCGTTAGCAGTGACGAGCAAGCCAAAGGCGAGGGGCCGGAACATCATTTGGCCCGCGCCCGGGCCCGCGCCGCGCTGGAGGGATGGGATATAAAAGAGGTGTACAATTTGTCCGGGGTTTCCGGCAAGTCCGTCAAGGAGCATGCGGAATGCCAGCGCATGATGGCGGATATTCAAAGGAAACATATCCAGGTTTTACTGTTTTCCAAGCTGGCCCGGCTGGCCCGCAACACCATAGAACTTTTGGAGTTTTCCAAATATTTCGAAACCCACGGCGCCGATCTTGTTTCGATGTCGGAAAAAATCGACACCAGTTCACCCGCTGGCCGGCTGTTTTTTACCATCATTGCCGCCATGGCAACTTGGGAACGGGAAGAAATCGGGGAACGGCAAATCGCCTCTGTGCTCACCCGCGCCAAACTCGGCAAGACGATCAATGGCAGTGCGCCCTACGGCTATCAATGGCAGAATCGCGAGTTGGTTATCCACTCGCAGGAGGCTCCGATCCGCCGGCGTGCTTATGAATTATTTTTGCAATATATGCGTAAAGGCACCGTGGCCAAACTGTTGAACGCCGAAGGTCATCGCACCCGTTCCGGAGCCCTGTTTAGTGATACCCAATTGGGCCGTATTCTTATCTGCCCCAGCGCCAAGGGTATTTATTATTTTAACCGGGTTCGTAAAACCGGCCCGTGGGCTGGAACCGAAAAGCCGGAGGACGAATGGGGCAAGGCGCCCTGTCCCCCGATTATTCCGGAAGAAATGTGGAATCAGGTGAATGATATCCTAGAAAAACAGGCGAAGCAATGGAAGCGGCCCGGTAAAGTCCCGGTCAATCCGTTTGGCAACCGAATTTGGTGCCAGTGTGGCGGCCGGATGTATGAGCGAAAAAATATCGGGAAGTTTCATTGCCGGAAGTGTAACCGCAAAGTGCCGGTGGATGCTTTTGATCAAAAAATGCGGGAAGAAGTGCATCGGTTTTATGGATCTCCGCAGCAGGTTGCCATCCGGTTGGAGGACGCCAAAAAGCATCTGATGGAAAATGAAGCCGACTTGGCCGGCCGGCAACGGCAAATCCAAAAGTTGCGGGACGAAATGAATCGGATGATGCGCCTCTTTCTGGATGGTCATATTTCCGAGCAAGGCATTGGGGAATTCTACAAGCCGGCGGAGGAACAGTTGAATCAGTTGCTTGCCGGCCTGCCAAGGCTGGAGGCGGAGGCTGCCCGGTTAAGGGTGCAACAGGTGTCAAATGAAGAGGTTGTCCAGGAAGCCAGAACGCTTTACGAACAATGGCCGAAACTGGATCTTGACCGGAAACGCACCATCGTTGAGATGGTTTTTGAGCGAATTGAGGTCAAAGACGGGGAAGCCGGCAGAACCAAAATCGCGATAACATTCAGCGGTTTACCATCTTCTGAAGAACTGTGTACAAACCAACAGCGGTTGGCTCCGGCGACTGGTTAGGCGGCAACTTTTCGACGACAAAATAAAACATAAATAAAAACGCTAACTGTGCTCCAAAATAATATGTTCAGGATGAACAACCAACCACCGAGAGCCGGAATAAATCCAAATGGAAATATAATCAAGTCGCTGCTCAAATGCTCAACCCATGATGGAACTGGCTGAAAGTCGCCTTCTTTCCGACCCCAAGCTGTGCGAACATAAACCAAGAAAGCACCGACATAAGCAGCAGCCGCACAAACTGCGATGATGCCACAAACAACTCGCTGACGCTTGGTAAGTTTCTGGCGCATACGAATGCCGCCTAACGAAAAAAGCTGAGCCACCGCCGACTCGCGACGTGAACCGCGATAGCGGAACGGCAAGCGCCAACGGCG
>Ga0007867_1000411_pt1 | contig 15095 bp, 19 predicted proteins | sample CryBogCBH25Aug08_FD_71224 | JGI IMG/M metagenome (GOLD analysis project Ga0007867, IMG submission 71224) | Freshwater microbial communities from Crystal Bog, Wisconsin, USA - CBH25Aug08 | ecosystem: Environmental > Aquatic > Freshwater > Lake | place: Crystal Bog, Wisconsin, USA | collected... | reverse complement strand
CAAAAGAACTGACGTCAGGCTCACCACACAGGTAAGAGTAATGGTTACTGTTAGAACATGAAAAAGAAGCTTGTTGTGAAGGTATTAACTGGGTCAAATGACCCAGAGCGAACCGCTCAGGCATTTACAGTCGCAGCAACTGCCGCTGCTTCAGGCATTGGTGTCTCACTGTGGCTGACAAGTGAGGCCTCTTTTTATGCCTTGCCAGGCAAATGCGAAGAGTTTGAACTTCCTCACTCTGCTGCTTTATCTGAACTTCGTGATCAAATTTTGGCTGCAGGATCGATCACGCTCTGCACTCAATGCGCTCAAAGAAGGGGAATTGCAGAGCAAGAGTTGATTTCAGGCATCGTCATTAAGGGATCAGCATCATTTGTTGCAGAGATTATGGAAGATGGCGTGCAAGTAGTTGTGTATTAAAGAGGACTACTTAATCTTGAACAAAACCTTAAACTTCTGCTGAGAAGCTGTGCATTTGAGAGCTTCACCGCAAGATGCTCTGCCTGCTTCAAAGGAGGCGCTGCCTGCTTTTGTTGCAATAAAACTCCACGTGACACTTCCACATCCAGTTCCAGCAAATTGACAACCTTGTGGGGCCTTTGGTCCAGGCATGATGGGAACACTGACAGGTGCACCTTCTGCCTTCAAATTAATAACTTTCTTAGATGCCCAATAAGTAGAGTGCAAGGTGATCTGCACTTTTGAACCCTTCGAGACAAGTACCGTCTGCGAATTACTTGATTCAGAAATCTTTACCAGTGGCGCTGCATGTGCGCTCAGTGGAAAAGAAATAAACAAAGTTGTAGCAAGTATTACGGCGATATGGGAATTACCCTGAATTTTCATGGGTTAGCTCTTAGCGCAAGTTCCTGACCAAGTTTCAATACCTGCACCTGCTGTCTTTGAGCCAAGCCTAAAATTCTGTTGAATCAAGTAATCAGTTGCACCAATCTTAATGTTGGCAAAGCCACCACCACTTTGGTAAGTCGTTCCCCAAGTCCAGGCACACTTATCGCCATTCTCATTGCCGTTTGTTGAATACCAAGCATTTAATTGGGGATCTGTCACAGTTTCTTCAAGCTCATGGGCTACTACAGAAAGCATTGAATCTGCGCCAGCTAAATTAGGTCCAACGCTCTGGGCTAAACAGCCAGAAGTAGTCGCAGGGTCTCCCACAAATGAATACTTTGCTTTACTCGTTGAATTATATGAATGCCAACCACAGAACTGAGTGCCAAAACCTGAAACTTTTACCTCTGAACTTGTGAGCACAAGGTAAATTCCATTTGCATCTGCAAGCGTTGTTGTAGGGAAGAAGGCATCTTTCACAATTTTATAAATAGAGCTCTGTGAAAGCGTTGTTCCGTACTTGCTTGTATTTGCTGCCACGACTTTTTGGTTGGCAGGGTTCAGAGTGGGATTTCCAACAAAGCCTGAATTCACACCGGCTTTAGTTGCTTGATAATACGCATTGTTGATTCCCCAATAAGAGCCAGGTGAAGCCATTGTGCTTAGGAAGTTATTGGTAAATGTCTGATACGCCTTTGCTGTTGGCTTTGCAGCAGAGGTGCTGCTCCAAGACCCATACCAAACTTCATAAATATTTTGAACTCCTGTCATAACAGGTGCACCAAGGCGATAAACAATTGAAGATGTGTCGGCCGTACCCGTATAGAGCGCAGCGCTTCCAGGCTTCACCAATGCTCCGCCATCTTGGCGAGAGGGTTGGATGATCACAGGTTCCATACCTGACTCAAGTGTGAGCTCGCGGTTGTTAGAAAAGTTTGGTTGCTCGTTTCTAAAATTGTTGTTCTGCTCTGAGTTAAAGCGGTCATTATTTTGATTTTGACCTTGGCCCAGACCTTGTATCTGATCTTCAGCAATTGCTTGATTTGGCAATGAAAGAGAAAGAATCAGCATTGGGACACTGAAAAGGACTCCCGCGCGAGTTTTAGAAAATGTTCTCATTGCGCAAGTATAGGCATAGGCAAGTGGATGAGTAATAACCGATTGCGCAAAAATCACATAGACCCGTTATTGCCTACGCTTGAGGGATGGCAGGCGTGAAAAAGACTCCCCCGAATGTGATTTTGGCCAATTCAATTCAGAGTTGGTCGACACAATATGGATTATCAGCAGATCCATATCTTGTGCAGTTACTTCAAGCAGTTACATCTCGAAAAAATCTGCCTATGTGGGCATCCCTTGATCCACTGGAATATCTTCCACATGCCAAGGTGCAATCACATAAGCGGCTACATCTTGTAGCCCTAGTTATGGCGGTTTTACGTAACTCACTGGTCTTCTTGCCCGTTGCATTAACTTGGTTTGCCATAAGCCAAGCAACTAGCGCATTCGCTACCTATACCTCTAATAACACTCTGTCTGTCGTGAACTTTCTAGACTTCTGGGAGAACGGTTATGGCGTCTTGAGCCGCTCATGGGCCTTGAGTAACGTTGCAACCTTTGACTTCGAGATTATTCTCCTCATTATTACTCTCACAATTCTTATTACAGTCTTAGATCGCAGACTCAAAGAGCTGGGAAACCGAGCTCTCCAAGAAGCAGATGACCAGAGAATCAACATGGCGCTTGCCATCTCCACCTATCTCTTCGATCAACAGCGCGTTACGAACGTAACCGTTAACCAGTCCTTAGCTCGAGCTATGCGAGATCTTCTTAACTCCACAGAATTACTGGAAAGGACGAGCAAGGAACTCAATAGAACAGTGAAAGACATTCCAAGTAACCGAGAGATGCTGACTGAGATAAAAAATATTAAGAATAGAATCTTCAAGCGAGAATTACTCTAATGCGCAGAAGGGTTGAATCGGCAGAAGCAGAGGATGCAACCATGCTCGCTGGGTGGATGTATGCAGATCTTTTGCTTGGCCTCATGGTGATTTTCCTAGCCACAATCTCATTTGTGCCTATTGATAACTTCATCAGTAAATCCCTCGTCAAAGCTACCTATAAGCAGGTGGACAAAGCTTTTAACTTTAACCGCGGGTTATCACTTGTCTATGACAAATTTAATGCCCTTGCACTTGAAAAAGATATCCAAGCATTCAAAAACCGTGAGGGCCTGGATAACAACGCTCAGATCATTTTTGCGCAGATTTTGGGTGGATATGATCCAAAAACTGAGAAAGTTGATGATGGAAGGACAAGGGCGTTGCTCTATAGCTTTAATTTCAATAAAGAGCTGTCGGGGTTGTTTAAGGGAACTTCGATCACAGCAGGCGGGGAACCCAGTCTGAAGCCGGGTCAGGTAGCACTCAGACTTACCTTCGTTTCAAAAATTAAGTAGTACTTACAAACCCACAACGCTAAGTACTGAGCCTAAGAATGGAACAACGGCAATCAGCGTTCCATACACCTGTGAGCTCTTCACACTTTGCGTGCGAGCACCTGCTTGAATTTCAACTTGATCGCCTTTTGTTCCCATCACAAATGCAAGTAAAGGACTTTTTGCAGGAGGAGCAAGTTTTACCAAGACTTTTGAGCGAACAGTGAAATCTGGCTTGTTCTTATAAAGGATCAGACCTGACTTTGCAGAACCAAGTGCATTTTTTAATCCATCTTGCGCGTGACCTACACGAAATCCCATCGCTAAGAAAATGGCGACTATAAGGACGACGCCAATCGAGGCTTTTTTTGCTGAGCTACTCATTGATTAATTGTAAAGGAAGTCATTCAAATGGCTCACAAGACCCACCTTATTTCCTCTTTTTACTCGCTGACTTCTTAGTTGTTGTTGCTTTCTTCGCCGAAGGAGCCTTCTTGGAGCTCGATGCTGCTTGCTTAGCACTCTTACGGGCAACTTTTACTTCTGCCTCACGACTTATATTTTGAATCCAGGCATTGATATCTAGATCTTGCGTAGTTTCGATAGGTGTTAGATCCTTCGTGCGCTTAAGCGCCTTTGAGACGGATCCAACAGTTCCTCCAACAAAGCGTGCGATGAATCCAGTGGATCGATCAGTAATTCTCTCGCTCGGCGCAGAGATATCGCTCTGAGATTGAGTAGTGCTCATAGATTTCCTCTTCCATAGTCCCTGCAACTTATCTATAGGTTTGCTCTGTGCTACTTCAGGAGCCGCTTGAGCACTTACCGGAGTTGATCCATCTGAAACTCCCAGCATGACTCTATTTGTGCGTGAATCTGGTCGTCCTGTTCCACGCCATGTTGCAACTTCGATAACAGAACCTGGGCTGAACTTACCTAAAACAATTTTTTGTCCATCAGGTAGGTCAATGACAATAGGGTTGTCTGAAACCGGAATGGGAATATTGGAAACTGTTGGCTCAGTGTGAACCGGCTTCTTTTTCATCATCTTAAACGCCTCCATGCGCTGTGAATTCCAACCCAATATTGGAACTTAAATCTTGCATATGTATTCCGCTGAGTACCCCACCACATGACGCCGTTGTGAAGGTAACGCTGTTATTTGCTCCAGTAATCCCGGTATCAAGAGTGATGGTGCATGACTTTGCGCCACTTGGTGTCGTCACGTGAATAGTTGCATCTTGACCCGCGCATCCACGATTAGTGCCAACAATTCCGGCGATATTTGAAACAACGATCGTTCCTAAATCAAAGTGGTCACCTTGGAAAGTCTGTGTTGCGCTGATGTTGACAGTGTCATCACAAGTTCCAATCGAGACCGTACCGCCGCCAACCCCAAGCGTTCCAACACCGCCAGTACCTGCTTCTCCAGCGGCGCCCGCTGGACCAGCAGGCCCCATAATTCCCTGGATGCCCTGAGCGCCCGGAACACCTGGAGCTCCATTTAATCCATTCACTCCATTGATTCCATTTGCTCCAGATATTCCTGCAACACCAGGAGAACCTTGTGGACCAACAAGCAAACCAAGTACTTGGTTGAGATTGGATTCTGTGATAGATGGTGAACCAAGAAAGAAGCTACCAATACCAACAGGAGTTGTTCCCATGCCCAGTGCCACACCAATGCGCGTGAATGCTAGAAAGAGGAGAAAGAAAACCATCTTTTTCATGCTGCCACCTCGAGCTCAACTTCGCGGCTAGATGAATCAACGATCGAGCTATAAATACCGTGAATCAAGAGCAGAGACGCTGTATAGACCATAAAAGTCTTTCCTTTTTCCATGACATCTAAAGGAAGTGACTGAACATAATTAAAGATCGCTAGAGCAATAACGGCAAGAACTACGAGCTCATAAAAAATGTTTCGTTGGATCTTTCTAAAAAATGGGATAACAGGATTTTCAAAGCGAACCATCAAAAGGACCAATGGCAAAGCCAGAAATAGGCCGATCTCAAATGAGAACCAGATCAAACGAGTCCACGCATAAGAAGCGCATGTAAAGTAAATAGCCGCAAAAATGATTGTTCGAGGAGAGATGACCCGCGGTAGAACCATGACTCGCATCTGATAATTCTCACCCTTTTGATGCAGATCCTTATTTAGATACTTTTCGCCCTTTATACGAGCAAATACCAGAAGAGCAAAAATAGCTGGGACCCAATATCCACTACTTGCTATCGGCCCTTGGTGATCTGAAAAACTATTAGTTAGTAATTGAGCGGTAAAGAAAACTAAGCCGCCCATGGCACTTGCAATAAGGTCAGGCAGGAACTTCTTGAAAAAGAGATTGAATTTATCTTTATTTAGCGCATCTTGATAGAGAGAGGCGATGATGCCAGGGGCGACCCAACCCACTCCAATAGCAATAAGTGCCATCACAGCACGAACACTTGTGACATTTCCGGTAATTGAGTGAACGACTCCAAAGCCAATAGCGGCCATAAATCCAGAAAATGGATCAAGCATGCCAACTACGGCAATTGCGGCATAGACAAGAACTGGTGTGAGCTCAATGCCGTTAATCAAACGACTACTAATGCTTACTCCGCAGCCAGCAAGTAATGAAACCCAAGGTAATACTGCCCAAGCAGCAGGAGAGAACTTATGCAGAAGTTCACCCTCACGAATAATATTAAATTTCAAAATTGACTTGTGAATCTCTTCAATAAGTGAGTTTCTCAGTCGATATAAAACTCCTGCGAACCCACTAGGTTCGAGGCCTAATTTTGAACGAATATATTCAATGCGCTCATACTTTTCCATGCGAAGCATGGAAAGTGTCGCTATGAGAAAAATTAAAGTTAATAAAATAATAATGAGCTTGATCGGAATTTGAAGTAGGTTGTAGTTGGAGATATTTGAGATACGAACTCCAGCAACAACCTTGCTGCCTTCGGCAGCGCTATTTGTGACGATGTTATAAACACCATTGGGGTAAGAATCTGGAATATTGACTGAAAAGACCACGAATCCGCGCGCATCCTTATTGCTCATGCTGAACTTCAAGGTTGATGCATCATTCAACCCTTTTAGGGAGATATTCCAATCTTTTACCTGCCCATTGCCGCCCAAGATGATGTTGTGCTCTTTGCCCTTTTCCCAGGTCAGCACAGGAATATCTGCCCCATGAGCCATAGGGGCATTCAGGAGAAGTACTACGCCAGCAAAAGTGGCAACTAGAAATCTATTCCACATTTTTCATCGCATCCAAAATTAGCCAGAGGCCAAATATGCAGGGCACGAGCAAGAAGAGTGCTTTCGGAGTCAAAATATTTCCAAGGAACGGAATGGTGAATATGACGACGCCTAAAATATCTTTAGATACCGGTTTTTGATTATCTGGAGTCTTATTCGCGTCTCCCTTAACAACAAATCCACTCTTTATATCTCCACCAATAATTCGGTGAGAGAAAACGGCAACCGCTTGACCATTAAAGCGCCTTGCTTGGTAGGCAATAACATCTCCAAGCTTGGGTGCCTTATTGGCGATAGGGGTTGTGATGATGATGTCACCTGGATTAATTGCTGGCTTCATAGAGCCAGTCAGAACAATTCTTGCCTTTGCGACGCCACTGAAAGAAAGCACTGAGAAGGAAAGCAGAACGATTGCAATCGCATAGCCAGAGATCGTCATAGCTCGCTTCGTACCAGAATAATTTCTTGAAGGTTTTGCGCTCTCAACTTCTGGAGCTGGATCAACTAATTGACCTGCCTGAAGTTCAGTTACAGAGTGTCCGGAGATGTAAGCAGAGCGTTCTCCTTCTAATGATGTAACAGTGACGAGAATGTTTGAATCCTCATGAAGAGAATTTCCTTCAAGCCAAATCTCGTCATCTGCTTCATCTTTAAAGATCAGTGTGCGCATAGGTCTCTCCCTAAGACTCACAGGGCTAATTCGTATGAGTTAGCTTGTTGCCCAAGATAGGCCGAGAGTTCCTGCGTACGTTGTTGTACAGTCAAAGGTTGAGAAACCTGAACATGGCTTGAGTGCAGTACCCGCCAAAACATCATTTTGTGTTTCAACAACGATCTTTGACAAATTTGAGCTGTCAGCAAGAGTATTTCCTGAATTGAATGTAATTGTGAACGATCCATTTCCAGAACTGGACCCACCGCTATCTGCTGAAATTGCAGAAATATATGCGTAAGTGCAACCAGATGAATATGTTGTACGACTAACGCTTAGTAGTGCTCCAGTATTCGTCACGTTGCTTGATGCTACAGTCCTATTCGTTGAGGGAGTAGATGATTGGTATGGATTGGCATCGCAGCCGCTGGAAAGTGAACTTCCATTCGTCACCTTTGGATATTTATTTGTACCCCCATCAAACCAAAGTACATTTGCCAAAGTCATACCACTGCCTGAAACCGCTAATGCATTTGTTGTTGAGGCATTATCCCCATACGCAGCTGTTGGATAAACTGAAACAATAAAGTCTGTGTCATCACACGCTTTTGGAATTCCCGTAACCTTAATGCCCGTTAAGTTGAAGCCTGTTGACATATATTTGTTTTTGTAGGCTGAAAATGGAGTTGCCGTAACTGTTTGTGAGCTGCTGCCGCAAAAAACAACACTCTGAACGCCTTGGCCGGACTCAGTATTACTTCCGCCGTTTAAGACAATACTTGCCGCGAACGTTGTTCCGATACCAAGTACCGCTACAAGTAGGCCAACGCCCAACCAGATTTTGGCTGACTTCTTTTTACTTGGTGCTCGGCCTTGTGGGGCATTTAAATTGAGAATTGACATTTTTATCCCAGCTTTCTATTCGATTAAGAACTTCTAGAGACAAGAGTGATGTAACTGATGTCTAGGGTGGCTGAAGTGAAAGGAACATTAAAGACAGGGTTTGCAGCAGCAATGCCTGTTGGAATCTGGAAGCTAATTATTGAACTTGCGCAAGTAGCTGAAATATTCTTAATAGTTCCATCGGTGTAGGTGACGTTAAAACCTGCAACGTGATTTAGTTGACTACAAGTGTAAGGAAGCGCAGAGGTAGTTGCTCCTGTAAAGACTTGAAGATCAAAATACTGTCCGCCGCAACCTAAGCCGGTGCTTGCATTTGTTGTAGTTGTATCAATGTTCGAAAGAGCAATGTTGTCAGTATTAAAAACTGGACCACTGGCGCCGCCGGTTACTACTGCAGAGTGAGGAGCCACAGTAATCGCTGTATCGCAAGCTGTAACTAGACTGACACCTGAACCAATTCCAACTGCGCTTCCACTGTTGATTGAGATCGAAGTCGACGCGAACGCAGAACCGATACCAAAGAGAGTCGCAACGAGACCAGCGATGATCAGGCCTCTTGAGGATTTCTTACGTCGAGGCGTAGGACTGCCCGCTTCTTCAAAACGTAATATTTCCATGCTAACTCCTTGCGTTTAACCTAGAAACCGCTGTGATTTCTATGTAAGTAAGTGAACCACTGTGAACTGATTACGTCACCCTTGGGGTGAGCAAATATGGGTATTACCCGAACCCTTATGCCGCACTGCTTTGAATCGTTAATGTGGAGATATCTCGAGCAAGCTGACCTGGTTGGGTAAATGAGATCGAGTAAATTCCTGTAGAGCTATCAAATGACAATTGATGATAAGAATCTGACCCATACAGCGAAACAGAGGCGCTCGAGTCAATTGTGAGCACCAAATCTGACTCAGCATTTCTGCCAATCACGCAAACAGGCGTGGTGGTGCACATGTTCGACTTTTTATCTGTTCGATAGACAGGAAGCACAGTCGCGCCGCTTCCCATTGCTTGAATAGTGAATTTTGTTGATTTACAGGCAGTTGGATTCAGTCCTTGGATTGTTACACCTGTGAGAGCCGAAAGCCCTGCGGGGGCTCCATATTGGCCTGTAGGGCCATTCACAAGGTTGAGTTGGATCCAGGTGTCACATGCTTTGATTGTGAATACACCTTGACCAAATTCAGCTCCTTTTCCGGAATTTCCAATCGCAATGTTTGCAGCTAACACGCTTCCGACGGTTGTGACCAAGATAATCATGGCGCCTAGGACCGCTCTGAAAGCCTTAGGTTTTGAAAGACGCTCCATTGTGATCAGCTACTAGTGGGCGTTATTGACAGTTTCAACAGTTGCTCTGCGCACGTTGCCACTATCAATATTCACAATTGTTGCGGAAGGATCAAGATAGAACATGACGTCAGCGTTGCCAGAGCTCAGCGGTGTTCCGTCATAAACAGATACACCTGAGACGTTGAGATTCACATTGGCCGCTAAAGTGCCCGTAATTGGCTGTCCATCTGTGGTGAGGTAGGTAAGGGCAAGTGAGCCAGAATCAGTGATATTGGAGTTCGGTGAGGTTTGAGGAAGGGTTACCTGAAGTACTTTTGCTTCAGGGGTATTTCCTAAGACAAGCTCGGTGCTATTGCCATCGATCAGGCGCAAACGAAGTTTGCGGCCTGCGCATGAATCTAGGTTCAGATTTGAAATCGTCGCGGTGCGCACGCGGAAGAAACCGTCAGAGCTATCTGTGGCTGATGGATTTGCGTGCCACTCTTCACCCAGAGCGATGAAGACATTGGGGTCGCATGCCAGCGCTTGCTGAGATCCCTGACCAAATTCAAGAGGGCCGGATCCAATTGTCACACTTGCTGCAAATGTAGAGAGGATGAAGGGGATAACAGAGAGAGCTGCAACGCCAAGAAGGATCTTCTTTTTTGTGTTAAAGCCAGAAGAGCGGCGGGACTTTACGTTGCCACTCAATGGTGAACTCAACATTGAAGATCACACCCTTCTGGGAAAATGACAAGTTACCGCGAAATAGATTTCTAACTATTTCAGGGTAACACCGTCCTTCACCATGTTTAAGTCCATACCCAGTGCACGAACTAAGATGGTTCGGGTATTACTCGGATTACCTGCCACACATAGTTCTGGTTTAATCGAAGGCATATTCAGAGAGATAAAGCGAAGAGTGATTTGTGATCCAGCAATACCGGCTTGCGGGGAGAGCAAGCGAAGCCCCATGGGGCCATTGAGTGAGGCCATGACAGTTCCAGGATCTCCTGATATACGAAAAGTCGATGAACCACTTCCGCCTTGTAGCGCGCCGTTATCAGGTGCGCCAAAAATCATTGCAGGGCCATTTGTATAACCGCAAACAAGCAGAGTGCGCATTCCACCAACCATGAGCATCGGCAAGAAAGCTGAGTGCGCTCTTGGGTCTACGGAAATACTTGGCGGAACAAAGACGCTCATACGCTGATTGGCTTCAGCTTTGGGAGTGGGAGATGGAGAGGGAGAAGGCGTGGCAGAAGGACTTGCTGAATCTGTTGGCTCTGGTGGCGTTGATGATGGAGCATCCGTGGGTGTCGCCACCGGGCTGGGTGCATCAGTGGGCGCGGGGGCAACACTGGGATCTGGAATGGGAGCAGGTGCATCTGATGGAACATCTGGTGGCCCCTGAACAATTCCCACGATCGGAGCAAGTAATTCATCTGCAAAGGAGCGTGGGATCAGAATAAAGACACTCAAAATAACCAAGGCAGCCATTGCCTTTTTGATATGTGCTTTTGGCCCATTACGCATAAAACAAGAGTAGGCGCTAGCGCAGCCGCCTACGATTTACTCTATTAATTGTTCGTGTATTAACCGAACAGTCCAGATAAGAGCCAATGCCTCCTTGCTAGGCTTGATAAATGAACTCGGGTCAAAAAGCTATTCGGGTACTACTTGTTGAAGATGAAGACTTCACGCGCACAATGGTGAGTGAGATGCTTACTTCAACCGGAATCACTGTTAATCCAGTGAAATCGGTTGCAGACGCGATTGGCGCAATCGATACATTTGATCCTCACGTTGTTCTGACTGACTTAGATCTTGGCCATGGGCCAGATGGAGCAGATCTGCTCACAAAAGTATTTAAAGAACGTCCATGGACCGGAATGGTTATCATGACCGCCCATGCATCTCCCGAGCTTGCCATCAACGATGTTTCTCGAATCCCAGATCCCACTGTCTACATTGTTAAATCACAACTTGGCTCTATTGCAAACTTAGTGTTGGCACTTGAAGAGTCGATTGCAAAAACAGGAAACTTTCAAAGCACAGTCATCCATAATGAAGAAAAAATAACTATTACAGCTAGCCAAGCAGAGATCTTGCATATGATCGCAGAGGGTCTATCTAATGCCTCGATCGCAGAGGCTCGGGGAATCACTCTGCGGGCTGCTGAAGCCCTCATTCAACGAACATTTGCCGCTCTTGGTGTGAATGGAGATCCAAGCGTGAATCCCAGAGTTGTTGCTGTGCGCATGTGGCATCAAGGTAAAGTTGCAGTGAAGTAGTTATGTCACAATCTATTTCTGCAACCGGCAGATTTAAGAAATATCGTATTGATTTCTCATTAATCCCGATTGGCATAGTCATTCTGGAGCTTGCCGCTTTTCTTACCCAGTTTGGAAATAAACAGTATTCACATATTTCAGGGTTACTTGAGGCACGCGGCCTTCATGCACTCGTGCTTATCATCGTTTCTTCGCTCACGATTTATCTGTGCAAGAAGTATAAAGTCCAGGAATTTAGCTACTTTCAGCTTTCATTGATGGGGTTGGTTTTTATTGGTTTGGCCGATCTGATCTATATGTTTATTGCTTCACCTTTTGGAGTCAGCGAGGTTACCCTCTACCGCAGAGTTGCGGTGGGCTTCATTCAAGCAGGGTTTTGGTTTCCTCTCCTCATTGTTATCGGTTCACGACGAACAGATATCATCAAGTATTTCAAGGAATATGAAAAGAACTTGATCATTAGCGCTCGAACAAGGAATCGGACATCTCCTGAATTTAAGCAGACTCAAAGCAGTATAGAAAGTGAGATAAGTCTAGAACTTGATGGGGTGTGCAAGAAGCTTTATAACTCAATTGCTGCAGTCGACCTAGAATCTGGCGAGTTAAGCCACGCAAATGATGAAATTCAAAAAGCACTGATTCAGCACGATTTGCGCAGTTTATCCGTTCGGCTTGAATCATTTAGCGCAGAACAAAAGCAGTCAACTTTTCTTGGTCAAAATATGACTTCAGTCAATTTGCTCATTAAACAATTTGGAATTCTCTATACAAGCACCCTGCGTCTTTCACCTCTGCGTGCTAGAGCATATGCACTAATTCTGCTAGTGCTGCTTGCGCCATCGTTTATCAACAGTTTCACATTGAATGAGGCTCTTATATATGCTCCTCCGCTTATTATTTCAATCTCGCTCATGTCCCTACTTATTGTGCGCGTGGCAAAAAAGGGAACACGGGTAAGCGCCCGCGTAGTCTCTCTACTAATTATTGCTACTGGGCTCCTCCCATTTATTGCTAATCAAATTGGTCAACATTTCACTAGTGATCCAAATACTGGCCACCCAATATATGAAACAGTGATAAGCCTTCCACTCTCCTATTACGTATTTATGAAGGTGCTTCAAATTCTTCAAGTGCAGAGCGTTGAAACGCTGAAGAAGGGAGATTTGGTTGCAAGCAAAGCGCTTGAGTCGGCTATTTATCAGACCGTTAAAGATGAGTTCGCTCACGCCTTGGCCCACCGCTGGGCAATTTATATCCATGGAAAGATTCTTACTCGCCTAGCTGCATCAGCTCTCAAACTCGAAATGGCCAAACAAGTCAACGATATCTCTACATATAAAAGTACGGTGGAATCATTAAAGAGCCTGCTCTCTCATCCCACTTTAGAATTTGATACTGAATCGGGCGACCTGCAATCTCAAATTGCATCTCGACTAGATCCTTGGCTTGGTCTTCTTGAAGTGGATCTATTCATAGAACCTTCGCTACACACATTAGATAACCACAGAGTGCTCAGCGTTGGTGAAGTAATTGAAGAGATCGTTTCTAACTCCATGAGGCACGGTAAGGCTCATAAAATATCTCTTCGGGTGATGAAGCAGGGTGAAAGAGATATACAGATCATTGCTGTTGATGACGGAGGTACTCCGCCCCCCGAACAGCCGACAAGATATGGGCTTGGTACGACAATTTTCAATTTAGTCTCTGATGGGCGATGGTCAATCACACGGGTAGACTCGCACACTGAATTTAATCTCACAATGAGTATTGAATAACCTCAAGGAGCGAAGTGGCTGCGAATAAATCACGAGTGATGATGGTCGAAGATGACGAGTTCACTCGCACCACGATTAAGACTGCTCTGATCAACAAGGGTATGAACATTGTTTTTGATACCGCATCCGTTAAGGATGCGATGGAATTTGCTCGGAATAACCGCCCTGAAGTTGCAGTTCTAGATTACAACTTAGGTAAAGGGCCAAATGGCATCGATCTTGCTAATCAATTGCGACGGATTCAGCCTGATATCGCGATCGTTCTTCTCACTGCTTTTCTTGATCCATCTCAGCTCGATAAGCGCATCGCTGAGCTTCCTGAAGGAAGTCGCTATCTCATTAAGCATTCAGTAACAAAAATTGATGTTTTAATCGAAGAGATCAACCAAGCTCTTCTGCATTCAGCCAGCTGAAACAATTACTTCCTGAGTGGCGCTCACTCCATCGATATCTAAAGTTGAATCTATCGGGGTTGTGCGCTTAATTACAGCGAGCGCAATAGGCCCCAACTCATAATGACGCGAAACTGAACCGATAAAGCCAACCTCCTTTTCGCCATCCATCACTTTTGCTCCGTGCTGGGGCATATGCACCATAGAACCATCCAAATGAAGCAGAACAAGCCTGCGTGGTGGGTGTCCTAAATTAAAAACCTTTGCCACCGTCTCTTGACCTCTATAGCAACCTTTATTGAGGTGAACAGCGCTTCCAAGAAACCCAAGCTCATTGGGAATTGATTTGTGATCTGTTTCAAAAAGAATGCGTGCTCGCCCAGCAGCAATGCGCTCTGCCTCTAGCGCCCACATGCCAATTTGCTGATGGGCACTTGCAAAGGCAGCCGTTGTCTCTGCCAATTCTTGTCGCGAAACAAGCGCGTATGGACCGCCAATGAAATCTGTAATCCCGGGCGCGCGTAAGACGGCGAATTCATCGCTCACATCTTTCACATCAACTTTGAGCATGAATTTCATCTTCTCTAGATATGTAGTGAGCTCGCCTGCTTTCTCTTTCTCTGTATGCATCCAGGTTGTGGTTCCATCATCGACCATAAACATCTGATGTTCGATATGACCTTGGGCATCTAAGAGAAGTGACATCGTCCATTGACCAGTGGGCAATGTGGAGAGCTCTTGGGTAAACATGTCGTTTAGCCACTTGATGCGATCTTCACCGCTCACCGCAATGACGGCGCGGTGCGAGAGATCTGCCCACGCGTTTCCTAGAGCAAGTGCGCGTTGTTCGTGGTTAGGTTCACCAAAATGCCAGATCGCCCCAGTATCGGGGCCTTCCTCAACTAGAACCGCGCTCATGATGAGAAAAGTTTAAGGCTTAGTAAAGCAAGCTTCGCAGCGACCAGCGATAGCTAGGTGAGCAAGATCTGTGTGGAAACCATAATCATCAATAAATGACTGTGTAACAGGGGCTGTTGCAGAGATCGGCACTTCAATGATCAACCCGCAGCTCTCACAGTTCAGGTGAGCGTGAATCTCTTCATCAGCTGCGTGATAGCGCACGCCGCCATGGCCAATGTGAGTATGTTGAACAAGGCCAACATTTTCTAGAGTTTCTAAATTGCGATAAACCGTTGAAAGATTCACCCCAGGGTGTGTTGTTCGAATGTGAGCTGATACCTCATCAGGAGTTGCATGTCCTAAGGTGC
>Ga0007867_1000393_pt1 | contig 15616 bp, 13 predicted proteins | sample CryBogCBH25Aug08_FD_71224 | JGI IMG/M metagenome (GOLD analysis project Ga0007867, IMG submission 71224) | Freshwater microbial communities from Crystal Bog, Wisconsin, USA - CBH25Aug08 | ecosystem: Environmental > Aquatic > Freshwater > Lake | place: Crystal Bog, Wisconsin, USA | collected... | reverse complement strand
TAAGCTAGTAAAAAATATAGAGGCGGAAGTCACTTTAATTGGTGGCTTCCCATCTATTTAATATATAATTACACAACTAGAGTTTTCTAGTTTTCTTTGCAAAGGAAAATCAAATGTCATCAACAACAATCACTCGTGGTAATGCACACGAAACGTTTTATATATCAGCTTCATTAGCTCCAAGCGCTGTATCTTCAACATCATCTAACCAAACATTTACTGTAGCTGGTTTACAAACAACAGATATTATAATTCCTGTTGGTTATGTAGGCACACAAACAGCAGGTATTGCTTATGCTGAAGCAGAATGTTCTGCAGCTAATACACTTCAAATTCAATTTATTAATACATCAGGTTCTAGTGCAACTCCTGCTACTGGTAACTATGTATTACAAATTGTAAGAGCTGAAGGTCCATTACCTACTAACGCAGTTTAAGGATAAATCATGGCAAATACTTCAGTAATCCGTTTAGCTGGCCCTACAACGACATTAACAGTAACAACTTCACAACATAGTGCTGTTACTATTAATGATTCGACTAACGACCAAGTAAACTATGCAGCATTTTTAAATGCAGGCGCTTATCCATGTGCAGTAAAGTTCACACCAGGCACAGCAAGTGCTGCGGCTAATGCAGTATTTGCTACTGATGGGAATACAGGTGACTTTGTATTACCTGCAATTATGGAAACTCCTGTAGTGTTGGCAGTTCCAACAACACCTTTTTATTTAACAGCAATTGCGTCAGGCGGCACAACAGCTTTATACGTTACACCAGTAGCTGACCAATCTTAAAGGAAATTAGATGTCTGATCCTGCAAAGACGATAGATCAGAATATTCTGCCTGTTCAGGCGTTATTCAATCTAGATAATAGTTTTAATACATTTATCGGGCAGGGTCAGCCTTTCTACGCTACCGTTAATCCTATTCAATCAGGTTTAACAATTATTAATAGCACGATTGATAGCACGACTATTGGTGCTAATGTTCCATCAACAGGCGTTTTTACCAATATATCGACCACCACAGGTCAAATATCAACAACTCCTTCCGGCGCAACAGATATTGTTAATAAACAATATGTAGATTATTTTGCTGCAGGATTATCATGGAAACAACCTGCTGCAGTAGGTACAACCGCTAATATCACGCTTTCAGGCCTACAAACGATTGATGGCTATACTACATTAGCTGGTGATCGCGTTTTAGTTAAGAATCAAACAAATCCAGCACAAAATGGTATTTATATCGCATCAACAACAGCATGGACTTATGCTTTAGATGCAAATACATGGGATAAATATATTGGAGCCGTTATTTTTGTGGATAACGGATCATATTTAGTAGGTTCTGCATGGTATTCAACTGCTCAAAAAGGCGGAACATTAGGCACAACACCATTAAATTGGTCTAATTTAGCCTTTTCTTCAACTTATACAGCAGGAACAGGCCTTACCTTAACAGGAACACAATTTTCTATTACAAATACAGGTGTTTCAGCAGGTTCTTATGGATCAGCTTCAACAGTCCCAACTTATACAGTAAATGCACAAGGTCAATTAACTTCTGCGTCTAATACAACAATAGCAATTGCTAATACACAAGTGTCAGGATTAGGCACTTTAAGCACTCAAAACGCTAATTCTGTATCAATTACAGGCGGAAGTATCAATGGAACTACGATTGGAGCTTCTACCCCATCTACAGGCGCTTTTACGACCCTTGGTGGCACAACTATTACTGCTTCAACACAATTTACTGGCCCAGGTACAGGTTTAACAGGAACTGCGACAACATTAAATATTGGTGGAAACGCTGCAACTGCAACTTTTGCCACATCAGCAGGTTCAGCTACGACTGCTACAACTGCGACTAATTTAGCAGGCGGCGCGTCTAATTACTTACCATATCAATCTGCATCTAATACAACGTCATTTTTAGCACCTAGCACAGGTGTTTTACAATCAAATAGCGGATTGGCATGGACTACAACACCCACATTAACAGGAACTAACTTTAGCGGTATTCCTAATAGCGCTTTATTAAATTCTAGTATTACCATAGGTTCTACATCTATATCTTTAGGTTCTACTGCCTCAACGCTAACTAGCGTAACAATGGCAACGCCTACAATTTCTAGTTATGAAACTTATACAGCAACTTCAGCTCCAAGCTATAACGCAGGTCGTTTATGGTATGACAGCACTCAAAATGCTTTAGCTTATTACAACGATGTCACAAACAATACATTACATATTGGCGAAGAAATACAATTAAAAGTTTATAACAATACAGGTTCTACAATTAACGTAGGTCAGCCTGTATATGTTACATCTACAAGTAGTGGATTTACTTACCCTAATGTAGCTTTAGCTATTGCTAGTAGTTTAACAACAGGAAATGTTATAGGTTTAGCAAATCAAGCCATTCCTACAGGAACAGCAGGTTATGTTACAACTATTGGTTTAGTTCAAGGCGTAAATACTGGAAGCTATACAGTAGGCGATACTTTATATTTATCTCCATATTCTGCTGGTTTTTATCAAAATACAATTCCACCAACAGGCTATGCAATTAAGTTAGGAACTGTAGCTTATGTAAATTCAAGCAATGGAGCAATTTACGTTAATAAAAGTATTTTAACTGTTCAAGCAGGAAACATTGTAGGCCAAGTGCCTTTAGCCAATGGCGGAACAAATGCTAATTTAACTGCTGTATCAGGTGGTGTATTATATTCAGGTGCATCATCTTTAGCAATTACTGCAGCAGGTACAACAGGTCAATTTTTAACATCTAATGGATCAGGAGCACCAACTTGGACTACTTCATCTGCATCTGTAGGCGTATCTGATAATACTTCAAGCACATCTACTTTTTATCCATTATTTTCACCAAGCACAAGTGGTTCAACATCCACATTTAATACAAGCTCTACTAATTTACAATACATTCCATCTTCAGGCACGTTATCAGCTTTAATATTTAGTGGCGCAGGAACAGGATTAACCGGCACAGCATCTAGTTTATCTATTGGTGGAAACGCAGCAACAGCAACAAAATCTACTAATTTATCAGGTGGTTTAGCTGGATATTTACCTTATCAATCTGCGGCCGATACAACAACATTCTTAACACCTGGCACAAATGGATATATTTTAACTTTAGCTTCAGGATTGCCTACATGGGCTGCTGCACCTACAACAGGCGTTAATATTGTTGACGATACATCATCAGCAACAGCTTATTATCCATTATTTGCAAGAGTAACAACTGGAACAATAACAACAGAATATACAAGCTCCACTAATTTAACTTATACACCATCTTCAGGAACATTAACTGTTTCTGGAAAAATAGGTATTGGTACTACTCCAGCATATAAACTAGATGTAGTATCTACAGCATTTATTGGAAGTCGTTTAGCACCATCAACAACAACCAATGGTGTTTCACAAATATACTCAAATACTGGCGGAACATTTTATTTTGGTATAGATTCTAGTACAGGTGCTAATTTTGGTGCTGCTTATGGTGCTTTTTTATGGCATTCTGGAGCATATCCAATGCTATTTGGTACATCTAATACAGAACGTATGCGTATATTTAGTTCTGGTGGTGTATCTATAAACAACACTACAGATCCAGGCGCAGGTAATTTATCAGTTACAGGTACTATTGCATCATCTAGCACAGTTACAGGAACACAATTAATATCTACTATAGCTACAGGAACAGCACCATTAACTGTAACATCTACAACAAACGTAGCTAACTTAAATGCTTCATCATTAAACGGTGCAACTTTTGCAGCTCCAGGTGCTATTGGTGGTGGAACAGCATCATCAGGTACATTTACAACACTTTCTGCTTCTAGCACAATTACAGGCGCAAGTTTAATTCCTAGCGGATCAAGTGCGCCTACTAATGGATTATTTTTACCTACTACTAATACTATAGCATTAAGTACAAATAGTACAGAACGTATGCGTATAGACTCTGCTGGTAATGTAGGGATTGGTACTACTACACCAGCTAATAAATTTGAAGTGTTTGGTAATAGTGTTAGAAATACAGCAAGAGCTAGTTCAACTGCTGGTTTTGTTCTAATTGAAGCTCAAGCATCTGATTATTGGTCAACTCCAACATATACAGGAACTTCTTTATTACAATATGGTTCTACTGCAACAGGAACAACTGTTGGTTTATCTAATGCTGGTTTAGGTAGTTTAGCATTTCAAAACGGAACAGCAGGGTTAATTTACACCAATGGTAGTACTCCGTTAATATTTGGTACTACTTTAGCAGAACGCATGAGAATAGACTCTGCAGGTAATGTAGGGATTGGTACAACTAGCCCAAGTACTTATGGTAAATTAGCTATTGCTTTATCTAATGCAGCTTCTACTACTACTAATGGTATTGCTATGCAAGCATTATCTGCACAAGATGCCTCATCATTAAGAATATCTGGGTATGGATATGCTGGTAGACAACAAACAGCCATTGATTTCCTTCAAAATTCAGGAACAAACTGGAATTCTCAAATAGTATTTTCCACAGATACTGGAACTGGTATTACAGAGAAAATGCGTATTGATAACGCAGGTAATGTAGGAATTGGTACTACGAGTCCTAGTAGTTATGGTAAATTTGCAGTTGTAGCTTCTTCTGGTTCAACAGCTTTTTCTTTAGCTACTACAGCAGGAAATTATCTTACATCTACAATTACAGATAGCGGTGCAGTGACATTAGTAAATTACGCAATAAATAATACTGTTTTTAATGTTGGCACAACTTCAGCAACCCCATTAGCATTAATTACCAACAATACAGAACGTATGCGTATAGACTCTGCTGGTAATACTTATATTGAATCAGGACTTTTATGGCAATATGCACCAGCACCTACATCTATATCAGCAGTAACAACTTTAACTGTAGCTCAATTACAAACAGATATAATTAACACAACAGGTACTTCTTATACAGTAACTTTACCTACAGGAACTGCTATTGATGCTGGATTTACTAGCGTACCTACTACTAATATTGGTTTTGATTTCCATATTGTAAACACAGCTTCAGGTACAATTACAATGGCTGTAAATACAGGTGTGACATCTGTAGGTACTTTAACAGTAGCAACAGGTGTATCAGCACACTTTAGATTAAGAAGAACTGCAGCAAACACATACATTATGTATAGATTAAGTTAATAAAGGAAAAATATTATGGCAATTACTAACACATGGAACGTAGTATCAATGGACTCATATCCTGAAAAGGATAATCAAAAAGATGTAGTATTTACAGTTCATTGGACTTTAACAGCTACAGATGGCACTTATAACGGATCAGTTTATGGTTCAGTAGGCATAACACTTAATTCAAGTGAATCTTTTATTCCTTATGCTAACTTAACTTTAGATGAAGTTGTAGGTTGGGTAAAAGAAGCATTGGGCGCAGAACAAGTAGCAGAATATGAAGCTAATGTTGCACAACAAATTGCAATTCAAATTAACCCACCGGTTGTAGTATTACCTTTACCATGGACTACACCAACATCTGTTTAACTTATAGATTATTAAAAAAGAAAATAATATGGCAAATCATACTTGGAAAATAAAAGAAATTTCTACAGATGGCGATTTAATTATTCATGCTAAATACCATGTAATAGCAAATGATGAAGATAATTCTGTAGAAACAGAAGGTAATTGGTGGTTTAGTGATAAAATTCTAAATATACCGTTATCAGACGTAAAAGAAGAAGATATTGCTTCATGGATTGAAAAAGAAGCAACTATAAATGGCGTTTGTCATATTACAGACAATCTTGAAAATCAGCTAACTTCTTTAAAAAGCGTTAAAAAAACCCCATTACCATGGGAACCACTAAAAATTAATGTAGGTGATCTATAATGGCACAACCCATTGATATTATTTCAAGAGCAATGAAAGACATTGGAGCGTTAGCTTCAGGTGAAACTCCAACCCCTGAAGAATCTCAAGACGCATTTGATATGCTTAATGATATGTTAGATCAATGGTCTAACGAAGATATGATGACTTATTACAAAACAGAAATCATATTCCCTATTACGCCAGGTCAAACTCAATATACTATTGGCCCAGGCGGTCAAATTGGTGCAAATATCACAGGTTCAATTAGTGGAACTACTTTAACAGTCACAGGTATTACATCAGGCGCTATTGCAATCGGTCAAACATTAAGTGGCACAGGTATTTCAGCAGGAACAACAATCGTTCAAATGCTTACAGGCGCAGGGGGAAATGTCAATGAATTGGGAACGTATCAAGTCAATATTTCTCAAACGGTTTCATCTACTGCAATCAACCTTTATTATCAAAGACCACTTTCCATTGATTCATCGTTCGTTCGTATTAACACTAATTCTAATGGTGTTCCTATTATCAATGGGGGATTAGATTATCCTGTTGCAGTATTAAATGTTGAAGATTACGAAATGATTGGTTTAAAGACTTTAAATGGCCCATGGCCTAAAGCTCTTTATTATCAACCTTCAGAAACATTAGGAAATATATTTGTATGGCCTAATCCTGCTCAAGGTGAAATGCACTTATTTGTAAATACATTATTTCAAAGATTTGTTACACAATATGACAATATAAACCTACCACAAGGCTACGCAATGGCTTTACGTTGGTGTTTAGCTGAACGCTTAATGCCTATGTTTGGTAAATCATCACAAACGCAATTAGCTATGATTTCTGCTTATGCAGCACAAGGCAAAGCAACTGTAAAACGCACCAATATGAAACCTGTTCAATCTGCACGATTTAATGACGCGTTGTTGAGTAGTAGGCAAAAGGACGCAGGTTGGATTTTAACGGGCGGTTTCTTTAGATAAATCAATAACTTATATAATATTATGCATTTAGTTTATCAACATAAAAAAGCCGACACAAACAAAATATTTTACGTTGGTAAAGGCACAGCAAAACGATCAAAACAAAGATCAGGTCGTAGTGAATATTGGCATAGAACTGTCAATAAACATGGTTTTATTGTTGAAATTATTAAAGACAATATTGATGAAGAATTTGCTTTTTTAATTGAAAAAGAAGCTATCGATATTTATAGACGTAGAGGCATTAAGCTTGTAAATATAACTGATGGCGGTGAAGGCTCATCAGGATACAAACATACTAAAGAACATAAAGCAAAAATGAAAGGCAATACTTATGGATCATCAGTTTGGGGTAAAAATTTTAAAGGATGTAAACATTCTTTAGAAACAAGAAAAAAATGGTCAGAAATACGCAAAGGTAATACAAATAAAACAGGCACAAAGTTATCAGAGGAATCAAAACAAAAAATAAGCAATGCAATGAAAGGCAAGCCACAATTTAAAAAACGTGTTCTTACAGAAAATCAAGTAATACAAATTAAAATAGATTTACAAAAATATTCTATTGCACAAATAGCACGTTGGAATAAAGTTGGCGAATCTACAATCCGCAGAATTAGAAATGGCGAAACTTACAAGGATGTCAAATAATGCCTGATTTTGGATTTGTAGGCCCAAGTTATACAGCACCTTCCATTTATCAAGATGCGCAAGAATGTATTAACTTTCGCCCTGAAATTGATCCACTAAAAGGTGAAGGTCAAAGAGGCGTTGTAGCGCTTTATCCTACGCCTGGTCTTACATCTGCAATCGTATTTCAAAATAAACAAGAAGTTCGTGGTATGCGAACTTTATCAGGTGGTAATTACATGGTGGCTGTTGTAGGCCCTTATGTATATATTTTAACTTCAACATTAATTCCAACACTTGTAGGTCAATTAAATACTTCAGTAGGTCGAGTAAGCATTACTGATAACGGATTAAACGTATATATTGTAGACGGATCATATCGTTATTCATGGCGCATATCTAATCCTAGTTCTGCTTCATTTACAGGCTCTATTACAGGCACAACTTTAACTGTAACTGCTATTACAAGTGGCACAATAGGCACAGGACAAGCTTTATTTGGGATAAATGTAACACCTGAAACTATTATTACAGCATTAGGAACAGGTACAGGCGGAATCGGAACATACACAATTAATCAGACTCAATCTGTAACTTCAACATTAATGAATTCTGCGGCAGTTGCTTCTGTATTAACTGCTTCAATGTCAGGCACTACAATGACTGTAACTGGAAGCACAGGCACATTATATCCAGGTCAAACTATTCAAGGTGCTTCAGTTATCAATAATACTATTATTACTGCTTTAGGCAATATAACTGTTTTAAGCCAATCTATTGCAACGCCAGGCACAGGTTATGCAGTAAATGATGTTATAACCGTATTAGGTGGCGTTTATGGAACAACACCTGCAACTTATACTGTTGGCTCTGTAACTGTTGGCGCAGCTACATTAGGTTCAATTACAGGTGGATCGCTTTATACAAACGGAACATACAATAATGTTCAAATGACTTATGTAAGTGGTGCTACAGCAACTACATATCCTAAAGCAACTATTGTGGTAACAGGTGGCGCAGTAACTTCAGTTACAATTACTGACCCTGGCACAGGCTTTACAGCAACAGGCACAGTTTTATCTGCAACAGCAGCTTCTATTGGCGGAACAGGATCAGGATTTAGCGTTCCTGTGGCTACTTTAACAAGCACAGGTCAAGTATTAACTTTAACTCAAACTAACGCTGGAAGTTATACATCTGCACCTAGCAATCCAGCTTCTACATCATCTAACGGAAGCGGTATAGGATTAACTCTTACTTTAACATTTGGAACTGGTAGCGGTGGCACAGGAACTTATCCTATAAGCACATCACAAACAGTTAGTTCTGAAACTATGTATGCTTTAAACTTTACTATATTTCCAACATCTGACGGTGCATTTACAGGCGGAAATACTGTTGATATTGTAGATAACTATTTTGTTTACAATAGACCAAATTCACAACAATGGGCTTCTTCCAATCCATTAAGCCCTATTACCAATCCTTTAAGCTTTTCATCTAAAGACGGATCGCCTGATAATCTTGTGTCTTTAATTGTAGATCATCGTGAAGTTTATTTACTTGGCGACACATCATCTGAAGTATGGGTAGATGTAGGTTCTTATCCTTTTCCTTTTCAACGTATTCCAGGCACATCTACTCAACACGGTATTGCGGCTAAATTTTCAGTATCTCGTTTAGGCAATTCATTTGCTTACATATCAAGAAATAATCGTGGTCAAGCTGAAATTATGATGATGAATGGTTATATTCCAACTCGCATATCTACTCATGCTGTTGAGCAATCATTATTAGGTGGTTATATAGATGACGCTATTGCATGGACTTATCAACAAGAAGGCCATGAAGTATATGTTATTTCATTTCCAACATTAGATTTAACATGGGCTTTTGATATAGCTACTCAAATGTGGCATAAATGGTTATATGTAGACAATACTAATACTTATCATAGACATCGTGGTAATTGTTCAGCAGTATTTCAAGGTTTAGTCTATGTTGGTGATTATTCAAATGGAATTATTTATTTATTAGACCCTAATAATTATACTGACAATGGTCAAGAAATTCGTAGATTAAGACGCGCACCTCATTTAGTAACTGATTTACAACGTCAATACTTGGAAGAATTCCAAATACAATTTCAACCAGGCGTAGGATTAACAGGCATTACTCAACCATTAAACAATGAAACTGTTGGCGCTAATCCACAAGCTATGTTACGTTGGTCAAATGATGGTGGTTCTACATGGTCTAAAGAACATTGGACTTCTATCGGACAAATAGGTCAGTATAAAAATCGTGCTATTTGGCGTAGATTAGGTTGGTCAAGGGATCGTGTTTTTGAAGTTGTAGTTACAGACCCTATAAATGCAGTTATAATATCAGCTAATCTAAAAGCTGAACAAGGGGAAAACTAATGGCTGGTGGAATTTGGGGAACCAATCAAAATAATCCTTATCCACAGTCTGAATTTTTAGATAATCAGACAAAAAGACCAACTCGCCCTTGGCAACAGTTTTTCTTAAATTTGCTTAATTTTACAAGTGCTACAAGCGCTACAACAGGAACAGCAACATTACCTGCAAAACCAGTAGGTTTTATTAATATAACAGTAAATGGCAAACCATATAAGGTGCCTTACTATAATCAATGAATGATCTTGTTCAAATTGGTAATACAGCATTAAAAGTATTTACTAATGTAGATGAAGCAGAAAAGGCAATGTTACAGTTGCCACAAGTAGATTGCCCTTTAGTGCATCATTTTGGGCCTAATCTATGTATTAGAGAAGTATTTATGCCAAAAGGCACAATGGCAGTTGGCCATAAACAGAAGTTTAAACACATGAACGTATTGCTTAAAGGCAAAGTTATGATGTTAAACGATGATGGTAGCACAAAGATATTAGAAGCACCTTTTATATTTGAAGGTGAGCCTGGCAGAAAAATAGGCTATGTTTTAGAAGATATGGTATGGCAAAACATATATGCTACCGACTTAAAAGACTCTAATGATGTTGAAGAGTTTTTTGTAGAAAAAAGCGAAAATTGGCAAAATGACCATAATGTTAAGCTATCTATTGAAAAGGTAGCAAAAGAAGCTGATAGAAATGACTATCAAAAGCTTTTAAAAGAATGTGGAATTTCACATGAAATAGCTAAAGAACAGTCTGAAAATGAAGAAGATCAAATTTCAGTATTTAGCAATATAGTTCGTGTTGCAGATTCAGCAATTGAAGGAAAAGGCTTATTTTTAACATCACCTATAAAAAAAGATGATGTGATATGCCAAGCTAGGATTCAAGGCAAAAGAACACAAGCAGGTAGATTTACAAATCACTCTGTGTTTCCAAATGCCAAAATGGTATTATTGCCAAATAACGATATAGATTTAGTAGCAATTAGAGATATTGATGGGTGTAAAGGTGGTAGTTTAGGGGAAGAAATAACCATAGATTACCGACAAGCTTTGTCTTTATCAGGTATTAATTTTAAAGGAAATGTATTATGTCAGCAATAGCAACCGCCATAGTTGGATCAGCAGTCATTGGAGCAGTAGGCGCTAATAGTGCAGCCGATACTCAAGCCCAAGCAGCTCAAAATGCACAAGCTCAACAGCTTGCAATGTTCAACACGCAAAATGCTCAACAAGCTCCATATAGAGCAGCAGGATATAATACTTTAAATACCATTGGTTCATTGGGTTCAGGTCAATACCAACAATATGACGCTAGTGGAAATCCTATCGGAACAGCTACAGGTTCAGGATATCTTACACATCAATTTAATAATCAGGATTTAAACGCTAATTTAGCCCCTAATTACGCATTTCAATTAGGTCAAGGACAACAAGCATTAAGTAATCAACAAAATGCTTTAGGTGGCCTTGTAGGTGGCAATTCTTTAATGGCTATGCAAAATTACACACAAAACACAGCGCAAAATGCTTATCAAAACGCATTTTCTAATTATCAAACACAACGTGGCAATATTTATAACACATTAGCTTCTATTGCAGGATTAGGACAATCTGCTCAACAATCTACAGGACAATTAGCTTCTAATACTGCTAATTCTATTAGTTCACTTGGTGTAGGTGCTGCAAATGCTCAAGCCGCAGGAACTGTTGGAACAGCTAATGCTATTGGTGGCGGATTAAGTAGTTTAGGTAATTATGGTTACATGAATCAATTATTAGGTCAAAATTCAACAATAAATCCATATAGTCAATTACCAACATATCCTGGCTCTACTTCATCAACACCTACATCATATTATTCAGGATAGGTATAAATTATGGCAGACTTTAGCGTATCAGACGTAGCATCAAAAATTAAAGCACCTGAAGGCATATCATTAGGCGATATGATGAATATGGCTATTGGCGCTCAAAAATTTAAACAAGCGCAACAAATAAATCCATTATTACTTCGTGAAGAAGAAGCTAAAACTACTGAAGCAGAAGAAACATTACAACCTAAAATTACACAAAAAAAGGCAGAATCAGAAACTGCTGTTTATGGTGCTAATACTGCACACCTTAAAAATATTCTTGATGCTACAACAAATGGCATACAACAAATACAAATATTACAAGCTAAAAAAGATGAAAAAGGCAATCCTATTGCAACACCTAAAGATGTTGAAGATATGCTTACAAAAACAATTAATAGTTCAAATCAATTTTTAACACCTGAAGATAAAAAAGCTGCAATTGCTCAAGCATTACAAGGTTTAGACCCAAATGCTTCACCAACTGATGTGCAATTATTTTTAGCACAAAAACATTTATCTACTTTATCAGCACAAGCTGAAGCAGAAAAAAGATATCCAGCTGCTTATGCTTTAGATACAGGTGGAAAAACACAATATGTTCAATCAGGTAATAAATTGCTTACAGGGGTTCAACCAGGAACGCCTCAAGGCCCAGCAACTCCTAAAACTCTTGCGCCACAAACATATACAACACCAACAGGCGCACCAGGTATTATAGGTGGCGCAGCAGGAAATGTTCCACAAGAAATGACAAGTCAATTTCAAAATGCAGGTGGAATTAATATTGCTCCTGGTGAAACTTATGAAGGTTATAAATCTAGAGTTAATAGATTGACTACATTGCCTACAACAGCTAAAACTGCATTAAATTCAGCAAATGTTGATTCTATACCTAACATGGTTTATAACAATAATAAAGTTTTACAATTATTAGATAAAAAGAATTTAGATATTGGCCCTGTTCAAAAAGCTATTGCAGAAAAAACAGGTGGAGCAGGTTTAAATTCAGATCAACAATTAATTCAAAAATATCTTGAACAACGTATTAGACTTGAAGCAGCAAGAACAAATCAAGATCAAGATTCACAAAGAACAGCATTTGGTAATTTTGGAACATCAAAAGATGCTTTAAGAGAAATTATTTACAATGATAAAGGCAGATTAGCTGCACAAAAGCTATATCATCAAGGTATATTAAATAATCAAGGCAATCCAAATAAACCTAATTTAAATGCTATTAATAAATTTGATAATGAATTTTCACAAATTGCAAATGATCCAAATTTAACTCATTTACTTGGAGTTATTGGCGATAAAGAAAATAAAGAAGATTTAAAAAAATCTGAATTAGATCATCTTAAAAAACAATTTGGTAATTTAACAAAAGATCAATTTAATGATTTAATGACTAAAGCTCAAAATTTAAAAAATTTTTCACTTGGAAATAAATAATGCCAATAATCGCAGACGATTTATATAGCATTATTAAAAACCCAGAAGATTCTGAAATTCAATCTAATGTAACTCCTATTACAGCAGATTCTTTATTTGATGCTATGCACGAAAAAGAAATTAAAGAAACGCCAAAAGAAAAAATGAGTTGGTTAGATGTTGCGGCTCAATCAAGACAAAATTTTATTCCTAGTGGTATTAATATGGCTAAAAATTTAGGAACTGCTGTAATACATCCATTAGAAACAGCAGGTGGAGTATTAAATTTAGCCGCAGGTGGATTGCATAATATTATGCCTGAAGATGTGGCAAAATGGATTGATTCTTCAGTTCATGCAACACCTGAAGAAACTCATAAAGCTGTAGAAACTGCAAATGCTGTAGGTAAATTTTATAAAGAAAGATATGGAAGTGGTGAAGGATTTAAACAAGCTTTAGCTAGCGATCCTGTAGGTGTTTTAGGTGATCTTTCTGCTGTTTTATCAGGTGGTGAAACTATTGCATCAAAAGTTCCTGGTCTTGAATCTACCGCAAATGCTTTAGGAAAGACTGCTGAAGCTACAAACCCAATCACATTGCCATTTAGGGCAGTTTCTGCTGTTGGGAAACCTGCATTAGGTTTACTTACAGGAACAGGTGAAGATACTATTAAAGCGGCTGCAAAAGCTGGTTATGATAAAGATCCTATGTTTTGGAAACATCTTACAGGCGAAGGCGATAAAAACGAACCACTTGATAATGCAAGGTGGAATTTAAATCAAATGAAACAAAATAAATCTAATGAATATCGTTCAGGAATGATTGATATTTCAAAAGATAAATCTGTTTTAGATTTTAATGACATTGATAAATCATTAGATAATGTTAAAAATTCAATTTCATTTAAAGGCATTAGCAAAAATGATAGTGCTATGAAAACATTTAATGAAATAGAAAATGAAATTCAAAAATGGAAAAATTTAGATTCTACTGAATATCATACTCCTGAAGGATTAGACGCATTAAAACAAAGAATAAATGGTGTTATTGAAGGCATACCTCATACAGATAAAAATTCTTTAAGGGTAGGTCATGAAATTTATAATTCAGTTAAAAAAACTATTTCAGATCAAGCACCTACTTATTCAAATGTAATGAAAGATTATTCAGAAGCTTCAGATCAAATTAATGAAATAGAAAAAGCTTTGTCTATTGGTGATAGAGTTTCATCTGATAGCGCATTAAAAAGATTACAAAGCATTACTAGAAACAATGTAAATACAAATTACGGAACTAGAATAAGTCTTGCTGAACAACTTGAAAGAGAAGGCGGTAAGAAATTTATAAGTGGTTTATATGGACAAGCTTTAAATTCTAATACTGCAAGAGGAATGGCAGGTCATGTTGAAGGCCTTACTACTGCGGCTGGATTTTTAAATCCTACTGCATGGGGTGCAATTCCATTACAAACACCATCTTTAGTGGGTAAAGCTTTATATGGTGGCGGTAGAGTTGCTAAAGGAATAACTAATATTACTGATTTGCCAGGTAAATATACCAAAGGAATATTAGGTGTAAATACAACTAGATTAAATACATTATCTAGTATTTTAAATGCAGCAAATAAATCAATAGATGAGGAACAATAATGTCAGTCAATTTATCCCCAGTCGGCAACGGAGTAAGCTTTTTAGGTACAACAGGCCTACCTCTATCAGGTGGCAAGATATATACCTATCAAGCAGGTTCATCAACGCCATTAGCTACTTATACAGACGTTAATGGAACTACAGCCAATACAAACCCAATTGTTTTAGGAACAGATGGTAGAACGCCTAGCGAAATTTGGCTAACTTATGGCTATAACTATAAATTTGTATTGCAAGATGCGGTAAGCACAACAATTGCCACTTATGACAACTTATATGGCATTTTAGGCACAATTCCTGCTTCAGGTTCTACATTACCTTCAGGCTGTATTATTTTATGGTCAGGCGCTGTTGGTTCAATTCCTAGTGGCTATGTAATTTGTGACGGAACAAACGGAACACCTGATTTAAGAAATAAATTTGTTGTTGGTGCTGGTAATACTTATTCAGTTAATCAAACCGGCGGTAGTGCTGATGCAATTGTGGTATCTCATACACATACAGCAACTTCAGTAGTTACTGACCCTGGTCACTTTCATTCATATAACTATCCTACTACAGGTAATTCTTATGGTTCTAATAGTGGTGGTTTAACTCCAGGCACAGTTGCAACAAATACAACAACAGCAACTACAGGCGTTACAGTTGCTACAACTAACGCATCAACAGGTGTAAGTGGCACAAATGCTAACTTACCACCTTACTATGCTTTAGCATACATAATGAAGA
>Ga0007867_1000387_pt1 | contig 15689 bp, 26 predicted proteins | sample CryBogCBH25Aug08_FD_71224 | JGI IMG/M metagenome (GOLD analysis project Ga0007867, IMG submission 71224) | Freshwater microbial communities from Crystal Bog, Wisconsin, USA - CBH25Aug08 | ecosystem: Environmental > Aquatic > Freshwater > Lake | place: Crystal Bog, Wisconsin, USA | collected... | reverse complement strand
CGATGATGAAGCGGGTCGAGAATTTGACTGCCGAACGGGATCGCCTCCGGATCGAGGGCGACGAACAACACGCCAGGTTGGTTTTGATCAATGCCGCGGTGGAAAGTTGGATCAATACCGCCAAGACGGAACGGGAGCTTGCCGGGGAGATTCTGGACATTTTGAACCCGCATCCGATGAGTGATGAGTATCGGTGCCACGAGGCTTACACCCATGCCTGCGCGACGGCGGTTAAGGAGAAACGTCCTTACCCCAACTTGGTGCAATTTTCCATTGAATGGGCCAGAAAGGAGATGGCTGCCAAATGAGCACCGAACTTTCCCCGCTCACACCCCCGGTTTTTGACCCGGGAGTTTACTTCGACATGCCGGCGGAAGTGTATCATAAAGCCGCCGGGCTCTCGCACTCGATGCAAAAGCACCTTAACCCGCCCGCCCGCCTGCCGGTCTATCTCGCGGAGAAGCACGAGCCCAGCGTTGCGATGATCATGGGCACTCTGGTTCATGCCGCCATTCTGGAGCCGGACCAGCCGCTCCCCAAGGTGGCGATCAAGCCAAAAGACATGAAGTTTTCCACGAACGAGGGCAAGGCGTGGCGGGTGCAGGCGGAGGCCCGGGGGGATTTGATTGTCCCGCATGACGAATGGATCGACGTGCAGGGGATGATTACGAGCATTGCCCATCACCCGACATGCCGGGAGTTGTTTTCGGTTGGTCGTTCGGAAGTGTCGTTGTTCGCGCAGGTGTCCGACTCGGTCATTGGCAAGGCGCGGATTGACTGGCTGCCCGGCGGCGGGCTTTCGGATTCGCTCGCGGACATAAAAACGGTTAGCTGCCAGTTCGGCCACGAGGGGGGGGCCAGCGAGGAAGAATTTTCCAAGACTCTTTTTTATCAGCGGTATTACACGCAGGCGGCTTGGTACTTGCGCCTGTGGAACCTGCTGAACCCGGATCAGCAACGGCAGTATTTTATCTTCGTGGCCGTCGAGAAGGAACCGCCCTACCTGGTCGCGGTTTACCATGTGGATCAGGAGGACTTGGACCTTGGCGCAAAGCAGAATGACCGGGACTTGCGAGCCTACGAGCAAGGTCTGAAAACAGGTTTGTGGAAGGGGTATCCGGAGAAGTGCCGCAAGATCAAGATTCCCCGGCGGGAGGCGATGCGGTTGAACAACCTGGAGCATAAGGAGTGGGAGCGGGCTTTCGCGGGGGGTGGGGAGTGAAAAAGATTACCCCCGGATCGATACAATGGGACATTCGCCAGCGGAACGGGCTAAGCGTGGGGTTTTCCTACACGTCGATTCCGGGCTGCCTTGTGGCGGAAGCCAGGCACCGGGATTATTCGGCTCCGCTCTGCACCATTTGGTATGAACTGCACTCGAACGGGCTGCTGCGGATCAACTCGATGTACACCATCGATTGGGCGCGGCGTCAGGGGCTGGCGACATGGCTGATGGAGCGGGTGAAAGCGATTCAATCGGCGGCGGGTGTTGACCTGATCAATGCGGAGGAAGAATGCCGGATCGTTGAATTGATCGAGGCGGAGACCTGGCCGCGCGGATGGGACGGGACGGAGCCGGTTGCGGACGTGCCGTTTGAAAATGTGAACCCGGACGGATCGGTCCAACTGGCATTGGCGGTGGCGTTATGAGACTGAAATCCAACCAACTCCCGGAAAACATCCTGAAACGTATGCCCAAGATAGATCGGCCGGCGGGGAATGCGGGGTTGACCCAAGGCGAGGCGAATGCGAAGCGGGACTCCCGGCTCGAACGGGAGTTGCAGAACCAGATTGCCAACTGGTTGCGGTTGCGATCGATCTTCTTTATCCGGAGCCGGATGGATAAGAAAACAACCACGGCCAAGGGCACTCCCGATTTTGCGTTTTGCATGATGGATTCGAGCCTCAAAGCCGTTGCAGTCGCTTTGGAGGTTAAAACGCAGTCGAAGATGACTGTTGAGCAAAAGAGGGTCCGGGAGCAGATGGAGAGTAACGGGTGGCATTACCACGTTGTGGGGTCGTTGCAAGAGGTCATGGACATTGTTTTGTTTAAGGAGTGGAGCGGAAATCCCCGTTAATTTATGAGCAAGATCAAATATCCCAGATACACGGCCATGGCGGTGGCGGAGGAACTGGTCGAAGCGCTCCGCCCGTGCTGCGAGCGGATCGAGATTGCGGGCTCGCTGCGGCGCGGCAAGCAGTTTGTGGGGGATGTGGAGATTGTCTATGTGCCCGCGTTCGCGCCGGGCGTCCCGGTGGATATGTTTTCCCCGCCCGAGCCGGTGAACATGGCGGAAGCGCAGATACAGGCATGGATTTCCACGCATTTGGTCCGGCAACGGTTGAACGTGGATTTGCAGCCGACTTGGGGGGCCAAGAATAAGCTGGCGGTGCATCAATCGTCGGGCGTTCCCGTTGACCTGTTCGCGGCTACGGAGGCGTCGTGGTTCAACTACCTGGTGTGCCGGACCGGGGGCGCGTGGAACAATCAGGAGATTGCCCGGACGGCCAACGCGAAGGGCTGGCGGTGGAACCCTTACGCGGAAGGGTTTTCGAAGATCGATTATCACGGCAAGGAGACGGGGGAGAAGTCCGAACGCATGGACAGCGAGGAAGCGGTTTTCCGGTTCGTGGGGCTGCCCTATCTTAAACCGGAGGAACGGAAGTGATGATCTTCGCGCCCTTGGTGAGCATTTACGAACTGCCAAACAATAAAGGAGCAAAAGGCTATTATTTGTCTCGCGGCGGCGTTTCGGCGAGCTTGTATATTTTTGATCAAGTCCGCTTCCGCATCACTTTGACCGTGAATCGGGACTATGGCTCCAAGGAATTATTGCAGTCGCAAATCACGGCGGTGGTAAGCGCGGCAAATGACCTCATTTGGCCGGGGCCGGTGATTGATTTTCAGATTTGAATTATGACCAACAACAACCAACAGACCACAGAGAAGGACGAACAGGCGATCCGGCGGGCGGGTTACAACCACGTCATTGCCACCATCGCAGAGGAAATCTGGCAACGGGCGGGCAATCCTCCCTCTGACGAGTGGAAAAAGAAGCCAGTCGCCCGGAAATAGGTTTATGCATCTCCCCACCACCGTAACGAAGGAAATGCTGGCACAAGGGTTGATGAATGGCATTGACGAGCTTTTTTCCGGGCTCTGGTTGTCCGGCCAGCGGCGTTCCCGCGCTCCCAAACCGATTTATGATTGGTTGTACGTCCGCTGGGAGGCGCACCGGCAAGGCGTTCCGTCCAACGTCCAAGGTGACCCGTTTGCCCTGGCGTGGAAGCTCGCGTTGATCCGCTGGGAGGATTTCCGCAAGCAGATGGGGAAGGCGGGGGCGCAATGAGAATCTTGGACCTGCCCAGCATCGCGTATATCAAGGCGCACTCCACCCGGCCGCAACCGCGGTCGCCTTTCTGGCGTCCGAGCAAGTTCACCCCGGAGCAGGCCCGGGAGCGCCGCTTGGCACGCCAGCGCAAGTGTATGGCGCGGCTGCGGGCACAGCGGAAAAAGGCCGGGATCAAACGCAAGTGAAGCTGACGTTTCGCATAGGGCAACAGGCGCGTAGAACCGCCATTATGAGCACAACTCCGAATTTTCTGGTCGTCGTCATGGGGGGAGGCACTTCCACGCTTCCCGTTCTACCCCATGGCGGCGACCAGAGCATTTTTTAGACCCATGGCCAAGATTGACATTTGGTTTCCCCTCTTCATCGGTGATTACCTGGCGGACACGATGCACCTGGATACGCGCGAGCACGGCGCTTATCTGCTTCTGTTGTGCGCTTATTACAAGAACGGGGGACCCTTGGCCGATGATGACAAGGCGTTCGCGGCCATCACGCGGCAGACGGTTGGCGAGTGGAAAAGGATGCGGCCGGTGATTCAGGCGTTTTTTGTGCTGGAAGGCAACACGTGGAAACAGAACCGGGCGGATGAAGAAATAAGGGAGCGCGAGGGGGCTAAGGCGGGGCGTTCGCGGGCGGCCTCCGAGACGAACCGGAAGCGTTGGAGCAAGGCGAGCGATACGGTCACTGATCCGGTTAGCGAGTCAGTTAGCGAGTCGCTGACCGAGTCGCTGAGCGATACGGTCACTGATCCGGTTAGCGACCCGGGAGCGAATCGCTCAGGTGTCGCTACGTGCGCGCGCGTCCCACATTCACACCCACAGTTAGCTGAGAGAGAGCACGCGGGCGAGGCGGAAGTCCTGCTCCGGGCGGATCGGATCGGACTGGCGGCGTGGAAGGCGCTCGACTGGTTTCAGGAAATGGAGGCTTGCGGTTGGACGGATCACAACCATCGGCCTATCGAAAAATGGCAGGCGGCTTTGGATCGGGTGAAGACGAAATGGGAGGCGGACGGGCGTCCGTCAGGACCACCGACAGCGAACGGAAACGGAAGGCAAAACTATGGAAAGAACGGTGCAGGAAATTCTGACAACCGGCGTAATGCCGGAACTTACAAACCGGCCGGGGATTATGGCGAAGCAGCCCGGCGCAAGTCCGTCACCAGCGACGCCGCTATCCAGTCGCGAGTGGCAAACGAAATGGCTGGGAATGAACCTGCATCACCCCAAGCTGCGGGCCATGGGGGATGAAATGTTCCGGTTCGCGTGCGATTTGCGGCATCGGCCAAAGGGCGGGCGTTTGCTGGTCATGTGCGGGCCGAGTGGCTGCGGCAAGACGCACGCGGCGCGGAACCTGGTCCGCTGGTTTGAAAGCGTGCGCATGCGCATCGGGCCGGTGGTGACCGAGACGGACGAAGGCGTGGACTCGGTGTTGCCGTCCGCTTGCTCGGTGTCTTGGCCGGATGTGGTGCGCGGATTCAAGCAGCAACGGTTTGAAATTCTGGACCAGTTGGAGCGCGAATACCTGACGGTGTTGGACGACATCGGCGCGGAGCATGATCCGAGCGGGTTCGGCGTGGAACGGATTTGCATGATCCTGACGAAGCGGGAGCGGCGTTACTCGGTCATCACGACGAATGTCGAGCCCGGCCAATGGCGGGAGAAATTCGAGACGCGCATCGCGAGCCGGATGTTGCGCAATAGCACGATTATCGATTTGAACGAGGTGCCGGATTACAACCTGATTTGATTGACCCGATCATGACCGAACCGAGCCAAGATTTCGATTGGGAAGCGGTTTACGAGCGCTTTGGGGAATTGCCCGAAGCGGACGTGGAGGACCTGCATTCGCGCGTGCGGGTCATGCTGGCCTGGGGCGTGCTCCCAGCGCGGGGCGGATCGGTGGGGCGTTACGACGCGGATCGGGATCGGCGGGCGGGACGGCGCTTCCTAGCGATGGCGTGGGTCATCTGCCCGGAGTTGTTCGGGGAAAAGCCGAGCATGCAGTCGGTGGCGCGATCGATAGGCATGCACAAGGCGGTTTTCAGCGAGTTGACGGCGGAGTTTTCGCGGGTCTTTGGGGTGCGCAACAAGGCGCAGCGCGGGCATGGTTGGAACCATGATCCAGAGAAGGGCATGCACGTGTGCCCGTTGTGCAAGCAGGCGCGGCCGGCGGCGGTTAAATCGAAAGGCAATGAGGATGAAAAATACCGGAACAATTGAGCGGAAGAACAACCAGAAACACGTTTACACGTTAAACGTGGGGACGATTGAGGCGTTGAAGCGCCGCGCGCGGAAGATTCGGAGTCTGTACGCCAGCGTGGAGGCGTTGGCCCAACAGGCGCGGGAAAAGTGCAATGCGACGGTGGCGGAGGCGATCTTGCTGGGGCAGGAACTCAACGCGACGAAGCAACTGGTCGGGCACGGCGCGTGGTTGGCATGGCTGAAGGAGAACGTCAAAGGCATTACCGACCGCACCGCGCGGCGATACATGGCGCTTTCAAATCGGTCACATGTGTCCGATTTGGGCGATGGCGATTCCCTGCGTCAGGCTTACGTAGCGGTCGGGATCATCAAGGAGAACGACCCGGCGCCGGCCCCGTCAAAGCCCGTGGAGTCCCCAACCGCAAAGGAAGTGCATCAGCCCCTAGCCGGGGTGTCCATAGCGCCGGTAGGGCCTAGCCTGGCACCGGTTGCGGTCATCACGACGAAGGCAGGCAAGCAAGTGGCGGTCGAGGGCGTGGCACCGCAGGAGGTTGACGTCCTGCCTGTTATCGCGTCCAGCGTTGAGGACCTTCTCACGTTGCTATCCAAGGTGCCAAAGGCCCGCAGGCACGAAGCCAGGGCCGCTATTGCACGTTTAACAGCGTGGTTAGACTAAGACGCCAACCCACGGCGCGAAAGTGTAAGGTATCCCGACACCCTGTAAAAAGGTAAGGAATCTTTTTCCCGGGCACCCCCTCCCGCGGGTTTATCGTCTTGGCGCGATCCGCACAAACACATCGATTTTTTCAAAGTCCCACTTTGTGTGGGAATCAGGGCGCGAAAAAGCCCGCCGGGTTTTGGCCTGGCGGGCGGGGTGGGGTGATGCCTGTCAGGCCAACGGCGGACGCTCGATCCGCTTGAACGTATAGACCCACACCCAAGGGTTATAAATCCAGTCCATCACGTCGTTGATGCGGTTCCAAAGGACCATGTATTGCTCGTGCGGGAAGCGCATGTTTTCGTTGTCCTCGTAGCTCTCCATGCCTTCAGCCAACGCCTCCACATCGTTGATGTCCTGCAAACGCTCGCACCTGACCTCAGTCACCCGAAGCCACGCGCGGGATAGAACCTTGGGCATGAAAATTGACGGGAGCCATTTTCCGTCTGCATGATCCTCTGGGAAATGATCCGAGAATTCGCCATCGGCCCGAAACACAACCTCGGTGACGTTATCGAAAAACGTCTCCTTCACATAAAGGATCGTGCCGACCGGCCATTCTGGGGCGAGTTCCGCGAGGACGCCGGCCGCACCCGCGAACCTGAAAAGAGGACCGTTCATTCCGAACGGTTCCCAGTCATCGGGGTGCGCGTTGATGTGTTCCAATCCCCGCAGGCGGCGGGTTTGTGTCTTTCGATCTTCGAGAATGGCTCGCACCATCTCGCCCTGGAACAGGACCCCGTAATGCTTTTCGGATTTCATTGGTAAACTGGTTTAGGATTGATCAGCCCCGCCCAATGAAAATGCCGTGCGCTTGGAGCAGGGTTTGAATCTGTTCGGCTAGGGCATCAATCTGATCGCGCTCCTTTTGGTCGATGGTGGCGAGCTTGGCGGCGTCTAGCTCTTCCAATGCCCGCATTAAATGTAGGTTGTTCATGTTTTTTGCGTGGTTACAGAGCGGCTTGCACCGCTTCAATTTTGTTTCGGTCGCTGATAACGGTGCCCCACCGGGTGATGACGATGGGGGTTTTGACTACCCGCCACGCGCGGTGGCAGGCGGGACATTGATAGTGGCATGGGGCCAGTTCGCCCGTATGGGTCCGAGTAAACTGGTCCAGGTCTGCGGTATGCCCGCATTGGCAGGTCACGTTCATTTCGTGACGATTTTGCGGACGCCGGCTTGTTTGGGGGCCTCGGGAGCGCTGGCGGGCATGGCCCGGTTCTCCAACCGCTTCCGGCGGCGCTCGATGGCTTCCGCCATGGTTTTGCTGGTCGGGACGAACTTCGCGGCGGCGGTCCGGACATCGACGTCCTTGGGCTCCCGGCCCTTGTCGTTGAACGCGATGGTCATCGCCTTGGCCCATACCTGTTCTATCTGCCGGCCGGAGAACCCTTCCAGCAACGCGGCGATGGCGGGCAGGTCGTAATGCTTGGGCTTGCGGCCCCGCTTGGAAATGTGGATCCGGAGAATCGCCTCCCTCTCCGTCTGGTTCGGCAGATCCACGGACCACACGTCCAGCCGGTCAATCAGCGGGTCGGGCAGCCCGTCAATGTCGTTGCTCGTGAAGATGTAGTAAATCCCCTCCGAATTGAACTGCATGTCTTGCAGGATGGCCTTGATTACCCGGTTGGTTACCCCGCTGTCCGTCTCTCCGGAGGACTTGCCCCCGCAGAAGAGCCCTTCCACTTCGTCAATCCACAGGATGCAGGGCGCCACGGCCTTGACCGTGGTGAAGGCGGACCGCCAGTTCCCCTCTGATTGACCGACCAGGCTCCCGAAGAGCTTCCCGGCCTCCAACCGGATCAATGGCAGGTTGAAAATGTTCGCCGTCGCTGCGGCCGTCAGGCTCTTCCCGGTGCCTGGCTGGCCAACGACCAGCGCCCCGCGGGGTGCGTTCAACCCGTATTCCCGCGCGGCGGCGGTGAACAACAGGCGCTTTTCGGTCAGGTCCCCCTTGAGGTTTTCCAGCCCGCCGATGTCATCCAGTGTTGTCTTGCTCTCCACGATCTCCAACAGCCCGTTTTTGCGGATCACGTTGGCCTTTTCGCGGGCGATCACGGAGGCGACAATCTCCTTCGTCTCCACGATGGACAGCGCGAAGGCGTTCTCCGCCTCCGTGGTGGTCAATCCGCGCGCGGCGTCGATAAACGTGTCGGCAATGTCCTCCATGATCGGCACGTTCGCGGAAGTGGCAACCGCCTCCATGACTTCCCGCAGTTGGGCGCGGTCCGGAAGCTCGAATTCCAGGACCGTGATTTCCTTTTCCAGTTCCGGCGGCAAAGACAACCGGCAACCCACCACGACAAAAACCCGGTTCGCGGTCCGGGCGAGTTGGAGCGATTCCTTCAACTTCCGGTATGTCATCGGGTTCTTGTCTTCCAGGATCATGTGGAAGTCACGGGCAAGGAGGATGCTGCGCTCCGGGAGCTTGTCGAAGGCGGTCAAGGCCATGTAAGGCTCGTTTGTCTCCGCAATGGCCACGGGCGATTCTTCCACGCTCACGATGCCCTGGCAGATGGACCAGGCGTGCAGGGCGAACTTGGTTTCCTTGGCCACGGCGGCGATTTCGCGTTCCACGCGGGATTCCTCTGCGGAGACGATGAACAGGCCGGAGTAACCGGCGCGGACGTAATTGGTAATTTTGCTTCTCATGTTAAGCTGGGGATTGGTTTATGGTTGTTGCGGGTCAGGTGTTGAAAATCTTGTCGAGGTTGCGGCGGAACTGCCCTGCCCAGCGGCAGGCGCGGCGGTATTGCCTGCGGTTGTACGAACCATGCCGGGCAAAGAAGCGCATGACGTGCGCCTCCGCCTGCTTCATCTTGCGCCAATAGTGGGGATTGATGCCGTTGGTCATACTTTGCCGTTCAGTTGCACGATCTCCCACGCGATGCACTCCGCCCGGGAGGGGCTGGTGAAACTGAAATCGACATCGTTTCCAAGAAGCACGCCCCATTGCTGGGTGTCCTCGTTAAACTCGATGCTGCTCGCCCGCTTGACGGACAGGTGCCCGAGCTCTGCGAGAGGGATTTCGTCCGTGTGCAGCGTGGTAATGTTCCCATCCTCATGGACGGTGAAAATGTGGGTGCCTTTGATCATAGGTCGGTCAATTCCCGGTGGACAGTTGCGGTTTATCCTCCGCGTGATACTCCGGCTTCTTGCGGGAGTTGGTTTTCACGCCCATGGCCGTTTCAAGGGCCTTGGTAGCGGCTTCGCAGGCCTTGCCCTTGAACCCGGTGGTTTCAATCTGGACTTCGCCAGTGTTTTCGACGGAGACGATGATGGTTTTCATAAAGCGATTACATTCCGGTCACGTGAACTTGGACCTTGGTCCCGAGGGTGGTCCGCCGGGTCATCCAGCCCTTTTTGCGGGCCTCGATCTCCGTCTTGCAGACGGCATAGCGCTGCATGAAGCCTCCAAACTGGTTGGCCAGCGGGTTGGTCGCCTGCCCCCACGTCTTTTGGTTGTAGGTCTCTTTGTTGTTCCGACTCATCAGCATTTCGTCACAGACCATGCTGTAGGAGCCATCCGGTTGGAGCACCAAGCCGATTTCCGTGCGGCCAAACGCGGGCTTGGACATCGTATGGGTGCAGGGGACCGTCCGGCTGGCGTAGTAAGTGCAAATGTTCTTACCCTCGTTAAATTCGAGCCCGAGTTCTGCGCAGACGGCCTTGACGGCGTCCAAGTCTTTGATTGCGGTTTTTATCGTTGCGATGTGGGACATAGTTTTAAGTTCCGAATTGGTTTTAGGTTGTTGTTACAAGGTAGGGTTATGCGAACCGGCGCTTGCCGATTACGCCAAAGTTTGCGACCAAGGCCTTTGCCGCCTCCGCCACGTCCCGGCGGAGATTGACATCCGTCCGGAGCAACTCCGGGTCTAGGTTCGCGAACCGCTCCCGGATCACGTTGGCGGCTTGGAGCAAGTCCGCATTGTTTGTGACGTTCAACTGCGGGACCAGATCCAGAATCTCCGTCACGTTGGCGATTAACGAGTTCCGGAAGACCGCCTCCGGGTTGGAAAGTTTTTCGGACAGGGCCTGCACGGGCGTCATGACGCGGTTCCACACGTCCCGGATGGCCATTTCCACGCGGGAGCGGTTCGAGGCTTCCAACTGTTGCCGCATTTCCTCCACGGCCTGCGTGGCCATGTCCGAGGTCAGGAAATGCGCGGCCGCGGGCACCGGTTCGTGCGCCACTTCAAAGCTGAAGTTGTTCCGCATGATCTCCCACTCGGGATAGAGCGAGGCATCGAACGTCTTGCCGTGCATCACTTCCGCCAGCGCGACCCACTTGGCGTATTCCCGGCCAAAGAGGTTCACCCGCGCTTCAAAGTTGTTCTGTAGCACGGCCATGTCTTCCCGGTGCGTGGGATGCGCCTTGGTGGGCAGCAGACGGCACCCGTCTTCCCAGGGGAGCGTCAGGTCGTAATGCCGCCGGCGGGCCTCGCCTCCCGCTTCCTTGATGCCTTTCAACGCCTCTTCCGGGAACAAATGCTTCACCCACTTCCCGGCGCCACGGCCCAAGGACTTCTTGGCGCGAACCTCGTTCGTGATGGCCACGTCCTGCCGTGTGTTCGGAAACACGCGGATTTTCAGGCGGACCAGGACGGCGGCGATTTGGTTTTCGTCGGGCATGGGAATCGGTGGGTTATTGGTACAGATGGTGGGCGATGATGACCCCAATCATTCCGCCAAGAACAATCCCGATGATGGCTCCGGCGGCGAGGAAAAGGGCGGTGTAAAGGTTCGACTTCATGGGGGGGCCTTAATTGCAGTGAGCCGAGATCAACACGCACAGCTTGTCATGCAGGGCAATCGCGTCTTTCTCGCTGATACAACGCAGGGTTTCTCGCCCAATCAGCACATTCCAAACGACGCTGCCATCGCTCAACACCTGCTTTTGCACAAAAATCGAGGTAATGTTCATACTCTGGGAGCCTTCGGGGTTTTCATGGACGCGCGAACCACAGCCTTCTCGGACCACTGGCCCTTCATGCGCTCGACGGGGAACTCATCACACACGAGCACCCCGGCGGCATTGCGCACCACCGAGACCAACTCGGGGCCGTCATGTGCCGCATACCAGTAGCGACCGGCCTCCGTGGGTTTGTTCGTCGTCCATGTCATATGTAAAGACTGTAAAGACAATCTGACAAACTGTCAACCGGTTTATGGAAGATTTCTCAAATTATTTTCGGGATCATCCTGAAACCCGTTCCTGGCTGACGTTCGCCCCTCTGTGAGCGATGCCGAAAGCGAAAAAGGTCAAAGCGGGCCGGAAAGCCCCTGCGTTATCCCCCGAGCAGGCGGGGGAGGTCCTCGCCATGGACCTGGCCAACATGAAGGCCAAGGTCGATAAGGGGCAGACCTTGACCGTCGCAGAGCGGGCCATCTTGGACGGTATCAGCAAGAAATCCGGGGCGGCCCCATCCTCCGGACCCGGCCCCGCCTTCGCCAAAAATCAAACCCGGCTGGCGGACCTGCTCAACGTCTCCCGAAAAACCATCCAGCGGTACGCCAAGCGGCCGGATTCCCCCCGGGAACGAGCGAACGGCAACCTCCCCGTGGAGGAATGGCGAACCTACCTTGCGAAACATGAGGCTTTGGGCGGGGATGACATCGATGTGTTGCAGGAAAAGGCGAAGCTCATCTCCCTGCAAAACATCCGCCTGGCGAACCGGATCGCCATCGAGAAAAACGAGTGGATTCCCCGGGCCGTGGCTCGGCAGGTCTTTTCCCAACTGGTTTTGGAGGCCAAAACGCGGTCGTTCAACTCCGCGACCCGTTACGTGATGCTGGCCAAGGCCGCAGCCTCCACGGCGGAAGGCGTGGAGGAAATCCGGCGCGAGATGGAACAAGTCTGGAAATCGTTGGAGGACTCCGAATGGTTTAAGCCCGGCGGGACTAATCCGCCCCCCACCACCACATGACCGACGCCGCGCTCATGACCGAGTGGGAGGACGCCGCGCGAGAGCTCGCCGGGTTCCTCTCCGAACTCTGCTCCCCACCGAGCAACGAACCCACCGAAACATGGGCGGAAAAGCACGTCATGGTGCAGGACGGCCCGTTCGCGGGCTCCAACTGGCGGCTGCATTTCACGCCCTTTGCCCGGTGCATCTTCGCGGCCATGCGAGACCCCACCGTCCGCCGGGTCACCATCATGATGTCCGCCCAGTACGTCAAAACGACGGCCATCATCATCGATTTCCTGCGGAATGCCTCCGAGGACCCTTCGGACACCATGTGGGTCATGGCGGAGGCGGACCACATTGGCGAGTTTGCCGAAAAGCGGATGATTCCTTACATCCGCGATTGCGACACCCTCGCCCCGAAGTACCTCGGGAAGGCCCGGGCACTGCTGAAGTTCGAAGGGATGTCCCTGCTAATGCGGGGATCCAACTCCCGCGCGAAACTCCAATCCGATCCGGTCCGCCGCATTTACTGCGACGAACGGCGCGAATGGGCCAAGGGCGCCATTGACCTGATCCGGAAGCGCACCCGCACCTTTCCCAACTCCATGGAGATATCCGCCGGCACGCCGGGCGAGGAAAACGACGACCTGCACATCGATTACAAGACGGGCAGCCAGACGCGCGGGCACATCCGGTGCCCCCGGTGCCAGGCGTCCCAGCCCATCCGGTTTGGACGCGACGCCACCGGCATTTACCCCACGCCGCGCGAATGCGGCGGGTTTTACTGGGAGACAAACGAAGTCACCAAGCCCGGCGGCGTGTGGAATTACGCCGAACTCCGGAAAACCGTCTATTTCGAGTGTGAGAATCCCGCCTGCCGCGCGCGGTTCACGAACAACGACAAATATGAACTTTTGCGCACCATGCACCCCCACGATTACAACCCCACCGCCCCGGCGGAAATCAAAAGTTTCGGTGGTTCCGCGTTTGAAGCGGTCTGGGAGTCCTGCGACTGGGACAAACTGGTCGAAGAGTTCCTGAAAGCCGTGGAGGAAGCCCGCGGGGGCAACACGGAGCCGTTAAAAGCCTTTATCACGGAAACCTTGGGCGAGCCCTGGAAGGATGAACTCGGCGTGATGAACGACTTCGGATTCCTGGAACTCCGGAAAGGCAACTACGATTACGGCGAGGCATGGCCGGAAGGACGGCGGCGGTTCATGGCGGCGGACAAACAGGAAAAGGGCGGCGAACATTACCCGTGGGTGGTTCGGGAGTTCGCGCCCGGCGGTCGGTCCCGGTTGGTCGCCCACGGCGTTGCTCGCACCCTGGCGGAGTTGGAATCTGTGCGGAAGGAGTATCGGGTCGCGGTGGGGGACGCCGTCATTGATTCCGGGTACAACGCGCAAGAGGTCTATCGCTTTTGCATGGCGACCGGCTGGCGCCCGTTCAAGGGCGACGAACAGGAATTCTACCTGGTCACCAAGCCGGACCCCCGGAATCCGAACGTGATGCTCACCGTCCGCCAGATTTGGCGCATGACCAAGGCGGTCGTTTATAACGCGCAAACCAAGGCGAAGGTGGGGGAAATCAAGCTCATTACCTTCTGCGACGGGTCCATGAAGGACTTTCTGGCGGAATTCCTGAATGGCTTGATCGGGGAATGGACCGTCCCGCGCGACGTGGCCAAGGAGTATCTGAAGCAGATCGCGGGGGAAAAGCGCTGCATGGCCACCGACAAAAAGGGCCGGGTGAGCTATTTTTGGAAGCGCACCGGGGACAACCATTTTCTGGACTGCGAAAAGCAGATTCTGGGGGCTGCGATTGGCAGCAAGGTCATTGCCGCTCCCGGGCAGGTCATGAAGCGCGAAACTCCCGCCCCGCCGGCCTGATTTCCGGCTGACGTTTCCCGGCCCCTTCCCGCTGACGTTTCGCAGGGGGTGAATGGCAGATCACGAGCAATATATTCGATCACTGGTTTGGGCGGCGTGCTCCGGGAACCCGACCAACCCCGTGGCGAGCCTGACGGCCGTCATCACCGGGCATTACACTTCCACCGTCACCCAAGGGGGCACGCTCATCAACTGCAATGAGGCCGGGGGCAATATTTCCTTTGTCGTTCCCGAAGGATGTGACGCCGCGAAATTGATGGCCGATTGCATGGAGGCGATTCAATTCATTTGGCAATTCCCCAAAGGAACCGACCCGGATCGCATGGTGCGCAGCCGCCGAATCAAGCGCATTCACGTCTCTTTCCGCCGGAAAAACTGGGCGGCCCCCGGCTCCGGTCATCAGCCCTTCCCCGGAATCAATCTATGAGACTTTGGAGCAAGCTTTTCGGCGGGCGGCCGGGCAAATCCGCCCCCGTGGTCAAACACGTGGTGCATGACGTGCATCACTGGCACAATACGCCCCCCAAATCCGGCGCGACCCGCGATGGCGGACCACAGGGAAACTCGTTTGGGGGCAGTCCCTTCACAAACCCGTTTCAGGTTTTCGAAGCCTTGGCCCAATCCGATGACCGGTCCCCCATCACGACCGCCGGGCTCGGGCCGATGCTGCTGATGGCCGGGCGTTGGCTCCCGCAGCCCCTGGTGAACTTCAACCGGCTCTTGCTGGCGTCCATTTCGGAGTACCTCTACGACAATTACGGCGCGGTTTCCTACGCGATTGACTCCATCGCGAACTACTCCGTCCCCGTCATCCCCCGGGCCGCCACGGCGGATCCGGCCATGAACGAGGTTTATAACGCCTATTTCAAGGATTGGGCCAAGGTGGCGGATTACTCCGGCCGGTTCAATTTCTGGGAGCTTCAGGACACCGCATGCAAAGCCATCGATAAACAGGGGGATGTGGGGTTCATTTTCGTCTCCGAGAACGGGTTTCCGCAGCTTCAAACGATCGAGGGATGGCAGATCGGAGCCTTAAAAGTCACCTTGCCGGAATCGATGCGGATCATTGATGGCGTCATGTTGGACGCGAACGGGCGCGTCGCGGGGTACATCGTCCAGACGTTGAACGGCCCCACGACCGTTTCCGCCAGCCAGATGAAGCTGGTTTTTGAGGCGGATCGATTCCACCAATACCGGGGCCTGACGCCCGTCCGGCGCGGGGCCAATGATGAGCGCGATTCCAAGGACATACAGGGGTTTGAAAAGAAGGCCGCCAAGCTCAAAAGCGCCATGGGGGCGGTCATCGAGGGCGGACCGGTCGAAGAGGATACGTGGGGCAAGCCCACGATGTCCGGCGGCATGGAGGGCATGGGCGGGGTGGGTGATTGGCCGGGGGATGCGGATGGGGATGGCGGGGCCGGCATGGGTGAGGATGAACAACGGCACAAGGAAATGACCGAGGGCGAAGGCATCTCGATCGCGGATTTGCTCGGTGGCGATATCCCCGTCCTCCCCGCCGGCCGGAAGCTCAATTTCATGGCCAACAACTCCCCAGGCAGCAACTTTGCCGAATTCATCGAAGTGTTGGCGGGCTTTTTCTCCAAGGGTGTGGGGCTGC
>Ga0007867_1000385_pt1 | contig 15777 bp, 14 predicted proteins | sample CryBogCBH25Aug08_FD_71224 | JGI IMG/M metagenome (GOLD analysis project Ga0007867, IMG submission 71224) | Freshwater microbial communities from Crystal Bog, Wisconsin, USA - CBH25Aug08 | ecosystem: Environmental > Aquatic > Freshwater > Lake | place: Crystal Bog, Wisconsin, USA | collected... | reverse complement strand
TCCACGCGGTCGCGAAGGGGAATAGCGACAACCAAAAAAGCAGGTGCAGATTTGACCACAGCACGCCCGCCGACAGTCGCCGGACAGTCTTGAGCAGGCTGTGGTGGTTGATCCAGTAGATCGCGATCTCGACGAAACTCAATGCGTAGGCGAAGAATGACGGAGCCGTTGCACGCAGCGCGTGAAAAGTGGCGCCCGCGGGCTGTCGTAACTCGAGGACCATGACCGTGATGATGATGGCAATAACGCCGTCACTAAAGGCTTCCAGTCGTGAGGCATTCACGGGCTCACCCTAGCGAGTCATGCAACACGTCGCTGTGGATCTCGCTGTCATGAACGCGCGTAGCTACCGCGTCGTCGTTGCAACCGGAGGCAGGAGCCGTCGCCGACGCGTGCGCTGAGGAGTGGCGAGGGCGCTCGTGGCCATCACGGTGAGATAACCCATGATGCCGATGTTGGTGAGTGCGGCCCGCAGAAGCGTCCACGACCTCTCTCGGCCGGCCGCGCGGAGTCGTTGCGCCGCGAGGGATCCGTAGAACGTCACGCTGCCGTGCCACGCCGTCAGAATGCGAGTACGGGATTCGCACTTTCGCATCACCATGGCACGTGCCCGGACTGCGCCGTGGGCTCGTCCCGAGGTGCGGCTGCGCTGGTGTGGATGCGAGCGATAGGAAAATGTCACGTCCGGCACAAAGACAAAATGGCCCATCTGCGTACCGCGGACCCACAACTCGTAGTCCTCCGATCGCTGCACGACGGGATCGAAACCAGCGAGTTGCTGGAAGGTGCGCCGGCGAATCACGACGCCCGCGGGCGGAGGAAAGCAGAGACGCGTCGTCGCTGCCGCGAAGTTCCACTCGGGACTCTCGACGAGACGCCCCCGTCGGGCCGTAACGGGACGAGCAACCCACGTCGGGTAGGAGCCTTGTTCCGCCGCTCCACCTCGTTCGTCAATAACCGAGAAGCCGCACAGCGCTCCGATCGCATCAGGATTCTGTTCAAGTGCGGTGATGAAGGCGGAGAGTTGACCCTTTCCCAAAAGATCGTCGGCGTCACAAAAAAGTAGGTAGTCGGCGCTGGCCGTGGCCGCTCCGGCGTTGCGCGCAGAGATCGGACCTTGATTCGTCTGTCGGAGGACGCGAAAACGTGCGTCTCGTTCGCTCCAGCGCCGCGCTACTTCGAACGTCTCGTCGGTACTCCCATCATCAACCACGATGCACTCGAAACTGACGTCCTGGATGGAAACGGAGTTGAGCGTTTCATCCAGATGGTGCGCGGCGTTATAGGCGGCAATCACCACGGCGATGGTGGGATTCTGCGGCACAGTGAAATCCTAGGAGTCAGCGAGGCGGCGACCGGAGGCTCTCGCAATGCTCCGGGAATGAAACTGCTCCCGTAACGTGCAGTGGGAGGTGACGGTGTGTCGACCAAAGATTTCGTGACTATGTACTGGCGGCCGGGCTGCCCATTTTGTCGACACTTGAGCGCCGCCCTTGATGCGGCGGGAGTGTCGACCACCGCCGTGAACATCTGGGAGATTCCGCAAGCTGCGGCCATCGTTCGCTCGATTGCCAACGGCAACGAAACGGTTCCCACCGTGGTCGTGGGCAATGAGAGCTTTGTGAATCCTGATGTCACGACGGTCTTGCGCGCCATTGAGCGACACGCACCCGATGAGTTTGCAGAGCTGGTTGTACCAAAGACCACCAGGAGCCGCCATCGATGGGGACGTTGAAGGCCCTCGCTTACAGCTCGTTCACCATAGATGTGAACGTCGTCGCGAACGTGTAGGCATCGCCGGGCCAACGCGCCGAGAGGTAATGACCGTCGCGGACGATAAATCCACTTCCGACGGTGGAGTCGCTGTCACGACGCAGCGTAAATGGGCCACGATCGAATTGTTGTGGCGTGGCTAACACCGAGCGAACTTCATCTTCGACGTACGTCGGATACGTTCGGTAGTAGCGACCCAATCGCCACGACGTGGCCCAGTAGGCACCGCGCTCGAGGCGCTTGGTCAGTGCCGTCGTGCGTACGTTCGCGAGCACGCTGCGACCACTTTCCACGTCATGTGTGCGCGCGAGAACAATGACGCCGTGACAAATCGCTCCGACGGGTCGGCGGTGGCTCCAGAAAGTGGCGACGTGCCGTTGGAGGATGTCCGAACTGAGATACTGCTTCATGCCGGGCGCATCGCCACCGGGAAGAAGTAACGCGTCGAAATTATCCGTGCTGAGGTCGCCCCAGGCCTCCGGAGAAGAAAACGACTCGTCGTCGCGCAAATCCTCGTACCACCGCTTGGGCTCGTCAGCTGCGCCCAGTTGTCCGAAAATGACGCCCGTTACGAGTCGGGGATCGGCCTGCGGACGACGCCCACCATTTTCGGTCGCAAAGACCACATGGTGTCCCGCTCGCTGCAAGTACCTCCACGGGACCGCCACTTCGGTGACGTCAAAGTCGTGGTCGGGGAGAGGAATAAGAATGCGACGCGGCACGGTCCGAAGTGTAGGAAACGCCGAGGAGCGCGTGCGTTCACGAGATCGGTGGGACGTGGTTCCGAGGGGAACGCAGGTCTGGCTCGGTATTTCGAGGGCTGAAACAACGGGAGATACTGTGTGCGGCGTGACGACCTCGTACGACGTAGCCACCTCCGACGTGCGAGCAACGTCCAGCGATCGTCACAATGCGTGGGCGTTCTTCTGGTGGGGTTCAGCCTCGTATCTCGCCGTGACCACGTGGTATGTCGCGGAAATTTATCGTTCGTCACGGCATCACATGGTGTATCTCCTCGACGACGCCGCGATTCACTTGGTCGTGGCGAGGAATCTGGCCACTCACTTCACGTGGGGTATTAATCCCGGGCATTTTGAGTCGGCATCGTCGTCGCCGCTATGGACGGTGATGCTGGCGATCTTCATCCGGCCCTTCGGATCGATCGCGACCGACATTCCACTCGTGCTGAATGTTCTCGCGTCACTGGCGGTCATTGCCATCATTGGTGCGAACCAGCGAGTGGTGCGACCTCATTGGCGCCGACCTGTCGACATCGTTCTCACCGTGGTGCTGGTGAATGTTGTTTTGTTTCTCCCCGCGATGACCACACTCGGAATGGAACACGTCACCCACGCCGCGGTCATCGTGGGCGCCGTGGCACTCCTGCTGCGACGCCTCGACGGTGAGGCAACCGTGGGTTCGTCCGGTTTGATCTACGCACTCTTCGCCGTGGCCGAATGCATTCGGCTCGAAACCATATTTGTGGCCGCGGGACTATTCGTTGGACTGTGGGTCGTGCGGCGACTCGCGGCAACGCCTGACCGGGTCAGAGAGTTGGCGAACATTTCATCGTGGGGAATTCTGGTATCGACGGCGGTGCCCTTTGGTCTATTGGCCATCGTCAATCGGTCACTTGGAGGAAGTTGGTTACCGAATTCATTGTTGTCGCGATCGAATTCTCTGGGCGCCACCAATCGCTACACGGTGCACTACGTCTACCAATCCTTTACGAAGGATCGTTTACTTCTCGCCTGCTTGATCGGCCTGACCATTTTGGTCGTGTGCACGGTCCGTACCGGACGGCCCTACGTCGTCGGCGCCATTGCGGTAGTCATCGCCATCGTGCTGCAGGTACTTCTTGCTTCAGTGGGCCAATTCGATCGCTACCAGGAATATCTTGTCGCCTTGTCCGTCCTCGTTGCCCTGGTTGCGGGAAGCTCCATCACTCGAGAACGGCGCGAGGGAAGTGTGCAGTGGCACTTGGTTGCGGTCGCCGCGTTGGCCGCAAGCTTGCTGGTGTCGTGGCAGCGCGTCGAATTGACCAAGAAGATTCCACGCGCTTCGGCCGATGTCTACGAGCAGAAATACTTAGCGGGCGAGTTCCTCGAAAAGTATTACGCCGGCGTCCCGGTGGCGTCGGGCGAGCTCGGATGGATTAGCTGGTTCCACCAAGGTTCATTTACGGACCTCTTGGGCTTAGGCGACTACCACGTCTTGCAGGAACTACGCGCTACAAACGGGCATCCACCACGTTCCTTTTATGTCCATCTCGCTCGTACTCGAGGCTTTCCCGTCGTCGTGATGTACGGGGTTACGACGGGTCGACAGACGCCGCTGCGATGGATCTTCGTGGGTGAGTGGCGACTCCATCGACAAGTCACCACTGCCTATCGACGATCCTTTCAGTTTTGGGCCACGACGCCCTCAGCGGTGCTGCCGCTCGAAAAGGAATTGCGCGCCTTCGCTCATCACCTTCCCTCCGGTGAGGGTATGACCATTAATCAATTCGCTGAACTTCGCGCCCAGCAATTGGCCTCGCACTAACTTGGTCTCGCCCACGCCCACCGACTCTCGTTACCGTGGTTGTACGGCGCGGGCGCAGGAGGACGTGGCATGAAACTTCGAGTGAGCGAGCCCGACCTCGACAGGATGCGCGATCAACTGTATTTTGAAGGTGCCGATCGACGACGCAAGCTCTCGAGGTTCTGGCTCCTATTGCTTCTCGCCGGAGTTATCGCCTCCGCGGGTGTCATCGGCGACTCCACGGCCACGGTCATTGGCGCCATGATCGTGGCTCCTTTGATGACACCCATTTTGGGGATGGTGTTCGCCATCGTTGCGGCCGACGCCACCAATCTTCGACGTTCCATCACACTGGTGATCGGTGGGGCGGTCAGTGTCGTCGCCATTGGCTACGTGATGGGTCTCAGTATTGGTTACGACGTGGTGGCGGCCACCAACTCTCAGGTCGCGGCGCGCGTCTCGCCTCGGCTGATCGATCTCGTTGCTGCTCTCGCGACCGGCGCCGTCGGCGCCGTCGCGCTCAATCGTTCCGATATTTCGGACACGTTGCCCGGAGTAGCGATTTCCATATCCTTGGTACCTCCCCTCGCGGTCGTCGGGCTGACGTGGGAGTCAGGAGCGACGCATCAGTCTCTGGGTGCTCTGGTGCTCTTTCTCACGAACGTCTGCGCCATCTTGGCGAGTGGTGTGATCGTGATGTGGTTCTACGGTGTCCATCGACTTGCGGTCGGCCAGACGGCAACCCCATTTCGCCGAAGCGGCGCCGTGTCACTCATCGCTGTGCTTCTGGTGGTGATCGTCATACCGCTGGCTTTTAATTCCAAGAGAATCGATCGGGCGTTACAACGAGAGCAGGTCGTTGAAACGGTGGCGACCACGTGGGCGCACGATGCGGGATGGACGGTGGTATCAGTGGCAGATCGACATGACCAGGTGCTCGTGACGGCGAGTGGGCCCGCGCCGGAGCCGAGTCTGTTGGACCTCAGTCATCTCTTGCAACAAAATGGCGTTGCCCCCTCCGAAGTGCGGGTGCTCTTGGAGCCAGTGTCGTTTCAGCCTCTGCCGAGCGCGTCGTAGGGCGGTCATTTCCGTCGTTGGCGAGCAACCTCGAGCCGGAAATGCTGCGGGCCAGTGTCGACCTACGTCCAATTGGCGATTGTTGACCTTCCAACGGTCGCGATCTCTTCGAAGGTAAAGAGATCGTTGTCGAAGGGTGAGTCCGGTACCGGCCAATGCACGACGAGCTCAGTAATGCCGAGGTCGTGATAGCGACCGGCCCAGTCGTAGAAGGCTTCGAGAGACGCAAGAGGGTGCTCGTCCGTTTGCATGTCGAGAAGTACGCGACCGAAGTCCTCGGTCGCTTCGACAGCGTCACGTACGTGGGATATCACCTCAGACTGTTGTCGTATTGCTTCCCACGTTGACCTAGTGCCGGCACTCGTTTCGCCAATGCTGATCCAACCATCACCGTGGCGCGCGGCGAAATCAAGAGCTCGAGGCCCGAGCGCGCTGATGAGTAGCGGAGGTCGCGGACTTTGCCGGGGACCAGGAAGTTGCCGAGTGTCGCGAGCCTGGAACCACTCGCCTTCAAAATTGCCAATTTTGTTCGAGAGCAAATGGTCGAGGGCGGTCGTAAATTCGACGAATCGCGCGTGCTGCTCCGTCGGGCGAAGGGGCGGTGCACCAAGGGCGCTGGCATCAAAGCCGAGGCCACCGGCGCCTACTCCGATGGTCAATCGGCCGTCACCGATGTCATCGAGGGCGAGGAGGTCTTTCGCAAGAACCACGGGATGTCGAAAATTCGGGGTGGTGACCAGCGGACCCAGCCGTATCTTCTCCGTCACGCCCGCCGCCGCGGTCAACGTGGGAATCATGGCGAACCACGACTTTTCTCGAAACGAGCGCCACGACAGGTGATCGTAGGTGTACGCCGCGTGGAGCCCCCACTCGTCGGCCAGGCGCCACGTCCTCGACGCGTGACGCCACCGGTCCGTTGGGAGAATGACGACGCTCAGGTGCATCGGGTCAGACTAGAACGACCACTCACAAAACGCTCCAAGCGCGACAATTGCTTACAGTACAGATCGAGCGCTAAAGGAGTTTCTGTGACGAATGCTTCCCGTCCGACGTCACCACGTCCGAGAACCACGATGCCGCTAGTCGGTCGTAGGTCGGTGGATGTGGTGTCCGAGATGTATCACCGCAAGCAGAGCGATGCCGAGTGGGGTCGTGGTCGAACCTTCAGCCTGGTCTATCCGACTGGTCGGGCTGACGTCGACGGCGTTCTCACCGAGGCGAACGTCGCCTATATGTTCGAGAATGCGCTCAATCCTTTGCGCTTTCCAAGTCTCGCCACAATGGAGCGAGACGTGACCGATATGGTGGCCAGTCTCTTGAACGCACCCGAGGGAGCCGGAGCGGGATTTTCGTCGGGTGGGACAGAATCCATTCTCTTGTCCGTATTGGTGAGTCGCGAACGTGGGCGCGAGCGGGGTGTGACGAACGGCAACATTGTGTTTCCGGAATCGGCGCATCCCGCATTCGCCAAGGCTGCCTTCGTCACGGGACTTGACGTGCGGCCCACTGCCCTGCGCGATGATTTCTCTGCGGACGCGTCAGCCGTGGCTCGAGCGGTGGACGCCAACACTGTTCTAGTTGTGGGATCGGCGTACGGCAATCCTCACGGCGTCATGGATCCCATCGCGGAGTTGTCGGAAATCGCTCTTGAACACGGCACGGCTTTTCACAGTGATGCTTGCATTGGTGGATTTGTCCTGCCCTTCATGGAGGGTCTCGGACTCCCGGTCCCTTTGTTTGATTTTCGGTTGCCCGGTGTGACCCAGATTTCGGCGGATGTGCACAAGTACGGCTACGCCACGAAGGGCGCCTCCGTGATTACGTATCGGGAGAAGTCGTGGTTGCAGTACCAGACCTTCAGGTACGACCTTTGGCCGTCGGGTGGTTACCGGACGCCTTCCATGGCGGGTGCGAGGGCGGCGAGTCCCGTCGCCGCCGCGTGGGCCATCATGAATTACCTCGGGCGCAACGGGTACCAGTCCATTATGAAAGATCTCGTTGCGACGACCACGCGGTTTCGTGATGGCATCGAGAAACTGCCGGGTCTGCGGATCTTGGGCGACCCTATTGGGCCACTGTTGAGTTTCACCTCGGACACCGACGACATCTTCGCCATTGGTGATCGTTTGGATGATCGAGGGTGGTGTTGCAATCGCGTAAAGGAACCCTCAGGCCTCCACATGATGATTTCTCCACTTCATCAGGCCTATTGCGATGAGTTCCTGAGCGACCTCGCTGTCGCGGTGGCTAACAGCGGTGAGTCTCGGGGCATCGGGGCGCGCTACAACGACGAGGAGTAAACCCCCGATCTTTACGACGTCATGATGTCGATGCGCGATAGCCAACGCGAATCGACGTTCGAGGGTTACGCTCGGCGCATGGGCGACATCGTCAGTCATCGCAGCTTTGCTAACGATGGGACCGAGACGGTCACGATGCAAGATGGCCGCATCGGCCATCGCGATCTGGTGGCGCACCTCGAGGTACTTCAGCCGCAGTTCTACGTCGTTCGCGACGGGGTGTGGTGCTTCGTGGGCAACGGTCTTTCTAACCAGACTTTTATTGAGGTTCCCGAGGGAATCATCGCCATCGATACGGGCGAATCCAACGAGGAAATGAACGCGGCTCTCGTCGCGCTGCGCGAACACACGCAAAAACCGATTGTCGCCGTTCTGTACACCCATTTTCATTATGTAGCGGGCACGAGGGCTGTCTTTGCTGACGCTGGGCGCGATGATGTACCGATCTACGCTCACGCTCGGGTCGACGGGAATCGCACTCGCGCCCAGGCCGAGGTGGGACCGACCTACGCCCGAGGAATTATTGAACAGTTTGCTCTGTTCCTGCCGCCTGATGGCCCCGACGCCAACATTCACGTCGGACTCGGTCGCCACTACCGCAATCCGAGTCACGCGCCATTCACCCCCGGCTACGTGACTCCGACTCATACCTTCGATGGTCCGACGACGCTGCGCATTGGGGGCGCGGACGTCGAAGTGACACCCGCTCCCTCCGACGCTGATGACTCGGTGACCTATTGGTTTCCCAGCTTGGGTGTCGCCGTCAACAACCTCGTGTGGCCCGTGCTCTTTAACGTCTTTGCCATTCGCGGCGAGGAGTACCGCGACCCTCGAGTTCTCTTGCGCGGCCTTGATCACCTCTTATCTCTTGCCCCAGAATTTTTGGTCGGCACTCACGGCCCGCCGCTCACGGGGAGCGACCAGATCCGTCGTCGCGTCACGCGCTACCGGGACGCCATCCAATTCCTATGGGACCAAACGGTGCGTGGCGCGAACAAGGGACTGACGAGCAATGAGCTGGCTCACTCGATCACGCTGCCCGATCTGTACCGGGATGACTATCTGACTCGCGAGCTCTATGGCGTGGTGGAACATCACGTGCGCCAAATTCGGACAGGACTTTTCGGTTGGTTTGACGGTGACCCCGCCCAACTCTTCCCACTACCAACCTCGGAGCGCGCCGACCGCATCATTGCGGGCTTCGGCGGGGCCGACGTGGTGGCGCGGCAAGCCGAGGAGGCCATCGCCAACGATGATCTTCGTTGGGCGGTCGAACTATGTTCGTGGCTCGTCGAGCATGAAGGAAGCACCGCCACTGATCGGAACCGATTGGCGAGAGCTTTGCGGCTCATCGCGCAACGTACGTCGGCCGCCAACATCCGTAGTTGGTGCTTGACCCGGGCATTGTCGCTGGAAGGCGCTCTCGATCTGTCGCGCCTGTACGGACATCGGTTGCACCCGCTGGCGTTGGCGTTTATGTCGCCAGAGTTCACCGTGCAACTCTTACGGGTGATGGTCGATCCCGCACGAGCGGAAGGTGTCGATACCCATGTGGCGTGGCATTTTGAGTCCAGCGTCGCGGGTCTCCACCTTCGTCACGGCGTCGCGGCGGTGACGACGGGTGAACACAGCGATGTCACTATGCATCTCGTTCACGCCGACTGGGCGCGAATCATGGGCGGTGACATTTCCCTCGACGAGGCCATCGACTCTGGAGTCGTGCGTGTGGAGGGTGACACCTCTCGCCTACGCCGGGCAATGGACGTCTTTGATCTACCGTCGCTCCGTACGCCCTCTCCTTCGCCGTCCGAGCGGATCTAGAGTCGTCAGGAGAGCCGCGACGGAAGAGGTAACCATCCTCCGTCAGGTGCTCGGCGCAGAGGAGTGACGTATGAGAGTGCTCGTTGCTGAAGACGATCCGGGTCTTCGCCGTATCTTGCAGGAAGGTCTTACAGAAGAGGGTTTCGTCGTCGATGTGGCGCGCGACGGAGCCGTCGCTCAGACTCTTCTGCGTCACAACGACTACGCCGCCGCCATTATTGACTGGCGTATGCCCGACCTTTCGGGGCTTGCCCTCATTGAAGCAACGAGGGCGGAAGGGAATGCGACGCCATTTCTCATGTTGACAGCCCGTGACGCAACGGAAGATCGAGTTGCCGGGCTGAACGCGGGTGCAGACGACTACCTCACGAAGCCGTTCTCTTTCGCCGAACTTGTCGCACGCGTCCGTGCGCTGCAGCGTCGACCCGCTCTCGCTCATCAGAATGTCTTGCAGTGTGCGGACGTGACGATGAACACTGAAACGCACGACGCCACCGTGGCGGGGGAGCCCGTGGCATTCACGGTGACCGAATTTCAACTTCTTGAAGTCTTGGTTCGACGAAGTCCCGCGACAGTTCCACGAAGCGTGTTCGCCAGTCACGTATGGGAAGAACAGTCGGATGCGTTTAGCTCCAACACCATGGAGGTCCATATGGCTCGCTTGCGCGCCAAATTAACGAAGAGCGCGTGCAAGATCGAGACCGTTCGAGGAGTGGGCTACCGCCTGGTCGCGCCGTGATGACGCGTTCGACCGAACGGCGACGTGTCGTCACGGTGGCAATGGCCGCCGCCGTGATCGGTGTTGCTCTCTATATTCTGAGCGTGATCGTCGTGGACGTGATCGTCGTCCACCGTTCGGTGACCCAGATCGATGCGCGGCTGACCGCACGATTGACATTGGCCCAGCACGATCTTGCGAGCGGTGCGCTCCCGGCAACCGTGGTGCGGGGGTCGATCCCGTCGACGGACGATGAAGATGATCCCCCCATTTCATTATGGATTATTGAACACGGAATGGTGGTGGCGACGTCGGAAAAGTCCCCGGTCATCCCCTCGCACCCGTACGCGCCCGGCGTGACCACGGTGGCCTTCGGTTCGTCGACGTATCGCGTGCACGTCAGTCACGAGGGCACGTACACCTTGATTGCCGGGCAGAGCACTGTCGCCGATCGTCACCTGGTGTCGCTACTCATCGGCGTGGAAATCATCGCGGGATTCGTCCTGGCTCTCCTGATGTTTGCGGCCGCCTTCATCGTGGGCAATCGTGCTCTCGCCCCGGTCGCCCGAGCTCGTCAACGATTGCGCGACTTCACGGCCGACGCATCCCACGAATTACGCACACCTTTAGCTGTGATCGAAGCCGAGGTTGACGTGGCGTTACGGCGAGAACGCACAATTGAGGAATATCAACAAACATTGGCGCGCATCTCGTCGGAGAGTCGCCGCCTCTCTCGCATCGTTCACGACCTCTTGTGGCTAGCCCGAGCCGACAATGCGGATGCCGAAGCGACTCCTAATTACGAGGTGGATGTCGCGGCGATAGTTCAAGAGAATCGTGAGCGGTACGAAGCGATGGCGACGGTCAAGGGCGTCACGTTGGCCTGCGATACCGGAACGGACGTTAACGGTGCCATCATCGCCACACGTGAGGGCATTGATCGACTTTTGGGCGTGGTGGTGGACAACGCGTGCAAGTTCGCGGGCTTCGGCGGGCGCGTCTCCGTGAGCCTCCGCAACGTTGCGAATCGCGTGGAGTTGACGATTGAGGATTCAGGACCTGGAATTCCACCGCAGGAACGAGATCTTGTCTTTGAACGATTCCACCGCGCGCCTAGTGACTTCGAAGGAACCGGCCTCGGATTGGCCATCGCGTCAGAGATCTTGGCGTCCACCAATGGGGAGTGCGTCATCGACTCCTCGGTTTTAGGGGGAGCACTTTTCCGCATCTCGTGGCGGAACGTCACATAAGGCCGCGCGCTCTCAACATTAAGAATTACCAAAGAAGTACTAGTGATTCAGGTCTCCGTCAGGTTGATCTTCTACGTTCGTAGACGTGAGTTTGCGTCGATTGCCTTGTTCCGAAGAGTTCTGCTCTTTCGGTAGTTCTCTTCCCCTGCGCGACTCGGAAATAGGTCGCCACACATGAGTTCTCCCTACCGACCCGTCTTACGCCGAGGGGATGATCAGCCCCACACCTCAGCGGGCCTCGGAGTTAAGGGCAACACGCGACTCACGAGCTCGCTGGGAGCGATTCTTATCGTGCTGCTCGCCGCCGAAGGTCTCACGCTTCTGCAAGTCCACCAGCTCTTGACGTGGCACGTCGTACTCGGAATGTTGCTCGTTCCACCAGTCGTGTTGAAAATCGGGGTGACGTCCTGGCGATTTGCCAAGTACTACCTCGGTGACAATGACTACCGGCAAAAAGGCCCGCCATTCATTCTCTTGCGACTTCTGGGGCCTTTCGTTGTGATTCTGACGGTGACCCTGCTGGGCTCCGGCGTCGTCGCCCTGCTGGCTCCTGCGGGCTCGCGCAGTCTCTACCTCACCATTCACAAGGCGAGCTTCGTGCTGTGGTTCGGCTGCATGACCATTCACGTACTCGGTCATCTTGGTGAAACCTTTCGCCATGGTGCGAGCGATCTGTGGCGACGCTCCCGCCGTTGGGTGCCCGGCGCCTACGTTCGCCTCGCCGCGGTGGCGTTGAGTGTGGTTCTCGGCGTCGCCCTCGGCGTAGCCTTCATTCCGCAGGCGCACGCCTGGGTGCGCTAAGTCGTCCTTACTCGTCGCTACGTCCGCTCAATGGCCCCGTGCGGGCGAGTTTCCTTCGCGGGCTCGGCGGGATGAACTCTACGAAGTCACTGGCGAACAGACGAACCCGGATGTCGAAACGCTTCTTCCGTCATCGCCGATGGCGAGACCTTCGTAGTCGGGTGTTCGCTCCAATCGCTCGAGTGCGGATTGCCCTCCAACCATGAGCGCGGTCGCCCACGCGTCCGCGATGGCGAGATCGGGACCGGACACCGACGCCGACGCGAATTCGACGTCCGTGGAACCGGTTCTCGGATTCCAAAGATGATGGCCTCGTTCGTAGAGTCCGGACGTGGCAATGGCGTCCTGCACTGCGACGACACCCCACAGTCGGTGAGGGTCACGAGGGTCCACAATTCCCACGTGGAATGTTTCCCCTGCAGCCGGTCCACCCAAGGTGGCGATGTCTCCCGCGGCGTTGATCATGACGCCTCGCGCGGGTCCGTCGATGAAAAAACGCAGTGCTTCTTGCGCGGACCAACCCTTAACGAGACCGGTGGGATCGACGCCGTCACTGACGGCCCACGGATCGAACCAACCTCCCGTTATGGTTCGCGCAGAACGACACAGCTCCAGTACCGTGCGAATCTCCCCTGGCACGTCGTCAAGGCGGATTTCACCTCGACGCAATCGCGACAAGGGGCTTTCGGGCTTCCATGTAGAAAAGGTCGCATCGACGTGCTGAAACCAATGGTCGCACTCAGCCGTGACTTCTTCGGCGTCAGCGACCGAGAAACCCGCATCGTCAAAGAGGCTCGTGGTGATCACCGTGCCCATGACGTCGAGACGGTGGTGCCAGACTGTGACGCGCTCGTGGGCCGGCGAGTGCACCTAGAGGCCCAGTTGCGTAAGTGCCGATTGCAGCGAACGTTCGAAGCCGGCGCTCGTATAGCTGGCCCCTCCGACGCCCTGAATGTTCGCGCTTTGCGCGGCCAGGGCCTGCTGCTCGAGGATGGGAATTGACTGGTTGTCGATGCTTTGGGAGCGGAAGTTGCCTCCGTCACTGAGAGACGCAATTGTCACGTTGGTGATGGTCGTGCCACGTGCTGTCACCTTGACCGAGATGACACCATAGAAATAGTTGACACTTGCTCCGATCGCGGAACGAGTCGATCCTGGTGTCGTGGTGGTCGTCGTAGCCGGAGGGGCTGTGGTGGTCGTGGTCGCGGGTGTCGTCGTTGTCGTTGTTCCGCCACCCGAACCGCGCGTCGGTGTCGTCGTCGTCGTCGTTCCTTGACCTGAACCACCTGTGTGCGTAGTAGTCGTTGTCGTTCCTTGACCTGACCCACCCTGGTGCGGGGTCGTTGTGGTGGTGGTTCCACGACCCGATCCTCCAGCCTGTGGAGATGTCGTTGTGGTGGTCCCTGGCGTGGTGGGTAAAGGCCCCAACGACACTGACGCTGTAGGTGTGCGGAAACTCAAGAGTCCCGTGAGACCCACGACAGTTCCCGCGAGGACGAGTGGTGCTCTCTTCATGGGTGGCTGACTTTCTTCGTGCTCATGATCTAAAAGGCAAATTCTTCTCGGTGAATACAACGTGCGGGAACTCCCAGCACCGTCAGTTCGGTCACGACCGATCGAGTGAATTCATCGGGTCCGCAGACGAATACATCGGTATCTTCCGGGTCGTTGATGAATCGACCGAGCGACTCTTCGTCGAGGCGCACCTCGTCCCGAGGACCCACCAGGGTCTCGAACACCCCTCCTCGCGCGGCAACCCATTCATGCATTTCCGCACCGTGGACAATCGTGTCGGGGTCGCTTGCACGCACAATGACCTGTAGCCGAATATCCGACGGCAGATCTTCTACCAGTGCGCGAAGAGGCGTGATCCCAACGCCAGCCGCGACAAGGATGACATTGGTGGACGCGACGCGCTCATGGGTGAACACGCCATAGGGACCTTCGACGAAGACGCGAGTACCGGGACGAACGGACGGGAGCGTGCGGCTGTGATCGCCCAGAGCTTTGACCGTGACGCGAAGAAATGGCGGGCGTGGCAGGGCGGACAAGGAATAGGGGTGTGCGTGCCACCAGAGGTCGCGAGTCAGAAACCGCCACTGGAAGAACTGTCCGCCCGACACCGCGAGAGTGTCCAAATTCTTTCCTCGCAAAACAATGGAGTGAACACCCGGTGCTTCGACATGAATGGACTCCACGCGGAGTTGAAGGCGGTAGTTGCGGTACAAAGGGATGATCACCCGACTCAGGACAATGACGAGTGCGGCTCCTATCCACACCCCGATCCACACCAAGCGTGACGACGGGTGCCCGATGAAGGTGGCACCGGTGGTTACTTGGTGCGCCACCGTCAAAGCCACGCCTAAGTACATGTACAGGTGAATCACCCACCACGTTTCGTAACTCATCCGTCGGCGAGCGGCGCGTATGGAAGTAACGGCCGCCATCACCAAGAGTCCGAACCCAACTAGCGACATCAGCACGTCCGGATAGCTGCGAATGAATTGCCAGAACTGCTGGGGGAGGCCGGTGCCAAAGGGGGCGGCGTAGCCAACGGTGACGGTCACGATGTGCACGGCGGCAAAGACCAAAGGCCAGCCACCTACTTTTCGGTGCCAACGCACCAACGTGTCTTGGCCGACGCTTCGTTCGAGCCACGGAAAACGACACGTGAGTAACACCATGATCAACAATGAGTAGGCGGCAACGAAACCAGTCACGCGGCTGATCGCAGTCCACCATCCGCCCGGGGCACTCAACGAGTGAGCCGTATCGCTGGCGATGGCGGTTGCTAGGACGACACCAAGACCTACTCCCGCGGACCACGCCAGTAGGTCAGCCACCCACGTGCGTGAGGGTCGCGCGCGGCGGCGAGGCGTGCTCGACCACTCTCCCGTCCACTGCACTCCTGCGGGTGCTCGGCGCGATCGGTTCTTGGACACGAGCGAAAGTTAGAAGACGTACCTAAGAACTAGACAAGAAAATACGGACTTTTCACGGCTCAGGTTGAATTGATCACCGAAGCCGTGAACGCGAGGCTACTTTGTCAGCCATTCTTCAGGTCGTCAGCACCGCAATTTGTCGTCGATGATGTTTTCGGAGTCGCGCCCTTTCGGGGGTAATGAAGATAGCGAACGGGAACCCGCCAACGAGGTTCATTTCGGGCCCTTCGGAGTGCGAAGATGGGCCGAGGTATTCGTTGAAAGGTTGACGTGAGTACGCAAGACGCTCCCCTCGAAAACGACGCTGCGTCAATGTCGCCGACCGATCTGCCCACGGACGTGATCGAGGAACTCGACGCGGAAGAAGCGGGCGTCGTGGCGGCCTATCACCGTGTTCCCGTTCAATGGAAGATTGGCGTCTTCGTCGTCGTTTTCTTGACGGCGACCATCATTCTTGCGATCTGGCACGCCTTCTACTGGCACTGGTTTGAGGTGCACACCGGCATTGGTGGCTCGGGGCCCTACTACGGGTTCTGGAGCGGATTCGGTTCCGACTTAGGTGAAGCCACGTT
>Ga0007867_1000380_pt1 | contig 15949 bp, 20 predicted proteins | sample CryBogCBH25Aug08_FD_71224 | JGI IMG/M metagenome (GOLD analysis project Ga0007867, IMG submission 71224) | Freshwater microbial communities from Crystal Bog, Wisconsin, USA - CBH25Aug08 | ecosystem: Environmental > Aquatic > Freshwater > Lake | place: Crystal Bog, Wisconsin, USA | collected... | reverse complement strand
ACATGAAAGATTATTTTGAGCGTGACATGATGAACATTTACTCAATAGAATTACTAGAGGAAATGAAAACAATTGTCCGCGATGGTTCATCCATTGAAGCATCTGGGCGCAACAAAGATGACCGAGTAATTGCCGCTGCTCTTGCTTGCGCCGCGTATGCTGAACAATTACAACCACGTTTAATCGCACAAAAAATAACACGGCACGTTTCTCGCGCTCAAGATGAACAGTCAACAGACCAGATTGTAATTGGGCGTAATGTTGCTAACTACTTGAAAAATATAGGTGTTTATGGGCAAAACAATTCTTAAACGGGATTTAATGCGGATTATGAAGCGGTTTTTATCAGACAAAGACCGAGGCATAAGTCTTGCTCTGTTTGCGGATTTATGTGGTATTCACCAAGACAGTTTGAAAAAAGTATTCATTGAGGAGGAATATCCTCTGACTGAATATATGCAAATCAGAGTTTCAAAAGGATATGAAGCATGGAGGCGGGGAAGTGTAGCCATCATGCAGAACAGAGATACGTCCAAATTTGTAGAGTACCGCAAAGAGGACAAACCGCGACTAACTCGCGGGTATGGTATCCAGTTTGTCAACGGGAAGCCTACCCTAAACATTGGGGTGCGTAACCGTAATGATTATTCTGGGTTAGATATAGACGAGCAATTGAGGGGATAACATGGCAGCACTACACGATTTTAAATGCGCGAAACACGGTTACTTTGAAAGCCGCACAGCAAAATGCCCGATGAAGGGATGCGAGGAAGAAGTCTTAAAAGTTTTTTTACAAGCGCCAGGAATTAAAACTGACCGCACAAAAAAAGCTGATGCTACCTTGAAGGGTTTAGCGCAAGACTTTAATATGACTAATATCAAGTCAACACGCGAAGGCGAACATCAAGCTGGTTACTTCCAGCAAGGTAATATCTTAACGCCAGAGCAACGTGCAGAGCTTGAAAAGATTGAAGCTCAACAACCTAAAGAACAACGTCCAGGCGATGCTGCAATTTGGGGTGGCGGATTTAAAGGAGTTGATTTAAACTCTGTTATCGCTGGGCGTTATGCAATGCCTGTTGCTGATGAATCAGTGGGGATTAAACCAAGCGATGCTGGAAACTTGACAGGACCAAAAGCCGCAAGTTATATTGCTGACCATGAAAACTTGAGTATTAAACCATAATGAAAATACCTACCAAGCCAGACGAAAGAGAATTCTTTTACAAAGAGCTAATTCAGAAATGTTTAGTGTCGGCGCAAACTCGTAGAGCTGATTATTCAACATTGCGGTCTTGGTATTTATTTGGTGCTGGCGTGGACGAACCGCCAGCAATCTTTAATAAGATTTATCCTCATACTGACCAGCTATCAAGTTTTCTTTACAGCGCAGAAACAACACGCTTCTCAATTAATCTTGGTGCTTCAGTTAATGCAATGGAGCATCAAAAAACTCCAGCACTTACTCACGCACTTAACGATGAATGGCTCAATTCAAATGCTGACCAAGTTTTCTCAACAGCATTAAATTGGGCTTTAACTTATAACACTACGTTTATTAAACTTGTTGTTAATAACGGTATTCATCCTTACATGGTTGACCCAGGCTCAATGGGCGTACTAAGAGAAGACGCGCCATACACTGACCGTCAAGAAGCGATTGTTCAAACCTATTACATTACGAAGTCTGAATTATATTCACGACTTTATTCACATCCAAAGCGTGATGAGATACTTAAACGTATTACCACCAGCGGATACAAAGAATCTACAGACCAACCTAACGGTGTTGACCGTATTTTGATGTCTCAATCTAATCCAACGATTTACGGTAACGTAAACTTGGATTTAGGCGGAACTAACCGTTATAAAGCTGAAGTAGCCGAAGAAACAGTAGAAATGCGCGAATTATGGGTATGGAATGACGATACAATGGACTATCAGTGCGTTACGATAGCTAATCCAAGCGTAGTCATTTATGACCGTGAAGGCTCATCATTGTTCTTAAAAGGCGAGCTTCCTTTCATTCAAATCTGTCCAAATCCACAATATGACTACTACTGGGGGCAGTCAGAGGTTCAACGCCTAGTATTGCTTCAAGAATTACGCAATAAGCGTATGGGTGAGATTTTAGAGTTATTAGCTAAACAAGTTAATCCTCCAACAGCCTTGACTGGCTTCAGTGGCATCTTAGATGAAAAGAATTTTGCGCTTAATCGTCCTGGTGGTTTGCTTTCAACTGATATGCCAAACGCAAAAGCTGACAGGCTTGCTCCACAAATGCCAGCAGACTTATACGAGACTATCCATGAGATTGACTCTATGTTTGCTGAGATGTCTGGTATAAGCAATGTGCTTTCTGGTAAAGGTGAATCTGGCGTTCGTTCAAGTGGACACGCTTCACAACTTGCTCGTCTAGGTTCTAGCCGTGCTAAAAAACGTGCGCTTGTTGTTGAAGACTCATTAGAAAAACTTGCAACGCTTTACTTGAAACTTATGCAAGCGTACGATGATACTCACTTCAAAGATGTAGAGGGTCGTCCGTTTATTGCAGAGCAATTTACAAAAGACTTTGTTGTTAAAGTAGATGCTCACTCTAACAGCCCAATCTTTACAGAAGATTTAAGACAGCTTGCATTTAACTTATTTAAAGCGCAAGCTATTGATAAAGAGTCATTGCTTGACTTGCTTGAACCGCCAATGAAACAATTGTTGAAAGACAAATTGAAAATTGCGGAAAAAAAACAAGAGAGTAATCCTCAGCAAGCAGCGCCGCAAAAGCAACCTAAAGTAGAAGGAGCAGAGTGATGCAAGGTACAGTCTCACCTAAATCGTCAGACCAGCCAAAAGTTTCCGCAAGAGACTTGAAAACTATGGACGCTCCTGCTAATCTACAGTACAGAGCATCGGGGATTAAAACATTTAATCAGCGCAGCCCTTCAGCAAGGCAAGCAAGGAGGTAGTATGTCTGGTCGTAAATACGGTAAAAAAAGTCGCAAGACTCGTAGATAGTTTTTGCTTTCGGGCAAAAAAAGGGGTGTCTTGCTCTCCCTATGAAATGAGCTGGATTATATGTTAAGGAGCTTATCATGGCACGTAAACATACTAAAAAAGGTGGTCGTAAAGCACGTAAGTAATTGAGGGAGGAAACTCCTAAAATTGCTTATAGCCTAGACGCTATATCCCTGGGGGACGGGAATATAAATATAGTCCCCCACTTGACACATATTTTTAATTGGTGTATTTATACACAAAATTATTTAGGATTTGGTTATGAGCGTACCTTCAGACAAATTAATGGAAATGATGAAAGGCGGAGCGCCTGGCGCTGACGCTGGTGATACTCCTGCTTCTGCTGGAATGTCTGATAATGCGTCTCCTCCAATGTCTTCTCCAATGTCAACACCAGAACCAAAGATGGGCAGTAAAGAAGCTGCTATGGTGAATTTATCAATGGCAATGGATTTAATTGAACAAGCACTTCCTGCTTTAGGCAGCGAGTCACCAGAAGGTCAAAAAGCCCTTCAATCATTGAAAACATTAACAGGTATTATTGGTCCGAAAAAAGCCAAGACAAACGAATTGCAGCAATCTGAAATTTTACAGATGCTACAAAGTTTACCCCAAGCTGGTGGCGCTACTCCAGAGGGTAAAGCAATTGCTCAAGCGCCAGCAATTCCAGGAATGTCTCCTGGCGGCGGCGGGACTCCTCCAGGCGTTCCACCTTCAGCACCTACGGCAGCACCACCTTCACCTCCACAAATGTAAAAGGAAATATCATGGACTTATTTAAACCACGCGGTTCAGCTTCAATTAGAAATCCATTAACAGACCAACAACAAAACGGTCAAATTACTAACCCACCACGTTACGCACATCTTGGTGGCTTGGATAGCCCACGCAAAGCGGCTAATCAAAACAAAATGACTATCGTGCCACCTGGCAACGGTAAACGAGTAATTTAATTACTTAGGGGATAAAAATGTCTTTAGAAGATTTAAGTTTTGAAGCTCGTGATGAGCTTGCAGCACTAGCTAAACAACTCGCTGAGAATCCTGCTACACGCAAGGATTTTTTGCGTATGACGAAGCACGTAAATCCAAATATGCCAATTCCAGAATTGGACATTGAGGATTATACAAACAAACAAGTTACTGCCTCTAATGAAAAGGTAGAACGCTTGGAAGCTAAGTTACGCGAGCGTGATGCTTTAGATAAACTTAAAGAACGCCGTCAAAGTTTGCTTGCAGAAGGCTTGGTAGCTAACGAAGCAGAAATTGATGAAGTAGAAAAGGTTATGTTGGACAAAAATATTTCAGACCACAAAACTGCGGCTGAATATTTTGCTTGGATGAAACAAGCGGCTGTTCCAACACCAACTGGTTACAATCCAAGCGCTATGAGCAAGTTTAACTTGAATGATTATTGGAAAAATCCAATTCAAGGCGCTCGGAATGAAGCAGCAAAAGCACTAAATGATTTACGTAAACCACGTAAGCCAATTGGTCTTTAAAGTAGTAAATAGGGGATATTTTTTGGTAAATCGGAGATAATATGGCTATTGGTGGCGGTATTCTTCCAGCTTCAGGCACATCGCAATATAACGAACTGACCTACGTCACCCGTAGGGCTTTTATCCCAAAGCTGGTCGTACAACTTTATAACAGCACTCCTTTGTTAGCTGCATTGATTGCAAACAGTCAATCTGCTACGGGCGGTGTTTCTCAAGTAACTGTTCCTGTTCAAGGTTCACAATTTGTTAATGCTCAGTGGTCTGACTACTCTGGTTCATTCAACCAGCCAGCAGTCCAACAAGGCGCTTACAATGCTGAATTTAACTTGAAACTAATGATTGCACCTGTACCGTTTCTAGGTATGGAAGGTGTAGTACAACAAGACCACGCTGTCATCCCATTGATTGAAGCTCGTATGAACGATGCTACAAACGTGATGATGGACGGTATGGCTACTGCTTTGTACAACAACACTACCAACACACAACAATTCATCGGCTTGCCTGGTGCGATTGATGATGGTACAACATTAGCTACATACGGTAACATTAACCGTTCAACATACACTTGGTGGAAATCAAAAGTATATGCGGCTGGTTCAACAAACCCAACTCGTCAAAACGTATTGCAATACATTTCTGGTACTGTTAAAAACGGTGCTGAAGTGCCTTCATTCGGTGTTTGCGGTTTCGGTACTTGGACATTGTTAGCACAAGACTTTGTTGGTCAAGAGCAATATGTTATTACTCCTGGCTCTGGTTTTGATGGTGATGGTAACGGTCCTCAAGCAGCTTTCCGTGCTTTGATGGTTGCTGGTGTGCCAATCTATCCAGACCCATACTGCCCAGAAGGTACTCTATACTTCATTAACACAAATTACTTGTCATTGTATATCCATGACCAAGGTTCATTCGTGTTTACAGGTTTTGAGTCAACACTTCCTAACTGGCAAATCGGTTACGTAGGTGCTGTATTGATGATTGCTGAATTGGTGAATACTAAACCAAAAGCAATGACCAAAGTCACTGGCTATAATTCATTAACGATTTAAGGAGAATAAGTCATGGCATTAGGTTTAAATAAAATCATCATTGCTGGCGCACAGTCCAACACTCCTGGCGCGTATTGGCAGCTAACTACGTTATCTGCTAACAACGCAACAGTGGTTGTTCCTGCTGGTACTTACTTGGTGTTCCCAACTGCAAACGTAACAATTGAAGCTGTATCTGCATACAATGCTTCAAACGGCGTTTCAACTTGGTCTACACTTTTAGCTAATAATACTGGCGGTGTGCTAATTTCAGACGGTACTAACGTACGTGCTAACGTGACTGTGGCTACTGCTACAACAATCACATTGGCTACGGTTGACGGTGGTCAAGCTGTAACTGGTACTTACAATAGCTAATAGGAGAGCAATATGTCTAGCGCTGATTCAGTAAGTCAATTAACAGGCTCATCCTTTGGCAGCTTTGCGGTTGCTCAAAGTGTTGGTGTTTCTGTTGGTGCTACTGGTAATGCTGTAGTCGCTCTCCCAATTCTTAACGGCGGACTCACTGTAGGGTCTGCCGCTAATAATTCTGGTGGCATCATTATTCGCCGTGTAACTGTTCAAAATCCAAGTGGTAATGTTGGTACTGCCAATATTGCTATTTTGACTTCAAATGACGGTAACGCGAGTAACGCTGTTGTAGCAAACGTAGTGTTAAGTAATTTAACTGCGGTTGGTACATACCAAGATTTGACTGTAGCGTCACCTTATAGCACAACAACTGTCGTAACAGGAAATGTAACTCAAGCATTGTATGTGAAAGTAAATACAGCGGTAGCTAATAGCACTGTAGATATTCGCATCTATGGCGATGTGGTAACATTCTAATTATGGATACAATATTCGTAACTAATCATTCTGACATTGAACTGGTTGACGGTTGGAACGGGGTTAAATATGACTTTAAACCTGGTACAACTGTTGAATTACCAACGTCAATTGCTACTCATATATTTGGTTACGGTGTTGAAAACAAAGAACCGTATTTGGCTAGGCTTGGTTGGACTAAATCTCAAAATGACATGAAAGATGGCTTGGCTATCTTGTCTAAATGGGAATTTACCAATGAAGCTCCAAAAAAAGACCGCGTTTTATCCCCCGTGGTGGAGAAAGTACCCTTGCCCTTTAAAAAGGCAGGGGGAAAAATCCCTTCGGCTGCTTAACAAAATGAGAACTGAATGGCGACTCTATCTTCTTATATTACGGAAGTCCGTAGGCTCTTGCATGATGCAAACGGAAACTTCTACACTGACACTCAGCTAACTGATTATATCAATGAAGCTAGAGCGCGTGTCGTAAGAGATACAGGATGCTTAAGAACAATTCAAGTAACACAAACCCCAGCTCCAGTTTCTAGCGGAGCTTCTAATCCTTATGCTTGGGCTGCCAGCACTCCTGTTGCGTTAAATGATTATGTATTTTCTAACATTTACATTTATCAAGTAACAACTGCTGGTATATTGGGGACAACTGCGCCTCCATACCCACAAGGAAATTCAGCTTTACCTCCAAGCACTCCGTTTTTAAACGGTACGGCTTACTTACAATATGTTGGTAATGCAGAAAATATTTCTTATGCTGCGTTACCACAAGGAATTAATACCCTAGACGTTATTAACATTAACTTATACTGGGGTAATTCTCGTATTCCATTGCGCTATATGCCTTGGACACAATTCAATGCTCAATTACGTTATTGGCAAAATTATATTGGTCGTCCAATTGCTTTTAGTATTTATGGTCAAGGACAAATTTACGTTTCTCCTGTACCAGACCAAGTGTATCCAATTGAAATTGATACAGTGTTGCTTCCAACGCCTTTATACACTGGAACAACGGCTGACAATATTGTAGCCCCATACACTACACCAGTTAAATTTTATGCTGCTTACCTTGCTAAGTACTATGAGCAATCTTATGGTGAGTCTGAAATTTATAAACAAGAATATTTAAAACATATTCAATCTGTTCTTGCTACTACCTTCACTAGACGTATTCCAGACCCTTATGATGGTAATTAAACATGGCACAATCTCCAGAGCAAAAGAAATCCTATCAGATTGTAAAGCAATTCAAAGGTTTAAATACCAAGGCTAACCGCACTGCAATTGATGAAGCCGAGTTTTCATGGCTTGAAAATGCAATGCCAGTTGGCTATGCCAATTTAAAAATCACGCCATCTCAAAATAGTTTAGGTATTACGTTTGCAAATACTGTGACAAGCTGGTTTGCCGTCAATATTAATCTTGTTGATTATATTTTGGCGTTTCAAGCAGACGGAAGTTGCGAATATGTTAATTTACAAACTAAAACTAAAGGCACAGTAGCTACTGCTGGTAAATTTTCTGGTTCTGGCATTAACGTAAGCCAGTGGCAAAACACTCAAGCACTTATCCTAGACCCTTCTAAAGGGTATTTTTATTGGAATGGCACTAACGTAGTGTCTGTAGGCGCTGTAGGCGCGATTTATATCACTAATGGTGGCACAGGGTATACTTCAGCCCCAACAGTGACTATAAGCGCTCCAAATGATGCTAACGGCATACAAGCAACTGCGACTGCTACTGTTACAGCTAACGTAGTGACTGGTATTTCTTTAACTAATGGTGGCTCTGGCTACACGGTTGCGCCAACTATTACTTTTGCGGGGGTGGGGACAAATGCTGCGGCAATTGCAAGTGTGGTTACGTTTGCGACTGGTACTGTTTCAACGGTTATTACGAATGGTGGCTCTGGCTATACTAATGCTGCCAATACTGTGGTTACTATTTCTGGTGGCGGCGGTACTAATGCCACTGGTACTGCTATATTATCTGGCGGTCAAGTAACTGGAATTACCATTAACAATCCTGGTTCTGGTTATACCAATGCGTCAAACATTACAGTTACCATTACTGGTGGCGGTGGCAGTAACGCAACAGCCAAAGGCGTTATAAATTTAAATAATAATATTGGTATTGCAACATTTTCTGGTCGTGTATGGATTGCTTACGGACGTACTGTTGCTTATAGCTCTGCTGGTTCATTTACTGACTTTGTAACTGTATCTGCTGGCACGGTAACATTAACTGATAGCACCCTGCATGGAAACATTGTTCAATTATTATCAGCTAATAACTTTTTATATATCTTTGGTGATGACAGCATTAACGTATTTTCAGACGTTCGTGTAACAACTTCTGGGTCAACATTATTTACAAATACCAACGTATCGGCTTCTGTTGGTTCTAAACGTCCGTACGCTATATTCCCATACTTCCGTTCAGTATTGTTTATGAATGATTATGGGGTGTATGCACTTGTTGGTTCTACCACCAGCAAATTGTCAGACCCGTTAGATGGTATGTTTCCAAACATAGATTTTTCAAATCCAGTTTATGCTGGACAAGTTTTGTTAAATAACATTCTATGTGCGGCATTTAACTTTAGATATTACGATGCTATTTTTACTAAGAGCTATCGTTATATTCAGGCAGTGTTTTTTGAGAAAAAATGGTTTTTAACTAGCCAAGGTAATAATCTTAAATACATTGCTTCAGCTCCAGTAGGCGGTGTTGTTACGCTATTTGGAACAGATGGCGCTAATGTTTATCAGCTTTATGCTAATACAACAGCATCTATCTCTAGTACTGTTCAAACAGCATTAATGCCAATGGGCGATAATATTCGCACCAAACAAGCATTGAAAGCGGCTGTTGAAGCGACTTTAAATAGTGTTGGAACAACATTAAGTGTTACTGTAGATAGTGAAAATGCAAGCTCAAATTCCTATTTATTATCAAATAATATAAATTGGTTAAATATATTTGGGACAACTATTCCGTGGAGTAACAATGTTGGATTGATTATCAATTGGGCTGGTTCGGGATATAATCTTTATAAAACAGACGCAGCAATGTACGGTAAATATATTGGTCTTACTTCTACGTCTACTAGTCCATTATTTACGTATAACGGATTTGAATTTGAACACGAACTTAGAACAAGATTCTAAAGGAAAAACATTATGACAAAACCAGTATCGGCAGTCCCTAATACCTTTGCTTCGCAAACAAGTACCATTCCTTTATCGTACTTGGATACAAACTTTGCTGCGCTTACTGCTGAAATTAATGACCCGACAAACTATATTATTTATGGTGCTGATGCTGGTTCTGCTAATGCTTTGGTTGTTAATTTAAATCCAGCCGTAACTTCATTGGCTTCAATCATTGGTTTGTCTATTAATATTTTGGTTGGGACAGCTAATACTGGTGCAACGACATTAAATCTTAACAGCCTTGGTGCAGTAAATATTTTAAACCCTACTGGCGCGTCTTTGATTGCGGGTGAATTAGCGCCTGGTCAAGTGATTGCAGTCGTTTATGACGGCACACAGTTTAGACTTATTGGTGGTTCTAATTTTGTTGCTGGTGGTGCTGGTAACTTTACAACTGTTACGGCTACTGGGTCTATTGCAAACGCAAGCACAACAGGCGCGTTTATTTATGGCGCATTAACATATTCTGATACAAACGATTTTTCAACATTTCAAACGTCAGTAAACAGTTATGCTCAAAGTGTTTGGCAAAACTCAAGCTCTGGCACAAACGCTTCTGCTGACCTTGTTGTTAGCAATAACTTAGGTACAGCAAATACGTATTATGGTAATTTTGGTATCAACAGTAGCGGGTTTACTGGCTCTGGTTCATTAAATTTACCTAACGCAACTTATATTACTGCAACTTCTGGTGATATGGTTGTTGGTACAACTACATCAAACGCCATTCGTTTTGTTATTGCTGGTAGCTCCACTGACGCTGCCACGATTTCAACTTCTGGCGTGTTTACTATTGCTAACGCAACAATCACAACTTTAACTACAACTAATGATGCAACTATTCACGGTCAAACTGTTGGTCAAGGTAACGGTTCTGTATCAACTAATACTGTGCATGGTGCAAGTGCTTTAGCGGCTAATACTACAGGTTATGACAATACTGCTATTGGTTATTCCGCACTTGCTGCAAATACAACTGGCTACAACAATACAGCCGTTGGTTGGAACGCATTAAAATCATTTTTAACTGGAAATGGTAATACTGCGGTTGGAGCAAATGCTTTAAATACTAATACTACAGGTATTCAAAACACTGCAATTGGCGGTTCAGCATTAGGTGTAAACACAGCTTCATTTAATACTGCAATTGGTAACAGTGCTTTAGCATTAAATACAACTGGTACGCCTAATGATGCTATAGGTTTTCAAGCCCTTTACTACAATACAACTGGCGTTGGTAACGTAGCGGTTGGATATAATTCTCTTGCTCTAAGCACAGCTAATTACAATACCGCGGTTGGTACTCAAGCCTTAACTACAAATAGCACGGGTTATCAAAACACTGGTATTGGTTATATTGCATTAACAGCCAATACTACAGGTTATGCAAATACAGCTCTTGGGTATCAAGCATTAAAAGCAAATACGACTGGTTATGTTAATACTGCAATTGGTAACAATACTTTATTGTCAAACACGACTGGTGTAAGCAATACCGCAATTGGCGCTAGTTCTTTGCAAGCAAATACAGTAGGTTCAAATAACGTAGCTGTCGGTTATCAATCGCTACTTAATAGCATTACGGCTGGCAACAACACGGCTGTAGGTACTTATGCTTTATACAACAATACAGCTTCACCTAATGACGCTTTTGGTTATCAAGCGTTATATAACAATACTGTTGGTGCTTCTAACTCAGCTTTTGGTGGTCAAGCATTATTTAATAATACAACTGGTAGCGGGAACGTAGCTGTTGGTTTTCAAACCATGTATTACAACTCAACTGGGGTTAATAATACAGCTATTGGTTATCAAGCATTACAAAACAATAACATTGGTATTCAAAACGTAGCCGTTGGTTATTCAGCATTAATAAATAACACAACTGCTAGTGGCTTAACAGCGATTGGATATTCAGCATTATGGTACAACTCTACTGGTTCTTACAATACAGCCGTAGGAACAGCAGCTTTATTTAGCAATACTACAGCCAGCTATAACACAGCGGTTGGTAATAACGCTTTGTACGCTAATACTACTGGTTATAACAATACCGCCGTGGGTTATTATGCTTTGCAAGCGAATACCACAGGTTATCAAAACACGGCTGTTGGTTCTAGCGCTTTAACAGCAAACACCACAGGTTTCAATAACACAGCCATTGGTTATCAATCTTTAAATGCAAATACAACAGGCGCAGGTAACGTAGCTGTAGGTTATTTAGCATTAGGATTAAATACTTCTGGCGGAACAAGCGTAGCTATTGGTAATAAAGCTTTAGCAAGCAATACTGCAGGCGGTAATAACGTAGCTATCGGTCAACAAGCTATGTATACCAATACAACTGGAATTGGTAACGTAGCTCTTGGTTATTATGCAATGTATAGCAATACAACAGGTGTTCAATGTACGGCGGTTGGTAATTCAGCAATGTATACTAATACCACTGGTACAAACGATGCTTTTGGTTATCAAGCATTGTATTACAACACAACAGGTACGGGTAACGTAGCTATGGGTGTTAATGCTTTATTAAGCAATACCACAGGTGTTTTAAATACAGCAATTGGTCAAATTGCGTTAGCTTATAATACTACTGGTTCTTATAATGTTGCTGTCGGTTATAACTCATTAGCAGCAAATACTATTGCCAATGGTAATACTGCTGTTGGATATTATGCTTTATCAGCCAATACCACTGGTGCTGGAAACATAGGGATTGGATACTACAGTTTAGGTGTAAATACTACTGGCGCACAAAACACTGCTGTTGGTTATAACTCATTAGCAGCAAATACTACTGGTATTAGAAATATCGCTGTTGGATACGCTTCTGGAGGCGCAATTACTACAGGTCAATACAACGTAGTTATTGGTAGCTACTCTGGTGACTCTACTGGTCCAATTAACGCGACTGGTTCTAACTTTATTGTATTGTCTGACGGTCAGCCAAACATTAGACGTATTATTGATACCAACGGCGTTATGTATCAAACGCAAGATGCTGGTCCAACAGCCGTCAATGCGACTGCAACATTAACCATTGCTAACTTGTTGACTAAGTATTTGCAAACAACGTCTGCAACCGCAGTTACATTAACATTGCCAACTGGTACATTGACTGATGCTGGTATTGCAAGCGGTAACTTACCAACTAATACATCGTTTGACTGGAATATTATCAACACTGGTTCTGCTTCTGGCGCTATTACAATGGCGGCTGGTACAGCACATACTTATGTTGGCAATGCAACAGTAGCAATTACGACTTCAGCAACATTTAGAACTCGTAAGACCGCTGCTAATACTTACGTAACTTACCGTATTTCTTAAGGAGATTTAACATGGCAACAACTTTTCCAGATGTAACTTTATCAACAGCGTTTGTAGCGCAACAAGAGTACAGCTCAACAGACGTAAAAGTTTTAAAAACAGATGATTCTGTTGAAGAACAATCATTGCGCGTATTTGTTCAATTAGGTGACAATCCTTCATTCAAATACTGGATTCCAGTTTTAAATGCAAGCAACTATACTAGCGACTGGACTAATGATACGATTGCTACTGCGGTAACAGAGTATTTTGTAAACGCTTAATTATTTAGGGGATAAAATGCGTAAAGTAATGATTGGTACGCCGTCTTATGATGGCAAAGTAGATGTGTTCTTTGCTGACTCATTGATTAATACAGTGCGTCTAGCAATGATTAAAGAGATTGAATTGCACCCAGTGTACATTGCTTATGATGCTTTAGTACAACGCGCTAGAAATGATTTAGTGCAAATGGCAATTGATGGCGAGTTTGATGACTTAATCTTTATTGATTCAGACATTCAATTTGACCCAAACTGGATATTTACTTTGTTAGACCATGATGCTGATGTAGTCGGTGGGACATATCCTAAAAAATCAGACATGGCTGCGTTTCCAGTAAAAGCATTGCCAGAAGGTGTAACCGTACAAGAAAACGGTTTAGCTGAAGTTGAAGGCTTGGGAACTGGGTTCTTACGCATTTCAAGTAAAGCATTTAAGGCTGTATCAGAAATTAGTACGTCATACACAAACGATGGAAAATCAGCCAAAATGGTGTTTGATGTACAAATTGTTGACGGCGATTTAGTAAGCGAAGACAATATATTTTGCAGAAAATGGCGTGAATTAGGTGGTAAGATTTATCTTGATACATCAATGACTTGCGCTCATATCGGGACAAAAAGATATATTGGTAGTTTCCAAGAGTACTTAAACTTTTTAAACGAACAAGAAAAAGCGACTGATGGACTCACAAACGATAATTAACTTTGGCTTTACCGTTGCTGGTTTCTTTGGAGGCTGGATTTTGAAAATAATTTGGGATGAAATCAAATTACTTCAAAAAAACCAAAAGGGTATTGAAAAGAATTTAAATGAAAATTATGTTCGCAAAGATGATTATCGTGTAGATATTGCAGAGATAAAAGGTATGTTGTCTCGGATATTTGACAAATTAGACGGGAAAGCGGATAAATAATGAACATGGACGCATTGAGCATCGTTAAGTTTGGTGACGTTGACTCACTTGGTCAGTTTTTATTTGAAAACGGTACGCAGCATAAATTGTTTCAAGAGACATTTATGGATGCAAATATTACCGTTCCGATTTACCCATTGATTGATGCTGACGTACAAAACCTTGATGATTGGTTGTTAGCACATCAAGTAGAGCATCAAGCGTTTGCAAGTTTATTAGGTCTTAACAATCCGTTTAATATGTTGGATACTAACTGGAATGTTGAAGATGACTTTTACGATTGGATAGCTTCACATTTATATATCCACGAACAAATCGTGGCAGCGTTAGGACTTTAATATGGCATCTACACCAGAAAAACCAATTGCAGCTCAAAAAGAAAAGCCGTTTGATGGTATTGAAGCTATTAAGCAAGAAAAAACTGGCGGCGCACAAAAGTCTACTCGTCAAATTATTGAAGACTCAGTAAGACAAGAGGGTCAAGACCCTCAATTATTTTTAAAAAAACTAGCGATAATACTTCAAAATAAAGCTAAGTATCGTTTAGTGCAAATTGGCAATACTGTTTTTTTATTAAATCAAATTGAACCAGGCGTTGTTGAAAGTCATATTTTTACAAAAGAATCACCAGCTAGAATTGGTGAAGCCTATAAACAAATGGTTGCTGTTGCTAAAAAACAAGGGATTAAAAAAGGGATAACTTATTCTGATAACCCAGGGTTTCGTAGAGTTGCTGAAATGACTGGTCTTCCAGTTAAAATTACTCAATCAATGAAGCAGATGGGTAATACAATGAAACCCGTTTATGTATATGAAATGGATTTATAATGCCAGCCGTTGCCGCAATTGCAGTTTCATCTCTTGTTAGTGATGTCGTTGCCGCAGCCGTTACCGATGCTGTTGTCGGAACTGCTCTTGGTGAAACTTTAGGTGTTGTTGGCACAGACTTACTCGCTTCAACCGCTGCTGGCGCTGTTGCTGGTGGTGTTTCAGCAGAAATATCTGGCGGTGATTTAGCAACAGGTATTTTTACTGGTGGATTAGGTTCTGCTGCTAGTGGAGTTTTAGGTGCTAGTGACGTTGGTTCTAGCATTACTAATAAACTTTCTGATACATTAGGTGTATCTCCTAATACTGCCGCAATGCTAACTAAAGCTGGAACTAAATTAGCTACGGGAACTGCTACTGGTTTAGCGGCTGGTCAAGATTTTGGTGCAGCATTAAAAGGCGCTGGTATAGGGGCTGCTGGCGGTGCTTTAGGTGATTATTTAATTGGTAATCCTAGCTCAGACTCATCTGTTGACAGAGCAATTAATGCTGCTGAAAGAGGCGCAATTAATCTAGGCGTTAATTATGCGTTTAATAGTCCAAGTGGCTCATCATCAAAAGGTCAAGGATATGCACCATCAACCGTAGCTACTACTGGTCAATCTGGTGATACTGCTGGCTCACAAGCATTAGCACAAGCATTAAATGTTGGAGACCCTGGCTCTCAATTATCTGGGGAAACTGGCGGTAAAGCCAAAAACGTATGGAATCAAGCATCATTGCGTAACTCAAATGAAGACTTAGGAGGAGTAACAGGTGTCTAAATCAATTGCTCGTCTGTTAAAGACAGACATTATGGCTGACATGGACTTAAAAGCCCTGGCTCAGATATTGCAAAAGCAAGGTCGTGGAAACGATACTGTTTTGGCTCACATTACTAAAAAAGAAGCTGAACGTCTTAAGAAACAAGGCGGTTCTGGCACTATCAATCCTAACACTGGGTTGCCAGAATTTGATGATACTGGAGCATTAGACAGTTATTCATCTGGTATGGAGTCTGGTGGTGG
>Ga0007867_1000376_pt1 | contig 16100 bp, 16 predicted proteins | sample CryBogCBH25Aug08_FD_71224 | JGI IMG/M metagenome (GOLD analysis project Ga0007867, IMG submission 71224) | Freshwater microbial communities from Crystal Bog, Wisconsin, USA - CBH25Aug08 | ecosystem: Environmental > Aquatic > Freshwater > Lake | place: Crystal Bog, Wisconsin, USA | collected... | reverse complement strand
TGGTGATGTCGGTAGTCCATGTGTTGTACCAGTAGGAAGTACCGTCATAGACCCAGCCGTAGGCTTCGCCAGGGGCGACAGTGTAGGTGGTGTAGGTCGTGTTCTGCGCCGACATTGGGCCGGACAGGGTAATGGTCGCCGAGGCGTTGTTGATAATTGAATACTGCGAGCCGGAAACGGGACTGGTCGGAAGAGTGATAGTAAATGGCGTTGAGCCAGTGCAAATCGAAACCTCGCCAAGCGTGGCGGTGGCGGCAGCCGAGCGCGTGGCAATGCTCTGGCTCTCCGTTGGCGACCAGTTGCCTGTAGTGACTGCCGAGCCGGTAGCGGTGACAGTGGTGGTCGAGGCAAGGTTTACCGTGAAGGTGTTGGTGCCGTTGGAGGAAGCGACCAGACCGCCCGTGACGTTGTTCGCCCCCATACCCGTAATTGTGACGTAGGAGTTAGCCTTCGGAGCCGTACCGCCCGAGGTGGTGTAGGTGACGTAGGTGGTGTGACCGACTGAGTTAGTAACGGTGTAGGTGGCGCTTGCCGCGACACAAGACCAGATTGTCGAAGTGTGATCGATAACGTAGTCACCTACAAGGTAAGCCCCTTGCGTTGGTGGTCCTGAAGTTGTACCACCTACAAAGCGAGCGCCGGCAGTTGCATTGCCAATTCCAGTGGCATTAAAGTCCGAAGCAACATCTTCTCCAGAAAGCGTGATCGAGGTGCCTGTAATAGCACCCGTCATTGTTCCGCCTGATTTTTGAAGCGCACCAGCAACGGTCGTGTTTGCCGAGATGATGCTCTCGACGTTGGTGGTCGCAGCAAGAGTGGGGTTGGGGTAGTTGCCTGTAAGGTCACCGCCAGCTGTGCCAGTAGAAGGCCCTGTTAATCCCTGATAACCCTGTGCGCCTTGAGCACCTTGTGCGCCATTGGAGCCATTTGTTCCTTGATTGCCTTGAGCACCTTGTGTCCCCTGTGTGCCATTTGAGCCCGCATTGCCTTGATTGCCTTGAGCACCTTGTGTGCCGTTTGAACCAGCATTACCTTGATAACCCTGCGAACCTTGAGCTCCATTTGCACCGGCATTACCTTGATAACCCTGTGCGCCCTGCGCGCCAGAGGTACCAGAGGCACCCGCGTTTCCTTGATAACCTTGACTTCCCTGTGACCCGGAAACAATTACATCCCAGTTTCCAGTTGATGTGTTGTATTGACGCAAAACTGTCATATTTGTTCCTTAAGTAAGAGAAAACCAAAATACAACACCAAAAGATGTTGCTGAATAAGTAGTCGAATTATCCGTGCCCGGGTTTACTGTCCCATTGGCACCAAGTGCAAGATATGGAGGGCTATTGGAAAGGCCATTAGCCAATGTTAGCCCATTAATAGAGGGTGGGTTTGATCCAGTAATACATATTCCAACATAATAAAGGCCAGAAGCAGGGACTGTATACGTTGAGCTTAGGGGCCAGGTAAAGTAGCTATTGGCCGCAATTGTTGACCCTGAAACTGTGCTTGTGTGGGCAAGTTGCTTAAGCGTCGAGCCATTGTAAGAAAAAATTCCAGCCCATTGACCGGTGATTCCCGAACCGCTACTTGAAGACGAAGACCAAGTAATGTTATTTACAACTTGACCAGCCTGCAAATAAACTGCCGAAGCTGTTATGCTTTGAGTTGTTACGCGACCAGAGCCAGAAACGTTAATGTTTAAACGGCTAAATGTCTCTGCAATGTTGTTTGGCGCATTGAAAGCAGTGTTGATCTGTAGGTAAAGCGCGTTACTATTGTAACCCTGCGCTCCCTGAGGACCCTGAGGCCCCGGATAGCCAGTGGTAGAGGTGTCCGCCCAAATAATTGTTGTGTCTGCAGGAGCGGTTGCGCCTTCATAAAGACCGGTAGAACCCTTATAGCCCTGTGCGCCTTGATAACCTTGTGCGCCGTTGTTTCCTTGGTATCCCTGAGCACCAGTCATTCCTTGGTTGCCTTGGGAGCCCTGTGCGCCGTTATTGCCATTTGCGCCTTGGTACCCTTGAGAACCAGTTGCACCTTGGTTTCCCTGCAACCCTTGTGAGCCGTTTACTCCATGTACTCCTTGGTAACCCTGCGGGCCCTGCAAACCCTCAACGTAAGAAAGGGCTTCATTGGCAGTAGTAACCGCGTAGGCAACACCGCGATTGAACTGAAGGCTTTCTGTTGCGGAAGCTCCGTGGTAAAGATCGGGGGTTTTTGTTTGCGTTGTTTGGTGGTAGTGAGTTTGAACCAAAGTTCCGTCGTACCCACGACCGTTGTTTACTCCATCAGTCCAAATGTAGATTACGGAGTTTGCCATATCTACGGAGCTGCACAAAATGCGTTCTTCGTTTAAAGCCCCTGGATTGATTGTGATAACAAAAGGCCCCGACGTGCCAAGTGGAGTTGTCGTGGCTTACCAGTTTCGCTTACTTCATACCATCCGTTAAGAGACGCGACTGTAATAACCTGATTATTTACATAGTAGTTTTGAAGATCACTTGTTATATAGGTAGGCGGAACCGCTCCACCGTATGATCGAATAGATAGATAATCAGGGTAAGCCATTTTTACTTTTCGCCTTCAACGATTGGGCCAATAAGGCCCCGCACATACTTTTCTGCTTCAAAATCACTTGCAGCTGCCACATGAATTCCACCAGGGCCACGATGGTGAGCCTGGCAAAGCCAAATAAGGTTTTCTGCCGACTCAACCCACGCACCTATGGTTTCTGGGTCTGATACTCCGGGGTAATCCACCTCGAGCCACTTAAGATCGACACCATTTTGCAAAGAGAACTCAATGTGCGCGTGGTGAAGCTCAAGTGGCTTGTCAAGTGAACACTCGCTAAAGTCTCCGCGGTGCATTCCAATGGAACACTTTGCAGTTTCTTTAGTGCGTCGACGGTAGGCATTAAAGTCCCTGTAATGGGGATCGTTTTCCCGTGGCTCGTGGTCTGGATAGTGAACTACATACCGGTGCGTAATGTTTTGATCGTGCGCCGGAGTTTCAGCCATGCTAGAAAGAACCCTCGGTAAGAACGTTCACCGAAGAAATGGTGGCGCTGTTAGTTGTAGTCACTTTGATATACCACATTGAGGGAACCCGAACGGTAATTGCGTGGTTGCTAGCAGCGTTGTTGGCGGTTGCTGGAATAAAAACATTTGCGCATGCGCTTGTTGGACCAAATGCAACTGAAACTGTACCGGTGGACGCACCACCGATAAAAATGTAGTACGTCGCAAAGCAGGAAGCGGTGTTTTGCACAGCCGTTCCTGAAACAAAAGAAACATTGCTGGTGAATATAGGAGCAAACCCACCAATTTGAGTTTTTGTTACTCCGTCTGTGTGTTGAATGATTCCAGTTGTGGTGTCAAGCAATAGGTTTCGTGGCGTTGGCTCCGTGTGTGGTTGCCATTGAATACCGTATTTGTGATGGTCATGTTTTTCCTTAGTAAAGTTGTGTGCCACCACCGCCAAGAACTCCGTCGAATTCTGCGGGGGTGATGTCAAATGGATCGGTTGGGCAGTCCCAAGAGCCGTGCTCCCAAGACCTTGCTACTAATGCAGAGCAGATAAGAGTATCTGCAGTGCGAATGTCAAAACGAAAAAAAGAGGGAAGCATAATATTGATGGCAATGCTTACGATGGTAAGAACGCCATACTTTGTGCCAATTTGACGCCGTGCGTACGCGACGGCCTCGGCTCGGTTAACCGTGTCTGGGCAGGAAAAAATCTTGACGTGACCGCCGGGGGCAACGTCTTCAATTTTTACGCGTTCGCAGCGACGAGCCATTTGAATGCACCAAATGGTTCCATCTTCGTCAATAGACTCAACAATCGCCATGTGGTTCCATGAGCGATACTTCCACCAACGAACCGCTTGAGCAAAGCGAATCATTGATCCGTAGGGGTTGTGAGTGTGAGCAAATACAGCATCACCTGGTTGAGGGGTAAAATTATTTGTCATGTGTATTTTGGGCCTGTTTTGGGTAAATCGTTAATAACTGCTTGAAGTGCTGGGTTTTTGAATTGAGACAAACGATTGTGCATTGTCTCGTACCAGTCTGTGGGCATCAATATGAAAGCTTCTTGTAGGTATTGTTTCCAAAAATCCCACGTTATAAAACCGGTTTTACCGGCAGTTACCATGTACAAATTGTTGGCATCGTAGCCCCCAATGTAAACACAGTGACCGTAGACACCCGGAGCGGGCTTTCCGTTTTGATCAACAATGCTCCATCCACCATCTTTGTAAAGTTGCCCCTTGATAGTTGTAGGAAGCTTTAATGCGACCATCAATCCGCCAAACATCCAGATGCAGGCTTTGATTAGGGTTTCATTTGAAAAACTATCGTTATTTAAAGAGCAATAGTCAACAAGAGATGGTTGAAACAAAGTAACGCCCCCTGTTTGATACGTTCCGTTCCACCAGAGCAAAATGTCGCTTATGGAAAAACCGCCTTCTTTTCCAGGTTTTTGACCGCTATAACCACAAAGAAATTTGTAGTCCTTGAGAAACTGAACATCGCCTTCATATGCGTACGTTGATCCAGTAAGAAGCGCCATTGTTTGTCTATAGTGAACAACGGCAGCTAGGGTGCAACAGCCGTATTCAGTAGTTAAACAAGTTGGATAGTATTCCTTGGTGTTGTTCAGAAAATTAACGCTCGAAGGTATTGTCGCTAAAGCCCTGTTCAACAACGCAGTCATGTTTGAACTTTGTTTAAATGTTCCTGATGGTATGTATGTACTCCAATAACCATCAAATTGCTCTGCTGTGCTAACGGTCAAGGTTCTTTAAATCCTCTTGGAGCTGGAGAGTGTCGATGCTCCATACGGGGCCGTGATCGAGTTCGATGAACGCCTCGGGGATAACAACCCATGCCTCTGAGCCGTACAGTTCCCACCACTGCCAAGTCATTGACTCCGTAGAACCCCATGTAATAATGTCGATACCAAAGCGGTTGCATCCCGTAGCAACGACGCAGTGGCCCCCCGTAGGTTGCTCTGCGCCATGGGAAACATGCCAGGGTTGGTGAGACTCAAATTGCCATTCCGCGTCTGGCGGCATTTCAACGCCCAAATAAACAGAGCCGAAAAGATAGATGGCAGCAGCCATTTCATCACGGTTTTTAATGTTAACTGGTGCGTAAGCAGAAATCTTTGTTCCAAAAAGTCCATCCTTCATCCACGCTTGCAAAACATCGTGTTCCACAAGACCATTATCGGCACCACCAGTAAGCTTCATGTATTCAGCTCGAACAGCATCGTCGCCGGGGTACTCAAAAACTTCGTCAAGTTCAGCATATGCCAATTGCAACATGTGAATAACACCGGCAATAGTGCAGTCGCCCAACTCATCGTTCAAAGCCATGGGGTAACTTTTGACCTTGTTGGAATAGTCAAACGATCGTGGCGGGGTAATAAGGGGTGCGGATATGTAGCTCGAGATGGCACTCATCATTGGCTTTACAGCCTTGCCCTTGCCTCGCTTACCAGCTAAACGCTCTGACATTACTTCTCCTCTACAACGTTTTTGTGAGACCACTTAGTAGCGTGTTCGGTTGTGTACTTGCCAATAATTCCAATTGGCAAAATGCCCAGCCAGCCGCGCCAGCCGAGATGAATGAGTTGTACACCGGAAAATGAAGCAAGGACAATGTTTACAATGTCGCCAAGACCATCCATGTTTCCGGCAAGTTTGGCGTGACCCTCGGCAATGGCCTTGGTCAATACCGTGTTAAGAATGTCGCGGGCGATCATGCAGATGCAGCCAACAAAAGAATAAAAATAAACGTCTAACCAAATGTGCATTACTACCTTCCTTTCAGTTCGTTTAAGATTTCCTGGATTTCCGAAAGGATTTCCGCTTGGTCTAGTGTGGTTTTAAGGTGAAACTCTTGCAGCTCTGCGGCAATCTTGTCGCTTCGCTTTGCCGCAATAAGAAGAACGGAGCCCTGAAGCCCTGCCAACATTGACAAAGCAAGGTTTAAGCGAAAATAAGGAGCAGGGTCAGAACCAAAACCGCCGCTGGCTATCCAAAACGTCATCAAGACGAGGAACATCATTAGGAATGTCCATGTTCCCATTCCTAGTCGCATTCTGTCTGCCGCTCGTTCTCCAACTGTTCGTTCTTTGCCGGTTCGAACCGAAGGGTGAAACTCCCAGTGTTTTGCCATTAATCATCATGCCCATCGTGATAGCCAAGGTGGCGTTCCATCACCTTTTCCAGTCTTTGAATGTAACGCTCCATGCGCTCCATCTGCTCGTCTACCTTTTTAAATCCTTCGTTTTGGTTTCGTTCTACACGGTCGATGGCGTCCTTCATGCTGGACCCGCCATTGTTTTTAGTTTCGTGGTGAATTTCTTCCACAGCCTTTGCCAGGTTCTTGATAAGGTCGCTGTCAAGTTCGGAGATAAGTTCTTCGCGAACTACGTTTTTGATTTGCTTACGGTGATGCCGCCAGATAAAGGCACCTACCGTGCCCAGCCCGGCAAGAAACCAACCAACGCTGTCCCAAACATTTGCCGTGTTGCTTATCCAAGTTATGAGTGATTCTGCCAACAACATGATTATTTCGGGGGCAGTCTTACTGGTAGGTTGTTGTCAGTAATGTTACGGAGGAATGTTTGTGGTTGACGGCCATCAAACGGGAAGCCACGCGATGGAACCGTCTTAGGAGCATTTACCCAGCAGTAACCAGGGCCACCCTGTTGTCCGTGCGAAACGGTAAGAATGTCTTCGCCGTGAATTTCCACGATGATTGCAACATGCTCACCAACGCCGGGGCCATAAACAACGTAGTCACCAATTTCAATGTTGTCGGTAGTAACACCATTAAGAGTTTTAACCAGCAAGGCGATGTGCTCCTCGTGGCTAAGGAATGTACCGGTGTAGCCTTCGTGGTCAAACCCAAGCCCGTTGGGATCGTTCCCGTTTGCCCACCAGGCGTAAAGTGTGCATGAACCTGAGCAGTCGGTATTAACCGGAAACTTGATGGGCCACACGCCAATGGCGGACATGCGGTCTGCTCCCTCGGAATAATTAAAGTGTGCGTGATTTGCAACGGCCCAGTGAGCCCATGCAACTTCAGCAGTGCGGTGATCAATCGACATATTTGTCCTTTGTTTTAGTTGAATCCAATAATTGAAAGAGTGGCAACTACAATAGTTCCTTGCGTTACACCACCGAAAGAAGCCTGACCGGAAATGGTGATGTTTCCGGTCCCCTGAGAGGTAAAAAGGTATTGATTTGAGTTTGTTATTAATCCGCCAGCAAATGTTGTTGATTGCATTGCTGGGGTGCTAGTTGTACCATTTGTAATAGCGGTAGACAAAACACGCGTTACGGTGTCGTTGTTTCTACCGCTAAGAGTAAAGGCAACCAGATAATTGTTGTAACCTGAAACGGTTTGAGAAATTACGGTTCCTATCGAACCGGTCACAATACTTCCGCTTGTAACGCTGGCCGGTTGGAAACCGCCCAAAACGTTTGTTGCGTTAGCAAGATTTACAGCCGAGGGCGTTCCGAGGTTTGGCGTAACAAGGGTGGGGCTATTGTTCAGGACAACAGCTCCAGTTCCTTGAGGCGCGCTTTGGACACCAGTGCCACCGTTTTGGTAACCAAGAACACCAGAGGCAATGTGAGCCACGGATGTGACGGTTGGCGATGTTGACGTTCCACCAAGATCACCGGCAAGCTGAATTGCTCCCTGCGCTCCAGACGTAGCAACAGACCAACCAAGGTCTCGAACCCACCAGGTGCCCGAACCACCATAAACCATTTCAATGGTTTGACCGGGATTAATTGTAATTGAACTTCCGCTGTTTACAGAAGTGGAAAGGTAGCAAACGGTCTGACCACCTTGGGGCGTAAGTGCTACGGCATACGCGGAGTTGTTTTGAAAGCTTGTAACTGACCCAACAACAGAACTTCCTGTTGCTGCGGTATAAACAGTTCCTGTTGATGATATTTGATAGTAGTTGTGTTGATTGGCTGCAAGAGTTCCGCCGGGAGACACTTGTTGCGGAGAAGCAATAGTTTGACCAGTGGTGTTTGACAGAAGAACGCTTCCGTTGCTTGGCAGGGTGTATGTTCCAACCTGAGTGGCACTAGTTAATGCCGCAGGAATGTCGGATGCGGAAAGGGTTGTCCCCGACGTAACTCGCCCCTTGGTGTCTGTAGTTACTTTGGTGTAAGTTCCTTGTGTTCCAACGGCAGCAAGCGTTGGGTTGGGGTACGATCCTGTAAGGTCGCCACCCGCTGTTCCCGTGCCAACCGTTCCAGCGACTCCTTGATACCCCTGAGGCCCCTGAACGCTTGACTGATAGCCCTGTGTTCCTTGGTTGCCCTGTGAACCCTGAGCTCCAGTAAGGCCCTGATAACCCTGGTTCCCCTGATAGCCCTGTGAACCAGCACTGCCCTGGCTTCCTTGATTGCCCTGAGAACCAGTGCCACCTTGGCTACCTTGGTTGCCCTGATTTCCTTGAGACCCCTGATTCCCCTGATAACCCTGTGAGCCTTGAATGGCCGGAATGGACGCAGCGGTTTGCCAGGCGGTTTCGCCAGCAACACCTGTAGATGTAAGAATTTGATTTGCAGCGCCAGCAGGGGGCAATTGAAACCAAGTAAACCATGTTGTGCCGTTGTAGTAGCGCAACTTGCCATTAGAGGTGTTGTAGTAAATTTGATATTGGTATGGGCTCGAGGGTTCAGTAGACAGCGATTGAATTTGATTATTCAAAAGGTGCCATGTTGTGCCATCGTAGTAATTCAAGCCGTAGTACTGGCAATTGGTTGTGGTGCACCACCAAATTGTTCCAGCAACGGCGGTTGGCAATGTGCCCGTGTATGCCTGCTGAATGTATTCTGTGACAATTGTGTCCAGGGCGCTAGCAAGAAGGTAAACATCATTAGGGATATTTGCACTGTCGTTGTTTGCAGGGAAGTGCAAATTGAGTCGTGATGTGTTAGACATTAATAGGCTCCTATGTAAACCTGAACTCCAGCAGGTCTATATTTGTAGATAAACGGTGCAAACTGACTGTTTGATGTGGGGACACCACTAATGATCAGGTTCCCGTATCCGCTTGAACCCAGGTTGTTAATTCCCGTGTCCAGAACCAAATACGTTGTAACCGAGTTCCCGGTTATTTGTTGATTAAGTGTTCCGTATGTGTACTGAATAAAGTAGTGACTTGGAATTAAAATGGTCAGCGAATACTGATCGATTGAGTATTTGTTCTTTGTGACGGCACTGATGTTCACGCTATTAACGCTTGATGTGGTAGCCGCACTAATAACGATGCTGTTGGTTGAAACCGAAACAATTGTTGTGTTTGATGCAACCCCTGAACCAAAAAGGTACATGCCAGCAGAAAGACCGGCGGTGCTGGGGATGCCATCAATAGTTGTTGAGGCGTGTGTGTTGCCGTAAAAAGTTGTTGTCAGAGGCTTTGTTTGCTCCATAACAACAATTTGGTTGGGAACAATTTGAGTGCCGGAGATCGTAGTGTTAATTTCCGTCATCAAGGCATTAACAATCGTGCTAATCAAACCGCGTTTAAAGCTAGAACGGTTTTTGATTTGATCAATTTGTTGTGCTTTAGTAAGCGTTGTAGTCGGCAAAATAGACACACCAACAAACTGAGCCAACCATGGAAGCGCAAAAGCCGGGCAACGATTGATGTCCAGGATTTGAGACCATCCATCAGCGTTGACGTAATTGGGATCAAAAATCCCATTGGCACCAATGCCACTTCTTGCAAGAAGGTTGACTTGATTGTCTAGCATTTGAGAGCAATCCCAAATGTATTTGTACAACGGGTAGCCATTCGAGGCGTCTTTGTCCTGAAGGTTTTGAGGAACTGAATTGTAGATAAATTCTGCCGTGTATGACGTTGCCCCAGCAAAAAAACTAACGTTGCTATTAGTTGCTGTAGCCGCGTAGTTAAGAACGATATATGTATCGCTTACAAACGTAACCACAGAACCATTGGCAAGGCTGTTGGGGGAGCTAGGGTTACATTGAATAACCATGTCGACTTCAATGCCAGAAATGCTTGACACAGAAGAAACGATGTTGCTGCCAACCGTTGTATTGCCCGTAAAGTTTACGACGGCGCTAAGAACGCTTTTGGGAAGATTTGCAACTTCAGATGCCATTAGAACCCGCTAGTCGTTGAGTTGAGTAGGTTGGGCGTAACGTTTCCATTGATTGTGTTTGCGATTGGCAATGGTGCAAGGCCATTAAGAAGAATGTCCGTGGAGGCCATGCTTGATGCGTTGTACGATGTCGAAGCTTGCATCGTTACAGACGTAACTGTTGATACGCCAGGCACGGCAGAAAGAATGCCTGCAATGTCCAAAACGCGAACGTATTTTTTGGTTACGTCCCAGTAAGGGCTTGTTGAATTTCCACCGGCCCAATTTGCTGGACTTAAGAAATTAGAAATTGCAGTATTGCCAGCAGTAAGAACGGCTGCCGGATCGTATCCAAGTTTTGCATTTGCGGACCAGGCAACATTGATTGGAATGTAATTAGGAGTGATTACATCAACGGTGAAATTCGCTTCTCGGTATGATTCCAAATATGTGTCAAGCGTGTCCATGGCGGAGTAGGAAAGTTGGAAGCCATTAGAGTCGATCGGCGCAACAATAACCGTGCGGGGAGCGGTGAATGAATTTTGAACAAAGTACCCACCCGGCGTCCACGTTACATTTTCGTCAAAGTCCGTTGCGGTGACCGTTGAGTTTGTTTGTGAACCATAAACAAGGCCAACATTGCTAACCAAAACGCTAGAAACCGTAGGAACGTTAAGTGTTGAGCTGAACGAAACATTAACGTAAACGTCTTTAGCGGTAACCCCAGAGGCGTTAGATAACGTAAACGGAGCAACATACGTTGTTACTCCTAGGGGTGAGCTGGGTGTTGTAAACGATGCAGTTCCGCTTGATGTAGAGATAAGTGCATTGGTTGATGCATCAAAAAGGCTTACTGTTACGGAGCCAGCTGTCACATAAGAAGTGTCAATTGTTGCAAACAAACTAAACGTTTGTTGAGCGAACAAAGGAAGCGTAAAGATTTGAGACGTGGCTGTAGCGGCGGTGCCAAGTGCCGAACCGGTGCCCTGCAATTGAATGCCAACCGCCGGGACCGCGTTAAGGCCGGTGCCTAGCGTCCATGAAGCAAGAGACGAGCTGGGGTAATAGGCTGCATTTAAGTCGCTATCAATAACCCAGTTAAGATTGCAAGCCGAGTACAAAGCAGAATCAAGGGCATACGGCGTGTAATTGTTTGAGGTCATGTTGTATGACGCGTACAAAATTTTGTGTGTTTTTGTGCTTGTAGCGTCAGACCAAACGATGTAATTTGTTACTGAAGTAGCGCCCCCGACAATTGTGTCGTATGTAGATGTTGAGCCAGAAGCCAAGATTGAAACGTTGCTCTGCGAACTTGCGTTGCAAACAACTGTTTTAGGCATGCCTTGATAGTCGTAAAGGGTGTCGGCAATTGGATAAAGTGACGAGTAAACGTTTACGCTTCCATCAAAAGTTGTGACAACAGTAACCGTATATGGTCGAGCAGTACCCGAGTTTTCAGTGCCAGCCTCGACAACAGCAGACATTTGAAGCCAGTTGCTATTTGCAACGCCGGTAATAGGAGCCGGTACCTGAACGCCCTGCAATGGGGTCAGGGTTACGCCGCTGTTGTGAGCGTACTTGAACCAAGTTCCTTGCTTAATCGTCCATGTGTTTGAGGATACGCCGGTAACAACAATGATTTCGTTGCCAAATCCGATCATAAAAGAACCGGAGCTAACCGATGAGGTGGCGGCGGTGCTAAGAACAAAAGAACCTGTTGTCACAGAAGCAACGGTTGTGCCCGCAGCAATTCCAGGACCCTCAACAAACATACCAGCAGTAATGCCCGTCGTTGTTCCGGTTACGGTTGTGCTTCCGTTTGTTGTAGTCAAACCCGAATAACTTGCAAGGTCAGAGACCTTTAACAAAGCGGGGGAAGACGCGCTTACGCCGCTGCCCAGAACAGAGCCAGAGGCGACCGTAAAGGTGTTCGGTGTTGTTCCACTAAGTGAATTTGGAGGGGTTGTCGTAACCGATGCCGCCAACGTTGTTGAGGTCATAGCTGCGGCAGTAACTGTAAGGCCCGCGCTTGATAGCGAAAGTGTGGGCGTGTGTGTTCCATCGCCAACAGCCGTGTAGTTATTAGTTGTAGCGGTTGTCAGATTTGAGTCGTTCGCCGTAAGAAGATTGCTAAAGGCGTTAATACCATCTGTTGAATAAGCGCGGTATGTAGGCGTAATGTTTTGAGCGATTTGAGCAAAGTCGCTCGGCGTAATGGGGCGCGGGGCCATAAGGGCGATCTCAGTTGCCAAGCGGTTCAGATACGAACTGTCTGACTCTGCGTTTGTACCCGTTGTAAGGCTTACGGTGCTGGTGCCTGCATAAGGCGTGGCAGTAACAACAATGCTCTGAATCGAAGGGTTCGACGTTTGCAGCGTAAGAATTGTCTGCCCAACCGTAATTGGCGCAGTGGTGTTACCGTTGTAAACAGCCCCCGGAGCAACGGCTTGCATCAAAACGTTGGCGTACGAAGAATTACCTGATGCAATGGTAAAACTATTTACCACCTGGTAAAGATACGGCACACCTTGATAAATGAAACCAGCCAGTGTTCCAGCAAGAATTGTTACCCCAGACGAAGGCGCGGCGGCAAACAAATTCCAAGTGGTTTGGATTTGGGCGTATGTGCCCGTATTTTGCGTAATTCCAACAAGACTGCCGTAGTACTTAAAGATGTCGGCGGGGACCGTAGACGCAGCTGTAGCGGCCTCTGCGGCCATTGTGGCGAACTCCTCGACAAGGAGCACCTCGAGGTTTCCCTCTTGAGGCAGCCAACCGGAGATGTTGTTTGAAAGGTCAGTTAAAGCCTGTTGCGCAAGAACGTTGGGGTCCGTGACAATAGGAACATCAATGTATCCATTAAAATTACTCATAGATTAGCTCCGGGTGTTCCTATAACTTTGACGTTGATTTGCGCTTGATTGTTTTGATCGTAGTAATTACTGATTTGTATCTGTGCTCGGGGTTCCCAAGATTTAACAACTTGAGTAATGTCTGGCGTATTGATCTTGTTGATCGGAAGGTCTTCTATGCCGAAGTAGGGAACTAGAGAGCGTTGATTTGGACGCGTTCCCAAAACAATTGCAACGCAGTTTGAGATTTCATCGCCGGAGTTTTGACTTGTCGTAGCAAACCCTTGTGTTGTTGTGTTCACAACAAAGTTATTGTCCAGGTGGGGGATGCCATCGTATGTGTAATTGTTTGGTTGAACAACAAGGATGGAAACTGGAGTGCTGTAGGCGCCCGAGCTGTCGATGTGAACGACTTGAAGGGTGACGTTTGTTGGCGGATTGACAGATGAGCCAAGCGTCAACATTGTTTGCCAAGAAAATAGAAAGGTGTTTGTTGGCGGAATCAAAGAATAACTTGACGATCCCGTAGGCTTAACCGAAATTGCATACAAAGTTCCCGTTGCAACAAAGGTAGAGTTGTTATTCAGGTAATAGATTTCGTAGCTTGAGCCCGTGCTAACGTCTCCCGCCGCTGTCCAGTTGAGTTGAATACCAACTCCGGCAGACCAATTAGCAGTTAGGTTTGTAATTGGCTGAGCCATAAAAAGTCCTATTGAGGTTTATACACCGAGTCTGCCGCCTTGTCGCGGCCCGTCCTTGATGGCGATTAAGTTGGCGCACACATAGGGAATGTTGTGCTTTTGATGCCACTCGTTGGGGAAGTGAGTGAACAACTGACTAACTTGAAAATTCGTTTTAATTTCTGGGACGAATCGACGATAATTTTCGTCGCACCAGTACCAAAAGCTATTTTCGTTGTAAAAAGCAACGTGAGTTGGATCCTGAAAAGCCCCTCGCCCATCAGTGCTTGGCGTCAAACTAACAACCATTCCACCATGGGCAAGAACGCGATAAAACTCATTCCACAGACGAATCTTGTCGGCAATGTGTTCGCAAAAGTCGACGGCGCGAATAACGCCAACCGAATTATCGGGCAAGTTGCCTATCACGTCAAAAACATCACCAACAAAATCGGCCGGTTGGTGTTGATCAACCGTTAAGTACCCGGGAGCCGGGTTGTGAGCGGCTCCCATATCGAGTGCCAGGAGGCCGTTGTCGGCGGACCATTTAAGAAGTAGCGACTGAATGGTTTGACCGTGAATGCGAACGGTCTCTTCTTGAATAAACCGATTAGTTTCTGGGTCTATTTGCGTATTCTCGGAATGCACTCTTTGGTAATACAGGCATTCTGGTATGTGGTAAAACTTGCCCTGCAAATAAATCTTTGACATAATCTCTTGATCGTCAAGGACTTTGCGGTTTGGGTTGTACCCTCCGGTGCGCTCGTAAGCGTCTTTGCGAAAAGCGCGGACGTGATTAGGGGCAAACCAAATGTATGAAACATTGTGCGGGGTGTGTGCCATGTTTTTGCACACTAAATACCCGTTTTCTTCGTAGTATTCCCAGCCAAAAGAAGCATCGAATCGATCGTAATTTGGCGTTCCATCTTCGTTTATTTGAGCAAAGTTGGAATAAACAAAGACAACTTCGGGGTCATTAAACGCCTCGGCAATTTTTGCCAAGGCAGTGGGAGCAAGTTTGTCGTCGTGATCAAGCTCAACGAGAATGTTGCCATCGCAATATTCAACCACTTGACGCTTAAGAGCCCCAACATTTTTTGTGTTAAGGCTGTCGTAAACAATACGAATTCGATCATCGTATTCCGGGCGCTCCCATTTGGCATCGCCGTTGAGGAGAATAACCCATTCCCAGTTTTCGTACGTTTGCGCCTTAAGCGATTCGTAACAGTCATTCAAAAACTTTGAATTATGACTGGGTGTAAATACTGAAATCATGCCGTTCCTTACATGTTTCAAACGGGCACAAATTGCCCAATCTTAAACATATTATACACCATGGTAGTTAAAAAATCAAGGATTTACTTTAACCAATTGGAAACGTAATGCTGGAAAGCCAGGAAGCACTTGCGTTGGGAACAACAGTTCCATCAGTATTTACAGTTACATAAGTAATGTTTGATGTGCCGTACTGCTGTGTAGGTATTGTCGTTGTTACAAAAGGGCGATAGCCCGAAGGAAGCGTAAACGCTGTGGTATTTGCCGAGCCGCCACTTACGTTGCCACAAAGATGTACAACATTGTTCAAAAGCCGATAAGCAGGAGCTACTCCAGCGGAATTAAAACCATTGGAGAAAGAAGAAACGTTTGTCCAACCACTATCGCTAATGTTTGAGGCCGTTATTTTCCCGCCTACTTGAAGACCCCCGGACGCAGGGCTTTGTTTATTTATCTGAACATCGCTGCCGTCATTTGCGTTAATCCAAATTGCCCCGGCAGTTGACGTAACGTGAAGATTTCCATCATCAAAAATATATCCGTTACTGTTTAAATTAATACCATTTGCGGTTGGAACATTGCTAGTTGCGGCTGCGGTGCCATAATATTGAACACCAGCGTCGTTAATTTGAAAAATGGTGCCGCTATAGCTGCTGTTAATGATCTGAAGATTGCCGCTATTGTCAAGACGAACAAACTTATTTGGATTTGTTGCTCCGCTGGTTGAGTTAACCATTGTGAGTAAACCGGCGTATCCAGTCCCCCCGTGACCGTTTGCAGAGGAAAGGGTGAGCGGGTCTGTTGCAGTTGTACTATAAGAAAGTGAAAGGGGCGCGCTCGGCGTTGCCCCCTGTGGCCCTTGAGATCCTTGAGTGCCCTGTGCACCCTGAGGGCCTGGGTAGCCGGTTGTTGATGTGTCTGCCCAGATGATGCTTGTGTTTGACGGTGCCGTTGCGCCTTCATAAATGCCAGTAGAGCCTTGATAGCCTTGGTAGCCCTGTGGCCCCTGAACTCCAGTTCCGCCACCTCCAGCTATAGGAGTGCCCGTACCCCAGCCAGAGGACGTTTTAGGACCGTATATGTAGGCTGTAGCGGTGTCTAGGTAAACATCTCCGATAATGCCAACGCTCTCTGTTGGCGCTGTAGTGC
>Ga0007867_1000375_pt1 | contig 16314 bp, 18 predicted proteins | sample CryBogCBH25Aug08_FD_71224 | JGI IMG/M metagenome (GOLD analysis project Ga0007867, IMG submission 71224) | Freshwater microbial communities from Crystal Bog, Wisconsin, USA - CBH25Aug08 | ecosystem: Environmental > Aquatic > Freshwater > Lake | place: Crystal Bog, Wisconsin, USA | collected... | reverse complement strand
TGCGTAATGCCAAAGTCACTCTTAGGAATGACAAACTCTTTTACCTCTTGGTTAGGCTTAGCTTCGTAGATAAGTACTGCCTCTTGCGGTACGTTCTCGTAGCCCAGCAGCTCTGCCAACTTAATGTAAATCTGCACCTGAGTAATGTGCTTCATGAATGGGGCGTTGATAGCTTTCCACGCTTTGTCAAAGTCGTTGTTGTTCTCTATCAAAAGCTCTGGTGCCTCAAAGCGCAGGGTTCCTACGCCAATGGATTTAATCTCTAGCATCAGTGGGTCGCCAAGGCCAACTAACCAACCATCCGCGTGGCCAAATATACGGAGTGGCTCATAGAACAAGGGCACTTCACGGTATTCAAGTGGACCTTCGTGGCAGTCAGTTCCGCCCCAGAACATCTCTTCACATGCTGGGCAGTACCACTTACCAAACATAACATCCATATCGGAGAACCACTTCTGCCACTTAGCATGGATAGCGTGACCCTCTTCAAATACGGACAACAATCTAAAACTTGCTTTACGAGTTGCTTGTGGGGCATGACCTAGTAGCTGAAAATAGGACGCTCGGTGGCACCACTCTCCGCTTGCCATTTCAGATGGGTGTAGAACATCTGTTCGACGAGACTCGTCTCGCGGCTTTGATAAAAGGAAGCGCTCTACTGAACCAAGGACTCGTGTATCTTTTTTACCCACGTCAACAAAACTCTTTAATGCCCCGCTGGGTTTATATTTAGTAGCCATGAGCGGAACTCTATCACGACCCTTTAGTGGTTATCCATTCCTCAAGGGAAAGGTTTTGCTTTGCGGCTTTGCGCTTTAGCGCGTTACGCTCACGGTGGCTCATGCCGCCCCAGATACCGTGCTGTTCACCCATCTTCTCTGCGTATAACAAACACTCTTTACGCACAGGGCACTCGGGTAAACCATCTTTGCCGTAGCAAACGGCCTTAGAAACTTCTGCTATTGCTCGGTAGCGAGCTTTATCTCTTGGGGGATACCAGAGCTCTGTGTCCATTCCTTGGCACTTAGCGTCGTATCGCCAGCCTTCGTCGTGTCCGACGTCGTTATACATATATGCTCCTGAAGAGTCTGGCGGAGCTCTAGAAAATCATCTTCAGTTAGCATAACGTAGTTCTCATTGTTAAGACTGAAGCCGAGGACAGGTGTCCTACCATCAAGGATTGCTTCCTTGACAATCTTTTCCAGAACCGCGGCTTTAACGGTAAAGGAAGCTTTGCCTGTCCACTTGTGCTCGATTAACAAATCGTGTGAACGGACATCACCTTTGCGACTCCAGAAAGCTCCGCTACCAGCACTGCGCTGGCCGCCAATAACTTTCGCAAGTCTATCCTCGTGCTTCTTAGACTCTTTCTGACCCTTACTCTTCATACGCAAACTTAGAATCCGCTTTGATGGAATCTAGTACGTCCCGTTCAAGGGCCTCTTTCAAGTCAATCTCTTCCCGTATGGAGGTAAGCATAGCATCCGCGCCCTGCCACTGACGTTCGGCGTACCGATAGTAGGCACCAGCTCGGACAATGACCTTGTTGATAATGCCAATAGATAGAATCTCCTTGGCAAAGTCAAAACCGCCAGCATCTACATCTCCGCCTGGGGCAAAGTAGAAGTCAACAACAGCCGTGGTTGATGGTGGGGCTGACTTATTCTTTAGTACTCGTACCTTGATTGACTGACCGATGCGGCGCTTTTCCTGCCCAGAGCCAGCCTCAATCCACTCATCACGACGAACCTCCATGCGGGTAAAGAACGCATAGTCCTTACCCAAACCACCTGGGGTGGTGCGTGGGTCGCCGTACATGACACCAATCTTTGAACGCCACTGGTTGATAATCAACCCAATAAAAGGACGCTCATGCTCTGTAAGCGAGCGCTTAGATGCCAAGCCAACCTTGCGGAAGAACTTATTAGTCAGTAGAGCTGAACGACCTACGGTTGACTCTTCCATCTCCTTATCATTTTCTGACGTAGGAACCAAGGCAGGAAGACTATCAACGACAATGCAATCAACAGCTTTACTTTCGGTGATTTGGATGACCGCTTCATAGGCTTCCTCCATAATGTTAGTAGAAACGACGTAGACTCTTGAGGTATCTACGCCACACATCTCTGCGTACTTAGGTACCCACTGCTCAGCCGCAACCCATACAGTTGTAAACTCTGGGTCACGCTGTTGGTTAGCTGCAATGGTCTTGAGAGCTAATGCTGTCTTGCCGTTGCTGGCCTCACCAATAATTTCATGCCACTGGTTGACTGGCCATCCGCCGCCTAGGGCAACGTCAATAGCCACAGAGCCTGTGGTTACTCGGTCAAGGATATCGTCACGGATATCTGACCCTAATACGATGGTGTCTGCGCCCATCTTCTTGTTAATGTTTGCAAATACTTTCGCAAGTTCTCCCGTAATTGCCATTAAATATGTCCAATGATTGTCTGTGGGTTCCAACCGCCTGCTTGTACTTGCTTTGCTGGAATAGCTGGGCCTGATGCGGCAGGCCCTGATGTAATACCTGTACCCATGCCGCTACCTGATTGCTGTAGTGGATAACCGCAATCGTAACAACGCGCACGTGATTCTGGTGCCATAGGGGATGAGCCATAGTTACCGCTACCACAACCTGGGCACCGTGACGCTGACACTGACGCTTGTGGCTGAGCTTGAGGCTGTGCCTGTGGCATCTGTGGCGCAGGTGCTTGTTGCTGTACTGGTTGCTGGTAAACAGGTTGTTGTTGCGGCTGTGGTGCTGATGCACCCATCTTGCGCGAAAACCAATCTGTACTATTACTCATCATAGTCCTCCATGTCTACGTCCACCTCAGATGATATACCTGCTAGGTGAATTAAATCAAGTGTGGTTCCAATCGAGAAAGCGCCAATCAAAGTAGACAAAGCTACTGCCTTGTAGACAGTAGCCATGGTTTCAATTTCTGCCTCGAACTCCTCAGCCATTTCTGAGTTGTGCTCCCGCATCTCTTTAAGATGTATGGAAGTCAATACGTTAGCGCTAATGTCGGATATGGACTCAAGGTATGGAAGTATAGGCAATATATTTCCTACACGAATTTCGCTATCTTCTTTTTCCTTAGAGTCTCCCTCTTGGCTTACAAGAGTTAAACCTAGTTCGTCGGCAACACTGTTTGGCTCAGCCATGGCTGTGTCATACAAATACCAACGAAGGATTGTTGTCATGGGCACATCCACCTGAATGACATCTACCTTTGGTTTACGAAACCTATCAAACCAACTCACTTGGCTTCACCCCACTTCTGAACTACTTTAATGTCAGCTATAAGTGGGATAGGAAGTAACTTAATATCTTCCATTGCCTCGCGGATAGCAGCTCTGGTCTCTTCTACAAGATGGTCTGGAGTCAAGGTAACCAGTTCATCGTGAACTGTGAGGATTAGCTTGGCTTCTTTTGGAATTCTCTCGTGAGCACGTATCATAGCAAGTTTTATGATGTCAGCCGCAGAGCCCTGGATGCGCGTGTTGAACGCCTGGCGCTCAGCACTGGCTCGGTCTCCGTTATTACGAGAGGTAATCTCAGGCAGGTAACGGCGGCGCTTGAGCAGGGTGGTTACATAACCCTTGTTGCGGGCTACGCCAATCACGCGGTAACGGTACTTATCCACAGACGAGAACTTGTCTGAGAAGTCATTGAGTAGTTTCTTAGCATCTGGGACGCTGCAGCCAATCTGACGAGCAATCTTGTCTGGACCTACGCCATAAGCCATAGCTAGAACCAAGACCTTGCCCGCCTTACGGCTGACCCCCATGGTGTCACCGATGGTTGTATAGATGTCTCCACCTGTCAGGTAGTTGTTCATCATAATTGGGTCCTCTGACATTGCCGCGATAACACGAGGCTCAATCTGTGAGTAGTCAGCAACTACAAGCTTGTGACCTTCTGGCGCAGTGAACAAGTTACGAATCATACGACCGTACTGTTTATTCTCTGGCACCTTTTCGGGGTCTTCTGGAGCTGGGATGTTCTGAAGGTTAGGGTTACGGCTAGAGAAGCGACCAGTCTCGGCGCCCCACTGAACAAAGTCACCGTAGATGCGACCGTTGATAAGAAGGCTGTCCTTCTCTTCTACCTTGGATTTGCCGTTAACAGTCTTGGTTACTTCCCCGCCAAGGTACGGAATCACATAGGTACCCAGTAGCTTGTTAAGGTCTGTGTACTCAAGAAGCTTACCTACCAGCTCGTCCTTCTCACGGAAAGGCTCTAGAGCCTCAGCTGATACTGAGTAGTCGGTGTAAACAATCTCTTCTTGTTCTTTCTTTTGCCCCTTGCCAGTAAGAAGAACAGGCTTTAGCCCACGGCAGCCTTCTTCCTTAGGCCCAAACAAGATGTATTGCTTCTCTGGGTTGGAGTTCATATTAAACACACGACCAGCAAGCGCATAGATGTCTGACTTAACAGCCTCAATCTCGGCGCTAATCTTGTCGTGAAGAATCTGTAGTTGGTCTAGGTCTACTGGCGCGCCAGTCAACTTCATGTCGCACAAGACGCGCAGCACGTCCATCTCTAGCTTCATAACGCTGTCTACATCTGCGGCAGTCAGCTTAGGGACTAAGTCTTTCCATAGAAGGAATGTGTACTTAGCATCTAGATAGGAGTACTTAGCAACCTCATCAAAGGAATACATCTCAACCATGTGACCGATGCCCTTTTGCATTGAGTAGCCAAGCTCACGCTGCAAGCAGTCGTCGAGACCTAGCTTGCCGCGGTTAAGGTTGTTGTACAAGAACGAGGCCATGAGTGTGTCAAAGTATGGGCCAGCGGGTACTTGACCGCCGTAGTACTTGGCAACAGATGACAAGTCAAAGACTAGGTTGTGACCGATAGTAAGGATGTTCTCATTGAACATCAGTGGCTTGATTGCCTTGAATACCTCGGCAGGAAATAACTGTTCGGGTGCTGGACCAAAGTGCTTGGTTGCCTTCTTCTTGTCACGTGAGTAATCAGACTCACGAGCAGGTAAGCCAGCGTCTACGCGCTTTTGTCCTTGACCTGTAAGAGGGAAGACCTCTTCTAGAAACTCTCCGTTAGGGTGGCCCATAGGGATAACGTCACCTCGGCCATGTGTAGCAAAACTAATCCATAAAACCTCATTGACGGCAGGGATGCCTCGATGGTCTCCCACAGTTTCAACGTCAAATGCAAAAGCATCTTGCTTGAGATAGTACTCAACCATCTCTTTAAGCTGTTCTTTAGTCGTAATAATATTCATATAAGTATCCCCTTAGAAAGGCTGAAGAGCCAGGACCAGGGGATGGGGCCTGGCCCTCCAGCACACTTGTTTACTAGAGCAGTGAGTTAGCTACTGCGTCTAGCTCTTCCCATGTTGACTCTTTGATGATAGAGCGGTCAAATGGCTTCATCTCTGCAATAGCTGCTTCAATCGCATCGATGTCTGTAAGGCCCCAGTCCTCAGCGAGGTCGCGTGCCTTAACAGCGTTGATGTGATAAACAGTTGACTGCATCTTACCTGTACGGCTGATTGCCCAATAGTTCTTGGTCAATGGGCCTTGAGGCGAGAAGTGTGCAGCGTGCAGTGACTTATAGAGACGTGGGGATGCGGTCAAAATTTGACGCTGTGGTCCACCAGCTGCGCTGAGGTTTGCAATGCTGAAGGCTTTCTTCTCTTCAGGCTTGCTACCAAGCTTTACGCAGAGTGGGTCATTTGCACCAAGGGAAACGAATGAACGCTTACCTGTGGTGATTTGTGAAAGGAAGTGTTGTTTGTAAACTGCAAAGGGACCGTCTGGGTCAAGGAACTTTACAATTTGGAACTCGCCGTCAACGAACTTAAAGTCGCTGATAGGTGTACGAGCTGCGCCGCCTGCTGCATCTGCTGCATCCCAACCTGAAAGGACTACAGTGCTTGTAGCTTGAGCTGGACGGTCTGTGATTGGAGCGTCTGAGTTAGCAAACTCGTCGTCTGTAACTAGGTACTCGTCTGTTCGGTTTACTGCCATTTGTTTATCATCCTTTTTCATAGTTTTTATTTGGTTTCGTTTGCTCGGATTTGATTCCAAGCCTCGGCAATCTCATTGGTGAGTTGTCGGTGTAAGGACCATTCTATACGCTTAATGTATAGAAGTCCAGCCGAGTCAAACAGTTCAATGAGCTTTTCGACCATTGCGCGGGAATAGAGTCTACGCCCCTGCTGGTCCTCCCCCCGAGAGTTCTTCTTGGTGGGAAGTCTATATGGTGATGAAGGCAGGTAGCCTTCCTTTATCCATGTTCGGATAGTAATAACTGGGCGACCCAGTGCGGCTGCCAACGCGCCAATAGTAAACATCTCAATCTCAATGCCGTTAGGCAAAGGCTTCATGTAGGGCTTGCTGTCCCACGTAAGGTCGGGCTCAACCTCGTGAGGCTTCTCTACCTTGGCTTTGCGCTTGCGCTTGCTGCCAGGGTAGTACTCATCAAGGTCCTTGAAGAGGACATCAATCTCGTCTGTCATGGCTGGCACTCAGAACTATTAGGCTCAGCGGTTAGGGCCTGAGTGGTCTTGTATATCATGGTAGTACCGTTGCAAAACTCAGAGACACCGTTAGGCAGGGTCACTACCGAGCTCTTAGGGTCTGGCGTTGTAGCTACAGTCACTTGCGGGCTAGGCGTTGCGGGCGTGCTTATTGAGCGGTCGTGAGCGTTTGCAATTACCACACCCATAACTATGGCAAAAATAACTCCAACAAGACCTATAAGCAAAGGTACTGCATTATCTCCGTTTGGGTCACCCATTAGTAGCCTCCTAAGCAATCGTTGGAATGTGTATGTATAGAGTATTGAAGTATATAGGCGCCTTTGTTTGGCGCAAAGAGCTCAGTGCCACACGCACCGCACTCGCCAAACCACTCCTGTGCAAAGTAATCGTAGGTCACTTGGTGTCTACCAAGAATGCGTAGGAAACTTTGGCTGGGAACATAGCGTCAATATCTTCTTCTGTTAAGTAGCCAGAGTAAAAAGCTGACATGATGGCGTCTTCATCAAGCATAGGCACCATCTTAATACAGGTGTCTTTGATTCCCTTTTTAGTAAGGATGTCTTCCGCAACATCCATGTCTAGTGTCTTAGATACGCGGCGCTGGCGGGTAAGAGTTACTTCTCCCGCAATATCGTCCTCAACATTAAATACGCGATGGCCGCTCTCGTTGGCTTCAACCTCATCTACAACTTCAGTGAGGCGAGCTTTGAGTTCGTTCTGGCGTTTTGTTAATACACCTAGCTCGTCTTTAAGTGCTAGGTACTGGCGCAGGTTGCGCTTTACTTCTGATAGTTCCACGGTATCCCCCTTGGTCTTATAGGGAGAACCTAGTACGGAATTATTCCTGTGTCAAGTAGTCTTCCAGCGCCTTGATAATCACGCTGGTGACGGTCACCTTCTCTAGGGCAGCCTTCTTCTGCACGGCTACCCAGAGCTCGTCAGAGACTCGGATAGTACGCGTAGGCGTCTTTGGTGCGTTAGGCATTGTCCTAGTCTATATGATAGCGGCGCTCAAGAACTGCTTTAAACTTCCTATGGACATATCTATGCCGCCTTCTTCGTCTATGCCCTCGCCGTCTATAACGGCATCAGCCACGGAGGTCTTGAACTGGAGGGCCTCAAACTGGCGCTCCTCAATACTTCCCGCTATGAGGATGTCTTGGATGACAATGGTTCCCCAGGTAGAGGAAGCGCGTTTGATTCGTCCGTTGCGCTGAGTAGCAGCACCTGAAGACCAAGGTAAGTCATAGTTAATAAGGAGATTTGCGGCGGGCAAATCGACGCCATAACCACCTGCATCAGAACTAATAAGGACCCGTACTTCCAGTAACGTATTGAATGCAACTTTATTCTCCTCTTTAGTCTTGGCGTCTAGCTTGCCTGAATACAAACGGCACATCTCAGGACCTAGCGCCTCGGCTATCTTGTCAAGCATATCTACATAGGTAGCAAAGATTACAACCTTGTTAGCCTCGTCTTGGTCTAAGAAGTCTTTTACATATTGGATTAGGTAGTCAAGTTTAGGGGAAGAGTCTACGCCTTCCAGCATACCTTCACGCACAAGCTCGGCAGCGTAAGCTGAACCCTCACCTGTCATCTGACCAAACTTAGTGGCGCTTGTCTTTAGTAGGTCTGGGTGGGAGCAGAGCATCTTGAGCGCGCCAATCTTAGACATAATCTTTCCGCGCATCTCATCTTCTGGCCCACCGCCTTTAGACTCATAGCCGTAGTGAGCGTTGATATTAAACGAGGAACCAAACAATGCCTGAGCATCATCTAGGTCCTGCAACAAGTCTGTGGTTATGCGTGAGTAAAGCTTAGAGGTCTTGCGGTCAAAGGTAATAAAGACAGGGTCTTTGTGAATAGATTCCGGCAAGAAGGGAGCGACGTCTGGGTCTTTCTGTGCTTTGCGGACAGATGCTTCTTTCATCTTCTCGTGCAGTGTGCCTAGGTTGCGATAGCGCTCTACGCCGCCCCAGCTATTGCGAACAATAAAAGCGCGGTCAAAGATGTCAAAGCGACCAAGAAGGCTGGCATCTACAAACTGCATGATGCTGTAAAGCTCTTCTGGCTTTCCGTTTTCAATAGGCGTGCCAGTCAAAGCAAATCTGTAAGGAGAACTTACTAGTCTCTTAACTGCTTTAGAACGCTTAGAGCGAAAAGACTTGATGGCTGTGGCTTCATCAAGGACGACAAATCCTCGTGGTAACTTTTTGATTTGCTCCCAGTCGTTAACAATCTGCTCATAGTTAAGAACAATGTAGTCAACCCCAGAGTTTCTCCAGTCGAGAGCTTCTGCGTATTGTTCTGCTCTTTTCTTTGGTGTTCCATCAATAACCAAAGCTCGTGAAGACCCATTAGTAAATTTCTCAATCTGGTTAGCCCACTGGTATTTAAGTGAGGATAAGCAAATGATAAGGCCTGGCTCGGTAACTTTGTTCTCATCCATCAACCGCTCTATGGCAGCAATGGTCAGAACGGTTTTGCCTAGACCAAGGTCGTACGCAACCAGCATACGCCCCCGCTCACACATACGGTCTACGGCTTCTGGTTGGTACGGAAGAAGCGTACCTGTGAAAGTCATACTAAGTTATACATCCTAGTCTTAAGCAGTAGCTCCAAGTCTTCTACGGAACCGCTGTTAAGAATAGTCTGGTCAACGTCAAAGTTAGCAAGCTGAGACTCTGATACGTGGTCGTTAATGGCACCTACGCCTGGTCGCTCTACCCGCCAGAGCTGTGCATCATCATATTTTTTAATGGCTGAGGCTTCATTTGAAAACCGTACGTCTGTAATAACCCAGTTTTCCTGGAAATGAACTTGACGCAATACCTGCTGTATCCAAAAGTTTTCACCAAAGATTACTCGAGCGCCTATACCAGTGTCCTGCAACAAGCGACGAACTTCTCTACGAGCCTTAGTAACTTCCCAGCCATACTCTTTAAGCATCTCGTTAAGGGTATGACCGTTTTCAAGGATGGGGTTAATCTCTACAAGTAACTCTCGAATCTTGTCGGCAAAAGCAATTCTCTTGTAGCCGTAGCTATCTACAAGAATCTTTGCAACTGTGTCTTTGCCTGACCGCGCATAACCTGTTAGTCCAATAATCATACGATTGCTTTCTCCCCTTTAACTGAGTGACGAGCGTTCTGTAGCCCCTCCTCAACCTCCGCCAAGCTCATGCCGCCAATATCCTTAACGTCAATCTTGCCGTAGTTGAAGAACCAGCACTCTACACCCATATCCTGCGCAAGCTTTAGCATTGCTAGGGAATTGGCGCGTCCCGCCTCGTCGTTGTCTAGAGCAAAGATAATGCGGTCAGCTCCACGAATCAAGTTGAATTGCTCGTGTGAGATTATCGCTCCGTAGGTGGCTACCCCTCGACCATTAAATCCTATGGAAGCTAGGCGTACTACATCCAGTGGGGACTCAACGACAATCATGTCTCCGCCGCCATACTGCTCGTAGCCAAATAGCGAGCCGCTCTTCTTAACCTTGGCAGGTCGGTTGTTAAAGTAACGGCGGTCGTAACCCTTTTCTTGCCAGCCTAGTAACTTGTTGCTTAGCGGGTCACGGATAGGAATAATCCAATTCTTGTTACGAGCATCCCACGCTAGACCGTAGTACTTGGCGCTGAACGCTGTAAGTCCTCTGGACTTCAACGCTTCTTCTGGCACGTTAGTAAAAGCGCTGAGCATAGACTCAGTAACTGTAACTGGGTCTTCTATAACTGGCTTGGTTTCTTTAGTAAGCCTATTGAACCTAGCCACCATGCTGGCAGCTGAACCTACCCAGTCATTGACATCTTTGTAGTCAATACCAGTTACATAACCGATTAGCTTGTAAAGGTTTCCCTTCCAACCACAAGAGAAACAGATGAACGCGCCAGAGTCGGCGTTAATCCACCATGAAGGGTTGTTGTCTACGTGACCAGTGCGCTCTTTGTGAGCATAGCAATAGCCGTTAATCTCATCTCCGCGAGTGTCAAGTACTTCTATGCCAAGGCGGGAGAGAGTCTCAGTCATCTCCTCAACTGTCATAGGTCGTCTTCGCTCACTTCACGGAACTGTCCTGTATTCCAGTCCCAAATCAAAGATACTTCGCTAAGGCCACCGTTACGGCTAGCAATAACGCGTAGCAAACGAGTGTCGTCTACGTTCTCGTCTTCGCGCTGTAGGCCAAAGATAACGTCAGCGTCTTGGTGGAAGGATGAGGAGTAACCAATAGAGTCAGCTGTGACTTGGCCTTTCTTCATCTTCCATGTCAGCGCCTGGGTTGAGATAACAATAGGCTTGTTAATCTTCTGCGCCAAACGCTTTAGAGAACGAGTGATGTTAGTAATGGCTTGTGGAGTGTTGGACTCACCAGTCTGCTCATCAATCATAAGGTAGGTACCGTCGATGAATACGATGTCTGGGTTCTTGCTCTGAATCTTGCTGGCTACAGCGCTAACGGTCTGACCGTTGGCTGAGTCTACAAACCAGAACTTGTCTGGCATGTTCTCAATACCAGAGGCAATCTTTATATAGCGGCCTTCTTCTTCTGGAGTCAAAGAACCAGTCATAAGACGGCGGTGAGAGATGCGAGCGCGCATAGCGTAGTAACGGCTCTTCTGCTCAGCGTTGCTCATCTCAAAAGACATAAACATTGGAGTCTTGCCCGAGAGGTGCGCGTTAATAGCAATCTGCAAAGCTAGAGTTGACTTACCTGTCTTAGGTGGAGCAACAATAACGATTAGCTGTCCTGGTTGTAGACCTGAAGTTGCGTCATCCATAGTTTTAAATCCTGTCGGTAATCCTAATAGCCCTGGGTTATTTTTACGGAACTCATATTCCTCTTTAGCCTTCTTAGCGGCTGCAGTAATTTCAAGGTCGTTAGAGCGGTTAAGTCCCTCTTCCTCAATCTTAATAATGCCGCGCTCAATCAAAGCAAGAGCGGCTTCGTGGTCTTTCTGCTTCTCTAAAGCATCAAGGGCACTACCAATTGCGTTAACAATGTTTAACTTACGGCGTGCATCAACCAGTCTGTCTACAAGATAAAAGACACTGTCCTGAACAGGAAGCAGTTGATAGGTAGGAAAGTTTTCTTGTATGACATCCATGCTCGGGCACTCTTGATAGTTTGAGTAGTGCGAGTGCAGGAACTTAAATAGCTTCTTGTCGGCAGGGTCGTTAAACCATGCCTCATTAACACCGCGCTCTAAAATTATTCCAAGGTCGCGTGATTCAATTACTTTGCTAAGTAGCTTTGCTTCGTTATTCATAAGCTATTGATGTCCAATCCCCAGTGTCCGTATCGTAGCAGTCGTTCAGGTTTATCTAAAACGCCGACCACTTCGGGGCGATAGGGGAGCTCGGCCACTAAGTGGCCTACCGACTCATACGCCGTAAAGTATCTAAACGGATTAGTACCCATGTTGTCAAGAATATCCATTGTCTTAGACAGACGTTCATCGTCTAAATCAAAGGATGCAAGCTCGAGTGTTATCCCGCGCTTGACGGTGTATAGATAGAGAAAGCTAAGTGTTTCTCTTCTAATCTTTTGGTTGACCTCTGGTACTGGTACAACCTTAAAACGTTTTTTAACGGTGAGCTCAACTTCTAAGAATACGTCTGTTGTAACGATTATTCTCTTGGGGAGCTCATTGCTGATGTCCCCTCCACGCATTAGTAGACCTCTATTTTTCCAAACTTAATAACGAACTCACGAAAGTCCTGATTGGAGCGCTTTGCTTTTTCAGCATCTTCTTGCGTAGCGCGGCTAGAAATCTCTAGCGGATAGGTGCCGTTGTTATTATCGAGACGAGCCTGTACGAACTTAGTGTGCTTACAGGTCTCGCGCCCTTTAAATCCTGGGCAAGTGCAGAATAGGTCACCACTCTTGTTGTTGGATACCTCAAAGATTCCTGGGCCAGGCACGTGAGACTGGCTTAGAAACACTTGAACTAACCGAGTAGCGTTACTCACTTTATTCTCTTTCATTTTCTAAGGTCACCTTTAAGAGAGTTAATTGGCAGGTAACCAAAGGCTTCGTTAGCAAAGCTTTCTGTGGCGTCACCGTAAAGACCTGCCCAATTCTTTTTCTCAATGTTAGTAGTAACAATTGTAGGCAGACCATTGTTAAATCGTGTGCGCAAAACTTGATGTAATACATTCTTTTGCCAACCAGTTTGAGTGGTGTGTTCTTTACCTATGTCATCTATAATTAGCAATCGAATGTTATAAGCATCGTTCGGACACTCACCTAGTAGTCCTTGATAAATAACTACATCATCATCTGAGCCCTCGTCGTGAATTACGCGGCCATACAAACTAAGCAAGTCGTTATATGTAATGAAGTATGCTGGACGAATTAACGCGCCACCCTCTTTGACATCAAACTCTTCCAAAGAAAAAGTTCTAAGCACATCCTGCATCAAAGACAAAGCAAGTGTTGTCTTGCCTTGACCTGGCTTTCCCCAGAGCATTAAACCCTTGCCACAGAACTTGCTGTTAGTAGCACGGATTACCTCGCCACGTTTAAACAGCTTGAGCCAGTTATTAACCAGCTCCATGTCATCGTCGCTAATGTCAGTGCAGTCTTCAAGAGTCCAGCCAACTCGAGCGGTTGGAATGTTAGCTATCTTTATCCATGTCTTGCGACGAAGCTTTACATCTTCTTCTAGGTTATACATTTCGCAACCAATCTCTTGACTTATCTATTTCTTGCTTAATCTCTTCAACCTGCTCTTCGGTAACCATAGACTGCTTTGCCTTTTCTAGCAACAAAGCAAACTGGGTGATGAACCGCTTCCACACCATTTCAGGGTCACTGAGCTGGGTGTCGTGGCGGATGCTGTCAAAGTACAAACGCATCATGACTATCTCTACATCCCCAGTAGTACCGAACTCGGCGCGCTTGTTAGCCAAGGCATAACGAAATCGGCTGCGGGTAACTTGCCACGGCGCGATGTGGAAGATGCCGTGCATCTGGTTGGCGAACTCAAAGGTTGAATCCGTGACTGACCAGTTAGCGGCGTTTAGCTCACTGCGGCGAACCATGTTCTCGCTGACGCGCTTCTGGTTAGCCTCCGCCTTCTCAGCTTGCTTGCGGGCGTAATGCTTACGCTGAGCCTCAAGCCGCTCTTCTTCTGTTTCGTAATATTCCACGTGAGCCTCCCGCGAACTTGTTTCGCTATTCGGTTTACTATTTATAGAATAAGCATTAAAGGATTTATAGCTATTCAGCTGTGTCTGTAGTATGTGGATACGGGTTTCCAGTAACTGGTAACCCGCACTGGTTACTCGCAATGTAGAGACGGTTTTGCCGTTGCTCATGCGGTTAGTGATGGTCTCTAGGAGACCCTCCTTCCGAAGAAGGGTGATTGCGTTCTGGATAGCCTCTCGGCCTTCTCCGACTACCCGAGAAAGGCCCGCAGCGCCCCCGTGGGACGGTCTCATGGCTATTTCCTCGAGGATACCTATGGCTCTGGCTGTAATCACGCCTTAGAGCCCTTCTGAGGCTTATTAGAGGCACTTAGCTCGGCCCGCACAGCCTTGGCTATGGCTTGGACTAGGTACTCAACGGCCATGTAGACCTCATCAAGCGTCTCGTCCTCGTCCATGTCTTCTTCCTCCTCAGGGTCTTCTAGGGGAAGAACGTACTCTTCCTCGACCTCTTCCTGTTCAGCCTCAGGGATTTCAGGCGCGTCTTGTGCCTTGGCCTTTGGAGAGGCGGTAAGCGGGTTGAGCCCATCGGTCAAGTCAAAGCACGGGACGCCAGCCTTCTTGCAGTAAGCAAGTAGGTTCAGGCAACCTGTGTCTTCGTCAGACCAGAGAACAAATGCAGAAGCTTTCTCTCCTTCATTAGAAGAGACTGCTGCAAGTAATGGGTTATCTACAACCGCGACGCTACATGGCGGAAGGCCAGGTGCATCGTCTTTGGTATTGAATACAACTGTTTCGATGTTTTTATCTTTTGCAAGCTGGGCTGCGAATATCTGCCCTTGGCTTGGCTTGCCATCAAACGCTAGGACCAATATTCCTTTAGGGCCATTAGCGTAGTAGTGGTCTTCCATAAGCGCTTCTAAATTAGCGCGGCTAGTAATTCCGTTACCAGCGACTATCACATAGTACTTGTCCATTCGGACCTCCTTTGTAGGGGAGGCCTAGACTAGCACAGGAAGTTTTATTGTCTAGCGGAGTTGATTACTACAGGGCGGTATGTCGCAAGGCGCTCGCCCACGGTAAGAAGGAAGCGACCAAAGAATGCCCCAGCTACTGCCTTGATAATAAATCCTTTGACAGTATGAGTAGAGACTAGGTAGTTTCCGCCAGCTGAGACTATCAACGAGATAACAGCGTTTACCGCAATAGGGCTAATGAATACGTTGAGTAGGTCTATAAGCGGGGTTAAGACCGCTAAAACAAAAGCCGTAAACATTCCAACAAGTAGTAAGTCAAACATGGGAAAAGTGTACTACGTGTTTGGCTGGCCTATGTACAACGCCGCCGTTGAGCCTAGCACTAGCTGGGATTGAAGCACGTCCGTGTAAAGTCGAGTCTGAACGTTCAGCTTGTTCTTGTAGTAATGGCTTCGTCCAGCGTTAACTGCGTTGCCTTCCCACATAAAGTCAGTTGTTAGTCCTGGTCCGCCACTGCCATCAAAGTATGGAAGCAGGGTTCCAGCGTTTTCAAACACAGCTTGGTCTAGATATGCAACGTTACCTGATGTAGTTCCCCATACTAAGCTGACACTTGCATATGCCGCATTGGACGGTGCGGTATCTGTTACGTATGGTCTAGCCCATGAGCCAGTGGGTACGCTTGTTGCAACCCCAGTTGATGAGCTTATAAGGGTATGTGTTATGTCGTACCAGTTTATAACCGCGGTCATAGACTCAGTTGCAGTTACTGCTTGAGCATAAACGCTAAACGTGTACGAAGTAGATGGGTAGAAGATATTGCACAGCTCTGACGTTGTAGAGCCGTCCCATGAGCTAACAGAAACTGAAGAACTGCTAGCTGTTACCTGATATGTGTGCCCTGTTTGGTAAAGGTTTCCAGTCGTTGCAGTAGCTGATTGGTTGGATGCCGTTACGGCAAACGACAGTGAGCTTAGTGTTACCGCCGTAATTGTTCTCGTTCCGTTGTAGTTTCCTGCTGTTACCCCAGAACCAGATACTCCAGATATGTAAACAGTGGCTCCGACTTGAAGGTTATGTGGGGCGCTCAACGTTACAGTGGCTACGTTAGAGGATATAGCTGTTGAGGTTATTGAATAGTTTGTCGCTGTAGGCTCAAGAACCGTTGTTACTGACGACGAAGTTCCGCCAGATGTTATCCAGCTAGTGGTTGTTGGTGCCACAAAGTGTGGGTTTATAAGTTCATTAATTCTATTTGCTTTTAGTGTTACGTGCAGCTGCCGTGCCTCATCAAATGAAGTTGGAGATGATGCGGCCTCAAACTGAGCTGCGTCAAAGAAATGGTGCTCATTAGAGGCGCTACCTCCAATAGAGGCAATAGAAACTCCAGGGCAGGCATAGGCCGCGCCAGAAGGAGCAGCAGCAGACACGTATGGTCTGTAGGACGCAGAGAACAACGCTGTGTTATCTGATACGCCAGTTCCAGTAGAAGTAGAGATAAAGTTACCTAAACGGTCAAACCATTTTATAGCTGCCGTAACTGCTCTAGCTGTAGTGCCAGCGCCTTTGGCGGCATAGATACTAAATGTGTATGTAGTTCCAGCGGTTACGGGTATACCGTTTGTAACTGGCTTATCGTCTCCGCAGTAAGCTGTAACTGTTTGCGAACTGGTT
>Ga0007867_1000372_pt1 | contig 16346 bp, 16 predicted proteins | sample CryBogCBH25Aug08_FD_71224 | JGI IMG/M metagenome (GOLD analysis project Ga0007867, IMG submission 71224) | Freshwater microbial communities from Crystal Bog, Wisconsin, USA - CBH25Aug08 | ecosystem: Environmental > Aquatic > Freshwater > Lake | place: Crystal Bog, Wisconsin, USA | collected... | reverse complement strand
GCCTGGTAACTGCATACCACCAAACTTTTTAAGATTGTTACCCCATTGTTTTTTAACATATGCTACTGCTAGTTTTTTTAACATACGGTCATTATAAGCCTTATTATATGCTTCTGGATCGGTAATAATGTATCCTTCAGCAACAATCCACTGGCCTGAGGTAATGTCTGATGCCCATGCCCAATCTATATAAAGACGTTCATTAACACGATTAAAACGGACAGGAGTTTCACCAGAGAAGATCATATCTAAGGTACGCATGTGCTGCATGGTTAGAGCATAGTTTACATAAGAGGTTGATGAAAGATCCCAAAGGTCGTTAAGGCGTAACTGGTAGCGAAGGTCAAAAAAGGTCATTGACTGGTTGGTACCTCCAACTGGAAATATGTTGGTTACACCAATGACATTAGGATTCATTGTGATATATTGATTAGTTATATCGGTATCGGTAATAAGATGCTTTAGATATGTTCTTTCGGTTCCATCATAATGAAATTCTTGCCAATACTGAAAGGCAAGATTGATAGCATCTTCAACCTGAACATCATCTACGTTGATTGTGATTACAGGATAACCTAGCTGACGTAGGCAGAAATCTTTAAGTTCTTGTCTAGATGCTGGTGCTGACTGAGCCATAGTAATCCCTTTATATGGTATTTCATACTATTTAGGTATTCCTATTTGAACTTAGGACCCTCCAGCCATATAACAATTGACTTACGAATACCTGTAAGAATTGGTTTAACTCTATGACACATAAAAGAAGGAAACGCAACAACAGTGCCTTTTTTAAAAGGAACAGTAGTTGCATGTAATTGATTACCCAAGTTTAATTGAAACTCTCCTCCTGAGAAATCAACGCCAGGATCTGATAATAAAGTAACCAAAGATAATTTTCTTGTTGATTCTGTCATAGTATGAACGTCAATATTTTCACCTAATATAGCATCCATGTGCCACTCATACATACCGTTTTCTGAAGAATCATATACGGTATACTGAAATGCTTCATATCCATAGATATCAAAACCATAAAAACCTTTATTCATTACATCAGCAAGATTATTATACTTATCAAATATCCAAGCTGTTTCAGGATCTCTGTTGATAAATTTAATCTTTGATCTTCTCATTTCTTCTAGATCATCACTATCTTCATCTCTACCAACCGTTAATGCTTTTTTAAATTCTACATTGTAATTTTCACATATTTTTTCTATTCTAGATATTTCATCTTTATTAAAAATATTATCCCATACTATATGACTGTCCGTAATTCTTCTAAATCTTTTTGGTGTATTAAGTATCATAATTTAAGGACCTTTCAAATTATATAATTTCTGCCGGTGAAGATGCAACGATGTCTTTTGGTTTAATTGATAAATTAAAGTGAACGAATTTCACCGGATCGTCTGAAGAATTTCTGGTAAAAGAATGAGGTAACCAGGAATTTGTAAGCATTAACATTCCTGGTGTAGGAATGAAGTTTATCATATCATTAGCTTCAGAAAGAGTATTAGAGTCTTTTTCCGGTAAACTAGTTTGAACTTTACCTGGTCTAGGATCATAAAAAATAACTTTGCTACTGTTTTCTGGTACCTCGGTAAAATAGAATCCTACAATTTGTGAACCGTATTTGTGAATATGTTGTTCCATATTAGAGGTTTTATGGTGTTCTTGTAACCACATTTCCATAAAATACATTTCAAAACCTTCAAGGTAGTGACCCTGAGAATCTAATATATTATATGCTGTACCTCCAACATAATTACTAAATTCTTTGAGTCTAATATCATGAAATAAATTACTGGACATTATCAAAGGATAAATTTTGTCAATTTCTTGATCTTTTTTTACAACATTAATATATTCTTCTGAAACTTCTCTTACTATGTCTAGAAATTCGGGTTTCATAATTCTATAAATTGAAGAAGGAAAATACTGAAATCTTTCTAACTGATCTGGAATAGGTTGATCTTCATTTTTTTCAGATTCAATAACTTCTGTCATAACAAAATCCTTATATTATTTTGGTGTATATGTAGTATATAGGTCTCTTTTTATGGGTGATTGACAATATATATGTATATAGTTATTTCTATTAGGAGTTTATTATGAAAATAGGATTGATTGGTGATCACATTGCGGACATTTATGTTCATGGTGAAATGAAGAGGTTCTCTCCGGAATCTCCTATTCCTATCTTTGACATTATACAAAAAAAATTTAAGGCTGGTGGTGCCTCTAATGTTAATAACAACCTAATAGCCTTAGGTGCTTATGTTGATTATTTCTATGATGACGTAAATGCTAGTGTTAAGAAAAGATATGTCTGTGATAACCATATTATGTTTCGTTGTGATGAAGATAAGATAAGTAACATTGACACCTCTCAAATAGAATTTCCTGAAGAAACCAAATATGTTATTCTTTCAGATTATAACAAAGGTGTCCTTTCTCAGAGTAGTCAACTCATCTATCAATTAAAGAAACAAGGTAAAATTGTAATAGTAGATCCTAAAAAAGGGTTGAAACATTATGAAGGTGCGGATATTGTTAAGATGAATGAAAAAGAATATAATGAATATGGTGCTCTAGGAACCAATCGCAAAGACTATGGTATAGGTGCTTATGTGATTACCCTTGGTTCTAGGGGTGTCAAGATTATTAATGATGATGGTGAAACTAATATTCCAGGACTAGAATTACAAGTTTCCGATGTGACAGGTGCAGGTGATGTTTTCATTGCTGCTATGACTTATTACCTTGCCAAAGGTAAAGATATATATCAGGCTTGTGAGATTGCAAACAAGTATGCGGCAAAATCTGTAACCAAGTTTGGTACATATACTATTACCAAGGATGACATTAGAGAAATAGAAGGTAAGATAGTATTCACCAATGGTTGTTTTGATATACTACACCGCGGTCATATTGATTACCTGCAAAAGTCAAAACAACTGGGTGCTAAGTTAATTGTTGGTCTAAACTCAGATGAATCCGTAGCGAGACTAAAGGGAACTGCCAGGCCACACAATAAGCAAGGAGACCGTAAGAGAGTATTAGAAGCCCTTGATTGTGTTGATGAGGTTGTTATCTTTAATGGTGACACACCATATGAACTAATCAAAGACCTTAAACCCGATATTATAACCAAGGGTGGAGATTATACAAGCAAGGAACAAGTAGTAGGACATGATCTTGCTGAGGTTGTGATTATTCCATATATCGAAGGATATTCCACAACAAAAACATTGGAGCACCTAAATGGAGACTGTTGAGAAGGCTTGGGGTAGAGAAGTGATCTTTGCCAATAATGAAATGTATTGTGGTAAACTCCTTATACACGATAAGGCTGGTTCAAAAGGATCAATGCATTTTCATATGAGAAAACACGAAACATTCTATATTCAAAAAGGAATGTTTAAGATACATTGGATTGAAACAAAAGATGCCTCTATACATAATGTGATATTAAAAGAAGGTGATACATGGGTAAATGAACCAGGTCAACCACATCAGATTGAGGCTCTAGAAGATGGATCAACATTAATTGAAGCATCAACAACACACTTTGATAATGACAGTTATAGAGTTATGCCAGGAGACGGCCAATGAAGTATATAATGGACATAGACGGAACAATATGTACCAATACTAGTGGTGATTATGAGAAGGCATCTCCTTATATAGACCGCATAGATTATATTAATCATCTATATAATAAAGGACATGAGATACATTACTGGACAGCCAGAGGTGGAAACTCAGGTAGAGATTTATCAGAACTAACCGAGAAACAACTAAAAAAATGGGGTTGCAAATACACCTCACTAAGATGTGATAAACCAGCATACGACTACTGGATAGATGACAAAGCATTTAATGATAGAGATTTTTTTGGAGTTAATTTATGATATTGATAACTGGTTATAAAGGTTTTATCGGTCAAAACCTTGTTAATAGATTGAATGATAAACTTCTTTGCCTTTCTAATATTGACAGTTGCTTCAAAGACCTTTATTTAACACCTTGGGAAGATATAGAAGAAATATGGCATATGGGTGCCATCTCTGATACCACTTGTACCGATTTAAATAAAATTTATACTTATAACATAGAATATACCATAAATCTATTTGAACTTGCTATTCAATATAAGATACCAGTAAAGTATGCCTCGTCCGCGTCCGTTTATGGAAACACCAACTATCGCAGAGAGATTAATCCATTAAACTTCTATGCAATGTCTAAGGCTACTATTGATCGTTGGGTAATGGATAACTTATATAAGTTTGAATCTATACAAGGTTATCGTTTCTATAATGTATATGGTAAACACGAAGACCATAAAGGTAGCCAGGCCAGTCCGGTTCATACATTCACCAAGCAAGCAAAAGAAACAGGAACAATTAAACTATTTGAAAACTCGGTTGCCTATATGAGAGATTTTATTTGGGTTGAAGATGTTATAGATTGTATGCTGTATGACAAACCAAGTGGTATATATGATCTAGGAACTGGAGTAGCAAGGTCGTTTGAAAGAGTGGCTGAAATCATAGCAGAAAGATATAATGCCAGGTTAGAATATGTTCCATTCCCAAAACACCTTGAAGACAAATATCAATACTTTACTTGTTCAAAAAATCATTTTGACCATAAGTTTATATCTGTTGAAGAATATGTATTAGGAGATTTATAATGGGACGTTTTACAAGTGTACCTGCGAGTGAATTACCACCTCAGCAACAAATGCAGCAACCTGGACAACCTGGAATGCCAGGTCAACCACAGGGCCAATTTAATCCTAGTGATTGGCCTCAGTTCTTTCCAAAACCAGTTATTGGATTAGACCGAGACGGTACGATCATTCAAGATATGGGTAACTATATCACAGATGCTAGTCAGGTTCATCCTATTCCAGGTTCATTGGAAGCAATTCGTATGATGCGCCTTAAAGGATACAAGATTGTTATTCTAACTAATCAAGGAGGTATTCATAAAGGACTACAGACAACTCAACAAGTAGATGCGGTTCACCAACACATGATGCAAATCTTTGGCCAGGCAGGTATCTTTAGTATTGACGGTCTATACTATTCTACAACCAATCTTAAAGAAGATGAATATGCCAAGCCTAATATTGGTATGTTTAGACGGGCAGAAAAAGAATTGCCAGTAGGAAAGTTTTCTGAAGGTTGGTATGTCGGAGATAAGATGAGTGATCTAAAGGCAGCATCTAATATTGGTGCTAGACCTATTCTTGTTAAGACAGGTCACGGTACCGAAACCGAAGAAAAGTTAAACACCTTTGCCAATAAAGACCTTAAAAAGGTGACAAAGGTGTTTAACAATCTTTTAGAGTTTGCTCAGTCCTTAGACTGATTTCTCAACCAATAGTCCCAATTCTGGGAGATATAGGTATTTCAATTCAGAACGGTAGAGGGTGTCTAAAGCATCTTCTACCGTTTCTACTAGTGGATCACCAGCAAGGTTGAAAGATGTATTAAACAAAACTGGCACCTCTGTCAGATCCTTGAAGGCCTTAATCAGATTATAATAATGCTTATTCTGTTCCTCTGTGACCGTCTGGACACGGCAGGTATCATCAACATGACAAACCGCAGGAATGGTCTTTAGTTTATCGGCAGCAACATTAACTGCCATCATCATAAATGGTGATTCCTTATGACCAGCCATATCGAACCAATCATTGGCATCTTCCTGTAGAACGGTACCAGCAAATGGTCGGAACCATTCCCTACCCTTAACTACATTGACATGATCCTTACCGTCTGGATCTCTAGGATCATATAGAATAGACCTGTTACCCAATGCTCTTGGCCCTGCTTCGGAGCGTCCCTGGTACATTGCTACGATGTTTCTGTCAGCAATGAGTTTAGCAACATCATTATATGTTACCTTAGATGTTTTAATCTTTTCCGAATTATCTTCCAATACCTTTTTGATAGTATCCAATTCATAGACTGGGCCATGATAAAGAGTTTTCTGTGGACGGATTGTAGTATCGGAATCCTCACCCTTCATATTGTGCCATACCATCTTAGCAATGCCGATAGAGGTACCACCATCATTAGAGATTGGCTCAAAATAGAAATTAATATCTGGATAGGTCTTGGTATAGAAATAGTTAGCAACACAATTTAGACCATAACCACCAGCAATAACAACATTCTTGATATCTAATGATTTGACGGCCGAATCAATAAGCATACCTACTAATGTTTGTGTCTCTTGCTGGATTCTCCATGCTAGGTTCTTTTCAACATCAGTCAATAGTTCTGGATCTGTATGCCATTCTTTAGGATCATTTAATTGTCTGAAATATGGGATTCTGGCTTGATCAATAAAAGCACCCGCTGGATAATTAGGTAAGAAAATATCTTTACTTCCTCTGTTACCAACAAATAAAGGTGGAATATTTTCATCCATTTTACCATAAGGCGCAAGACCCATTGTCTTACCTGCTTCGATAAAACCAAAACCAAGATAGTGTGATACTGCTTCATAGGCCTTTACGATGGTAACTGCATCATCAAAATCAAAACGACCATTGTTCATCTTTGGTGATTGGTTATTACCGTAAACTTTATGTGCTAGTCCAATCTTGTTTGGATATTCACAAACCCAAATAGACTCGGTCTCAAAACCTTCACCTTTAACATTACCTTCTTCATCTAGTGCTTCCTGTTTATAAGAACCGGCACCGTCAACCACAATAGCAATCGCCTTTTCAAAACCAGAATTGTAGAATGCCATAGCAGCATGACCCATATGATGTTCGTTACCCAGATTGGTTACCTGAACCTTGGGATTAAACTTTCTAACAAGAGAAGAATATGGATCTTCGCCTGTCCATGGAAGTTCTGGTAGTCTAGGAGATGTACCACCTACAACAACATGGTCAACATGCCATTTTGAAAGAATATCAATAATACCTCTAAATGGATTACCATCATACTTTAGTCTAGAGAGTCGTTCTTCTTCCAGATAATAGACTAGTTCACCATCAACAAGTAATGCTACTGAACCATTATGGACAGGGTTAACTCCAAGAATATTATAAGTCATTATTTGCCCACCTTCTTTTCAATATCTTTTACAATTGACATAAAGAGTGCGTCAATTTCTTCTTCTGAATAATCCATACATTTATCATTATAACGGTCTGCCAAATGTGCATCAAGGCCACAAACACGAATTGGCGAATACTTCTTAGCAACACCTTCCTTCTCAATGATATTAAACCAATCTGGATAACTTACATTGATAGGATATGTTGAACCAATGAAAACTGTACCTGGTTTATCAAAGGCACGGGCCATATGCTGACCAACGGAATCGCAACCAACAAGGTAATCAGCAGAATCAATAATTGCCGACCACATTCTTAGATCGGACTCTGGTTTAAATGTATAAGTATCTTGTGGTTGATGAAACTGCTTCTCCGCAAATAGAATTAGGTTATACTTAGTAGAGAGTTTCTTAACCAAGGAGAGATATGCTGTCGAGTCTAGGCCACGGGAACTATCGTCAATGATATCGTTGCGATCAACTCTTGCCGAACGACCATATGGCTGAATAACAATAGTCTTGTCTTTCTTTTGCTGTGCCTTAACATCAGCAATAAGATTGGCGGCATTCTTTTCTTCTGCCTTGCTTGTGTAAAGTCTTGGAATACCTAAATCAGAATGATCGTCGGTGTTATTAATCTCCTTATCAAATGCCTCGGCAAGTGATAGTTTCTGGTTATAGTAACCAGGAACACGATAAGGTTCTGGAGTAACAATAACATCAGCATCCTTCAAGAATAGTTCCCAAATACCCTTGGTGTCTGGATTGAAGGTGATGTCCTGTAGTAAAGTATTTCCCCAAAGGAAATTGTCCCAACCATAAATTAGGATCTTTACATCTTCTTTAGGATTATTTCTAACGTATTTTTCTAGGGCAGGGATGGCGGCGATGACTCTGCCGGCGCCACCATCAATTGAAAAGACTTTACGCATGTTATCTCCATTGTTAAAAAGTCAACTCAAAAGAGTTTTTCTATACTAGTATATAGTTACTCTGTTGGAGCAGTATTTGCCACTGGAACTTCTGTTCCAGGTAATACAGGCCAAACTACTTCATCAGGATTGGTATATGTTTCTGGAATACTTCTAAGGGCCTGGCGATAAGATGTCCAAGCGGTCTTATCTGCATCGGATTTTGATGCCCAAAGATCAAACCAAAGAATACCAGATAGATTGTCGCTTTGGGATAAAAGAATATTTCTACGGTTTCTAATATCAACCCACTTATCTGCAACTTCATCTGCTTCATTTATATATGTAAAATTGCCTTCAATATACTTGAATTTATTATTAATATAATGATTCGGCAATTTTAATATTTCAATTTTATCGTAAGTATTAGCATCTTTCAATATATTGAAATTTTCAGTTAAAATAACATCACCATTAATGTAAATCTCATTAGAAGCATAAAAAACTGTATTATTATCTTTATCTACTAAAATAAACATTTTTTATCCTTATTTTAAGACATAATAATGTTATATGGATAACATGTAAAGTTACAATATGAACACTGATTAATGTAACCTGGACTTCTTAAATTAATTTCAGTGGTCCATTTATTTAATCCCTGATCATAAACTGGTGTAAATTGTATATTTGAACAATAATAGCACAATAGATATTTACAATCATTTGTTGTTCCACCTATCAATGAAATACCTGGGCAATAACCAATTGGATATGTGCATAGATTTTGCCAGAAAAAGGCACATGAAGGATTGGCACATATCATGTACTGTGCTATAGTTAAATAACATCCGGTACAAGCACAATATGACATACAATAATTCCATCCGGCTGTTATGTTACTGTTGGTCAATGCACATACACAGCATGAAAATGGTGACCTATCTATCATTCCAGGAGTAGCATAACACACAGTTTGACCAGGAGAAGCCGAGTTCTGTGCAATTCCTATCCATTGAGAAACGGTAGGTGTGCTAGAAGATGCTGTTGATGTTCCTAATACCCAAGCCATATTACATGATATGCCTGAGCATATAATACTGCCAGATGCCAATGTTGATTGATCAGAAAAACCTACAAAGAAGCATCCATTTTTACTAACAATTGGATTAGGAACAGCACCTGGTAAATAAGAAGAAGGTGTGTTTAGAGGATAATACCAAGAAAATGGACCATATCCTGTATTATAACAACTGCTTATTGAAAATATTCCAATATTTCCGGAATTATAACAACCGGGAATACAAAGGCAGTAATTGGTACCATCAAATCTACCTGCCACACCAATATTATTATCGGTAATATAAGCGTTCATATAACAACAGGCGCAAGAAGGTCCGGCTGGACATAGTCCGGCATTGTTTAATGCCATAAGATTATTATATCCACAATACAGATAAGTTTCACATCCTTGTGCTACTCTAGGTGATGTCATGAAAAAATAACAAGATTGTTGATAGCATATTGGTACTGCTGATCTTCTTAATAATTTCAATTGGTTTGAAATACCAGCACCAAAAGAATTGGAGCACCAAGCTTGACTATTGCATCTACAATTCCATGGTGTATTTAATGCACACACACCATAAGCAGGAGAACATGCACAATATGCACAAGTTGGCATTGCCATAAAGTTTACAGGATATCCTAATGTAGATCCTGTGACATATAAACAACAAAGACAAATGCATTGCGCTGCACAACAGTTACACCAACATGTTGTTGCTAACGTATATAAACATGTATTTGATGCTACACAAAAACATTGAATTGATGACCAAAGAGAAGTAACACATGAGGATGAAGGGCCTGAGTAACAAACTACCTGAGTAAGCTGTCTTTTAACATTATCTCCTCTATCCCATGTATAACCCATATCAATATTAAATAGACATGAAGAAGGTAAACCATATCCACTTCCTGAACAACTTGGCAATTCAATTAAGGTATTAGTAGCACCGCAATCTGGTCTTAAAACTGATGACATAGCATAACAGTTATCACCAATTGGTTTAACAGCAAAATATGCAGATTTAAAACAAGGAGGATATACAGAACAACAATTTAAAATTCCAGAATTACAAACATTTAAATGAAAAAATAACCAACCGTCAGCACCGTATGTAAATGGGTTGTATCCACCAGGATTATTATTTATACAAGCTTGTAATCCTCCTACCCACACATTACTGGCAGGTAATGCTGATTTCATTAATGCGGTACAAGAATTGCCAGCTGATGCTGTTAGATAACAAACACTATCGGTTGTAGCTTTGACAATCATACCTATACATGTATTTGAACATGGAAAATTTAAATTATACATGGTGGATCCGCATCCACCACAATAGCAACACACGTTTGTTCCATTGGTACATGTATAATTTGTTACAGCATTTGCTGAGGCAAATGCTGATATTAAATATTTACCATCTGGAGTCAAAAATGGATAATCATAAACTTCATATGATCCCCACATTGGTCCTATACAATTTCTAAGAACACTTATCGTGCAAGTGGTCGTGCAATAACATAAGAATATTTCTTGTAAACAATATCCATTACACATTGGTGTTAGAAATGCTCCAGTTGTTCCAGAGCAACCTGGAATAGAAATTGTTCTATTGTATGGTAACCAGCTACAAGATAAACATGTTTGACAACCAGAATATGTGTAGGTACATAAAGTGGTTGAATTTATAGTTCCTGTATTAGAGATACAATGTGCCCTAACAACAAAACAGGCTGGATTATAACCAAGCCAAGAACTTCCATTATAACAATCAACACCACCAACAATCTGTAATGTAGCAAAACAAGATTGGGAACAACCAAATGAAAGTGTTGCTGCATCTGTTTTAGAATTACAGTAAGAAATTCCATAGTTACAATATTTAGATCCACAATCAATAATATATGATTGTGCCGAGACGCCTACTGTAGTTGCAATACCACAGTTACAACATATAAGTGATACTGGATCACCTGCTGCAATTGTTCCACAAGCAATACCACATGCATACACAGGCACAGGTGGAAGATTGGTTATATTTACGCCACTACCATATAAATTGGCAGAAGCACAAACTGATGTAGCGTTGATTGTTGTTGCGTTGATAATACAGATGTTTGACACATTTGCTGTATCATCAATAATTGTTGTACCTTGAATCTTGATTGCCATCTTCGCTCTTTCTTAGAACTCGGCTGTTGATTAATTCCTACTATTTAGGACTTTTTTTATTTCAGAAATCTCTTTCTGTTGCTTTTTAATCACATCTATAAGAATAGCAATCATAGGATCATAAGAAACTGATTTAATACCTTGATCATTGGTACTAACTAATTCTGGAATATGTCTTTCTAAATCTTGTGCAATAACACCATATGATCTAACATTGGTGTCTTTCCATGTAAATGTAACTGGATCAATCTTATCAAGCAAATCTTCACCATCAAAATCTTCAATATTATCTTTGAACTGTCTATCTGATAATGAATTGAAAGTGGTAGCAGATAATGTTCCTGTGCTAGGAACAAAATACAATTTGGTTGTAGATGTATTAGCAATTGCTAATGAACCAGTTGTTGTGGTGGTGAATATTGGATAATATGTTCCTGCTCCTGTTGTGTCATTTGTTATTGTGGTAGATGTAATGCCTGTAAGAAAAGCACCGTTACCAACAAAATAACTGGCAGAAACATTTTGACTGGATGAAATATAACTGGCATAAACGTTTTGTGTAACTGATACGTTAGCAATATATGCTGTATTAGAAGATTTACTAAAGGTCATTCCATTAGAACCGTTGGAATAACCACTATCATTAAATATGATTTGAGTGTTTAGACTAGCATCAAGAGGTCTATAAACAGCAGAAGTAACCCAAGCAGAAATACCTGAATCATAATAGTAATATAATCCATTGAGAGAATATGATTGACCATTTACTGGTGAACTTGGGAAATTTAATACTGCCATTTTTATTTCTCTTAATATGTTATTTAGTCGTTAGGTAATTCAATAAAAATCCATTTATGAATAATACATTTAGAATCTTTTACTCTTATTTTTGGGATTAAAGAACAATCACATAACTTACACATACTATCTTCAGGAGAAAAATTTTCACATGCCCGGCATATTGCTAATTTTTTTTCTATTATATCTGGGTCCTCAACTCCATCATCAAAATCTTTAATCTCCATTTTATTAAAATCTTCTGCCATTTTAATACACCTAGTTTAATGTGATGATAATTTTACCGTTACCACTATTAGTAGCACCAGTCATTGTCTGATTTGCACCGGTATTGTATGAACCTCCACCTCCACCATAACCAGAATAAGACCACCCAGCAGAACCGCCGCCTGAATAACCTCCGCCGCCGCCGCCGCCGCCATAAGAACCGGCGCCTCCACCAAAACCACCTTGTGCCGATGCTGAGTAAAAATTACCTCCTGTAGGATCGGTGTATAATGCTACCCAAGTGAAAGGACCACCACAGGCATAACTTGCACCGCCAAACCATCCCTGGCCACCGCCGCCACCGCAAATACCATTTGATCCACTAGCACTACCGCCAGTACCACCAGCACCACCGGCATTTTGACCAGCAGAACCGCTTGTTGTAGTTTGACCTCCGGCTTGAGTTGCGTTTCCTCCAGTACCACCACTACCGCCACCACCGGCAGCAATTAAAGGTGCTGATGTAGTACCATTAACCCAGACAAAGGTGCCTCCACCTCCGCCTCCTCCCCAAGATTGACCTTGATCGTTTTGTCCTTGTTGGCCAACAACTAGTGCTAATATTTGTCCTGAGGTTAAACTAAAATCACCTTTTATTCTTGCTCCTAATCCTCCAGCAATATGATAATAACCATCAGTTCCACCTTGAGCACCATAACAATCTATTGTATATGTGCCAGTAGCAGGAACAGTCCATAATATAATACCACCTGCTGTTCCTGTAGTAGACAAATAAGATGTGTTAGTGGTCCATGATGTTCCTGACGCTGCTGTAATTCCACTTATAGCTTGTGCTAATGTTGGACCTGTTTTACCTGTAGCACCACCTGGTGTAAAAGTAGCTGATGTGAAAGAATATAAAGATGGTATACCCGGATATCCTGGGAAAGATGCTGATCCCATTCCCTGAAATTGTTCTTCTAATCTCCAAATACCAGATGCACTAGATATTGTAGTTGCAACTACGTTTGCATTTGCTGTTATAATTCGACTTTTATATCCTTTAAGCATTTTTTTCCACTTATAGTTTAGTTATAATAACTTTACCATTATCACTTAAAGTAGCTGTACCTGTAGATCCAGCATCATTACTCTGATTTGTTCCGTTATTATATGAACCTCCGGCGCCGCCATAACCACTACTAGTAGAACCGGCGCCGCCGCCTGAATACCCTCCACCTGGGCCACTCTGCCCATATTGACAACCATCGGAAGCAGATCCACCACCAAATCCACCTATAGAGTTATTACAACCATTGGTGTTTCCGGCGCCGCCGTTAATAAAACTTTGTGGTGGCACTCCATTATATGCGCCAGCTTGTAATCCGTTACCAGTAAATCCAGCACCACCATCAGATGTACCGTTGTTAGAACCTCCTCCTCCGCCGCCGCCATTTGTACCACCATTGCTCATGCCTGAACCTGGCAGACCTGAGGTAGTTGTTGGTGCATGACTTAGTGTAGAACTCCAAGGTGATGTTGTATTTCCACCACCAGCAACGATTAAAGGAACATTTGCGCTTGTTGCTACAAATGTACCACCTCCACCACCACCATAACTAGCGCCGCCCATCTGACCTATAAGGATTTTAATAATATCACCACCATTAAGAGCAAAAGTTCCCTTCATTCTGGCCCCATAACCACCTAGATAGTTATTACTTGCTCCGTTACCACCTCTGGCTCCCCATATTTCAAAACTATAATTACCAGTTACAGGAACCATCCAGGATATTATGCCAGAAGTAACATTATAATATGTTGTATTGTTTTTCCAACTAACATCGCCGGTACTAGTAGTTGCTGCTACTATCTGTGCTAAAGTCGGTCCTGTTTTTCCATAAATTCCAGATGCTATTGTAGGAGCAATTGTCGCATCAGTGAAAGTATATAATGGTGGAGCAATTGGTGTTGGCCATTTAGATCCAAATATACCCTGCATTTCATCTTGAAGAGACCACACCGCACTAGCAATAGTTGATGAAACATTAGCAACAATGCTAGATACAATTCTACCTTTATATTTCATTAGCTAATAATCTCAAAAGATGCCATAGCAGTAGATGCATTGCTAGTAGATGCTCTAACAACGTCACCTTCCTGTAAATAAAATGCCGTATCTTTACCTGATACAATCATTGTAGAGTTGGCAGGAATAGTAACATTACCGATAATTGGGTAAGAGGTGCTGCTTCGGTAAATATCTACGTTTGCTATAAAGTTTGCTGGAGAATAATTAGCAATTGTAATAACATTGACCTTAACGACCGCATTTGTACCAGAGGCATTTACAACAAGATTTGCATAACTGCTAGTCGTAGCCAATACGGCAGTCTGAGCGGCAATATTCGTCACATTAACAATATTAGGGGCAGTCATTTTATCCTCCGAAAACTATCGCCATAGCAATGGCTTTACCTGTTGAAGCAGCAGCATTGGCCTTAGCAAAGGCAGCTGCCGAATTAGTTATTGTTGCAAAATTAGCATTAGCATATGTATTGGCATTAACACCTACAGAATTGGCCCAAGTATTAGCAGAACCTGTCGAAACATTTACATAAGCATTTGCAGCGCCGGTTGAAACATTTACATAAGCATTTGCAGCGCCGGTTGAAACATTTACATAAGCATTGGCAGCTGCGCCGACTGTATTTGCCCAGGTGTTAGCAACACCAACCGAGGTGTTTACATAAGAATATGTAGCCGCGGCGTTGGCAGTATTAAATGCAGCATTAGCAAGATCGTAAAATGTTGATAAATTTTGCGCAGGATTGGCATCAACCCATTGCTGAGTATCACCATCATCATAATATACAAACAATCTACCGTAATAAGAGTTCCACCAAAGTGATCCTGCTTGAATACCAGTAGGTGCAGAACTGTTCATATATACTTTAGCGGCAGTAGGATTGGTGAGTGCATCAACCCATTGAGATGTATTACCATCATTATAATAGATTAATAGTCTGCCATAAACATCATTCCACCACAAAGCACCGGCAGTTGGTGATGTTGGTGCTGTTGCAGAAATTGTGGCGCCGCCTCCACCAAGTGTATTGGCATAATTAAACGCAGCATTAGCAATATTGCCTGCTCCATTGGCCATTGTCCCGGCATAGTTATTGGCAGAACTAGTAGATGTATTAACATAAGAATAATCCATACCGTTAACAGCAACGTTAGAAGCACCGGTAATTCTACCATAAGCATCTACGGTCAACACAGGAATATTGGTTGAACCACCATATATCGAGGCAGTAACACCTGAGGTGGCAAGGTCTAGATAAACATTTTGAAATACACCAAATGTGGTAGTATTTGCCCAAATTCTAGATGTGCTATTACTTGTTACATAATCTACAGCAAGGTTAGCAATACCAAAAGCAGCATTGGCAACACCAAAGAGTGACCCAAATTGTGTTATAGTGGAGTAAGTTGCTGATGTATAAGCATTGACAGAATTGGCCATAACCCCGGCATAGGTATTGGCATTAGTGCCTACTGTATTAGCATAGACATTAGACCAATTGTTGGCATTTACACCAACTGTTCCTGCATAGGTATTGGCATTGGTTCCAACCTGGTTAGCATAGGTATTTGACCAGTTATTGGCACCAATACCAACATTTACAACGTCTGTATTGGATGCAATATAGGTTGTAATAGGTGCTGCATCATTAGAGGTAAATGACCAAGCATTTGCGGACTCAATCCATAGAATTGCCGCATTAGAGTTTCTCGCACCTCTATTGATTTCTATACCAGCATTTTCTACAGGAACAACACTACTAGGAATATCGGCATTTAGAGTAATCATATTATCGCCGATATATAAATTACTTGTATTCACTGATGTGGAAAGTCCAGCAATAGTTAGATTACCTTGAATTACAAGATCACCTGTAATGGTATCACCGGCCTTCTTTACATAGGTAGAACCAGCATATGTATTAGCATTGTTGGCAACTGTACCTGCTTGGTTAGCAGCACCAAATGCGGCATTTGCAATTGTACCTGCTCCGTTTGCCATA
>Ga0007867_1000366_pt1 | contig 16610 bp, 32 predicted proteins | sample CryBogCBH25Aug08_FD_71224 | JGI IMG/M metagenome (GOLD analysis project Ga0007867, IMG submission 71224) | Freshwater microbial communities from Crystal Bog, Wisconsin, USA - CBH25Aug08 | ecosystem: Environmental > Aquatic > Freshwater > Lake | place: Crystal Bog, Wisconsin, USA | collected... | reverse complement strand
GAACTACACGGAATTAGCTTCCATATGGTGGTTTCAATCCATTTCAAATCCTCTAAAACTCTGGTATCCATTTGTTGGAAACTAAACATTCAATCGTGTAACTGATTTGGTATCTCAACAGCATTCCTTCCGGTTTATACGGATCTGCTTTTGACCACAGTTCCAAAAGCAGGTCAACCGGCATCGACCTAAGAACCTGGTAAATATAATTCATTGCTTCACCAGACACATTGTTGGGATTGTAATTAACGTTTGTCATTTTATCCTGGTTTTTTGTTTTGTAAGTCTATCCAGCAAAGCACATAGAAAAGCTGCACCATAACATTTTGTGCATAGTAAAGCTTCAAATGGTACTGCGGGAAATACAACAGTTTAAAGCGATTAAAAAGCAAAAGTTTCTTTGCAAAACTCGCATTTGGTCAATTTTTCAGGGTGTTACGGTATACGGATTCGGTATTTTGACTACACGCCCAACCCAATCTTTTGTTACAGTTTGCACGAAAACAACATCGCCTAATTTAAGATCCACCCCTCACCCCCTCACTTGCTAACGAGACGCTGGCCCCGGTTGCCATGGCAGGCCTGGTATTACTGTAGGATCAACCATCTATCCACTTCCTCCCAACAGGCATCAAAAATTTCCCCGCCTTCAGTATCCCAACGATCACCATAAAAATGGACTATTTGAGGCTCCCGGCTAGTCTCAGCTACCACATAGGTATCATGCTGCACCTGTGGTACAGATCCTCCCTTAGCTGGTCCCGGTTGCCATGGTAGTTGCTGGTGGGTGTCGGACATATTTGTCTCCTTTACTTCAAAATTAACCATCGATCTACAAGTTTCGGGTCCACCCTGCCAAGAGATGCTATCGCTGAAAGCATCGTCCGGCACTGGATCAGGTTTGCCTTCGCCGCGATAAAAAAAACGGCAAACCTTTTTCTTTGGTGGCGTATCCTGCGGAGGCCATGGCGGTGCTGTACTTGAGCCGCCTTGCGGTGGTTTCTTGCCGCCGGAGCCACGAGGAGTTTTTAAATCTGCGAACACTCCGGCAGTATCAACCAACTTTTTCGCCCGCTCCCAGGTTTCGCATTTGCTGCAATGGCGTGCATGGCAAAAACAAGTAGGGACCGTCGTATAAATAAAATCAGCCATCTCCGCGATTAGTTCAATTTCCGTTGTCATCTGTCGCCACCTTTAAAAACTCTTCCAGGTTCGTGATCCTGTACAACTCAGTCGGCTTCTTGTCCTGCCATGGTTTGCCTTTTTTCGGGGCAGGCTGGCAGTAAATCACGCAGACTTCATATTCATCCGGATAAACGTCGATGCTGATAAATTGCAGGTTCCGGTCATCATCCGGAAGCCTGTGCCACTCTACAGCAACCGTCGCATCCACCGTCCCGGTTACACACGTTGGAGGCAGCTTTCGCCGGGATTCCAGCAAGGTCAGGAGGCCAGTTGCCCTGGTGACCACCAGATCGGGTATCGGCGGGCATTCCGCGTCGAAATACTTTGCATGGACTGCTTGTGCCCTTCGCGGTGCCGCCTTGATTTCTTCCCAGTTGGACATGATCTCCACCTTTGAAGTCTTCCCGTACTCCGCGAATCGTGGCTCCCGTGGCGAGCAGATCAGCCAATCACCGTCAATGTCCACCAGCTCGGATTGACTCATCCCTGCCTCCTGATCACAAATGGCAGGGGTTTAATCGGCCACCTTGCGTCGATCCCCCACCAGGTGGCAACGTCGTCCCAACCTTCCAGCCATTTTTTGCGCATGTCTGGATCGGTGTAAGGGTTATCGTCTTTTGTCTCTCCCGCCAATCTCGCATCCGATCCCGCGTTGTACGCTCTCGCAAGGCATTCGGTCCGCCATTCGTTGGCCTTTTCGACCATCGCCCGCCCTACTGCTGCTGTCACCATGCCTGCTCCTTAAATACACTGATACCGCTTCGTATGGTCCCACTGCTGCATTACACCGAGAGAAACCAACCCACGTCTGCCCATCACACAAACCGCGACCTTCCGCACGTCCGGGAGGTCAAATCCCTTAAGGCCAAAATCTTTTGGATTCCTTTTCCAGCACTCGACCGCCAATGCCTCGAAGGTAAAAGACCGCAGGCCAAATGCTGCCCTTGCAATGGCCAGAACCTTGGCCTTCTTAGTTGCTGGTAGCAATTTTCCCCGTGCTGCCATCGCCCCCTCCTAGTAGCTGTTCCACCAGTTCGACCGCCTCACCAGTGCCCATTTGTTGCGGTGTCACCCTGATTAACCTGTAGCCCATCAGGGTCGCAGTGTTGTACTTCTCCATGTCCTTGATGAATCCCGACCCCCTGGTATGTCGACCGCCGGACCAAACACCGCCTTCCACCTCCAAGGCGATCTTTTGATCAGGCCATGCGAAATCCATTCGCCAGCGTCGTTTTGGGTGGAATTTGTATTCTTCCACTGGCTCAGGTAATCGCCTCATGGCCAAGAGAGACTTGAAGAAAACATAACCGCATCCATCACCCAGCTTTATTTTTGCGCCCATTATGCCTCCTGTTGTGGTCGATTATCGCGTCTACCGCCGCACGACTCACCGCGATTTTCCTGTCGTCATCCCAACTTAGGTAATAGACCTCTTCCAGCTCCACCGGACCCCCAACTCGATCCCAGTTCGGCCCCGCGCTGACTGGCTGTTCTTGCCAGAGATGATCCAAAAGGGCGTCCTTGTTGTCCGCGATTAACACCCGCAACGGCTCTGGAAGTAAAGTCGGGTCACCTCGCAACGTGAGCCTCCAGCCATCCTGATATTCCGACCGCAAGCCAAACCCCAGCCGCTTCAGTGTGCCGATTAAGTTAGCGGCGTTCATGGTTCAATTGGCGGAGGGGTCAAATGTGTCGTAATGATGTCCTCCTCCTCCTCCATCTGGTCGATCAGGTAATCCAGATCCCCGCCGTTGATCTCGACGGATTCCTCCAGTTCTTCAATCCGGGTCTGAAGATCCTCAATGATTTTTTCGTATTTGTTCAATCGGGATTGCAATCGTTTCAGTTTTTGCAAAAACCGTCTGGCAATCAGTCTCCAGTTAAAGTCCATTTGTTCTATCCCTGTCTGTTGGATACTTGTTTCCGTTTGGTCAAGATTTCCTTAGTAGCTTCGGGGTTAAGCGAGGGCATACTGCACCCTGTTGCAGGTGCAGCAAACCAGCTTACGGGTGTATCGCGTCGGGTTTTTAGCACGGTACTCCGGATCTTTCAGGGGGCCGCCAGTGCCTGCCTCGATGCCCAACCCCATCTCGTCGATTCCGTTTCCCCAGGCGGGTGTCTGCTGGGCGATTCAAGGAACCGCCCAGCCGTCCTGGTATTGTCTTTTCGTCCGTTGCGTCGCAGGGTGCCGGAGCCTTACTGCCTGAGATGACGCTGTCTTCGCTCAACCGGGAGCCTATATGGGTTTACTTGTACAATTACTGTAGTGTAATTGATGAAACGGGGAAAGACTGTATCTCACAATTTTTCCACATTTTCGGCAAAATATTTTGCACGACAGTTTGGTCATGACTGGGAAGGTCTTCAAGAATTTCCAAAATCCGATCCAGAGCCACCAAAACAGGCCGGGAAATCCGTCTGGCTGATGGCGCGATCATAACCTCTGGTGCTGCTGCGTTAATCGTTGACATTGCAATTTTCCTTTAAAAAAAAGCCTAGTTCTTCCCGTTCATGTGATACCCGTTGCCGTTTGGTCGCGCTGGCGTAGCTGGTGATAATGTTTGTTTCGCTGGTGCCGCTGGTGTTGATGCTGGAGTGATCGGCGCTGGCTTTTCCATCACATGGGGGAAAAGCAGGTCATAGAGTTCGCCGAATTTTGATTGCATTTCTCTTTCGTATCTCCGGATAACAAAAAGGGTTTTATCGCTGGTTTCTGCAAAAAAGCCACGGAATAAAATGCCTTCCAATTTCTGTTGAAGCAGGAGACTGAACTCTTCTTTTGTTGGCTTGCTCATGAAAATTTTTCCTTCCCTGTTGGCTTGTATATCGTTCCTGGTGGTAGCTGGATCAGTATGTCATAAAGCCTGTCGTAATGTTCCTGAATATTGATTACATCCATCAAAACAGGCGTTCTCTGCTGATGATTCATCGGTCCCACTTCAACTTTTTCCATCGGTGTTAGGTGCAGGTACAGCCCCCGGCTTTTCAGGATTCCCAGCAATCGCTCGGTGGTTAAAATCTCGCTGCTCATTTTTCTAGCTCCTTTACCAGTCTGCCAATGTGGAACGAGACCAGCCTCTTGCCCATTTTGTAAATTTCTTCCATGCTTTTCGAGTCTCCCGCTTCTTGAAACAGGTGAATTAGGTACTTCACCTGCTTTTCTGTTGGCTGCTCCTTTCCTGGTGCCAGAGGTATGTCGGTCAGCCTTCTATATTCCTTCTGGAAAGGGGAAACCGAGTAGGTCTGGTAACTGGCTTTTGCCTTCACGCCTTTCATCTTTTCCGATGCTGCCCTCTCGATTTCCCGGAGTCTGGATTGCTCCTGAGAGATCAGGGCAAGCTCCAGTTGGCTGCGTAACAGGTTTGCCTTGGTCCCGACTGGCTTCGTGCTTCCCCTAAGCAGCTGGCCAGCATATTCGATTATTTCCGGACTGGTTTCTCCGGATAGTACGTCCGTTGCCGTGACGATCTTGTGCCTTCCGGCATTACCAGCGAAGTCGATGATTAATACATCCGGCTTGCCACTCGCAGCAATCGCCCGCCGACGTTGATCAGGGCACTCAATCCCCTCAATCACTCCGGGCAAAACTCTGGTTCCTCTCCCCAATACCTGCGTATAAAGGGGAAGACTCTTGGTAGGTCGTGCCATCACTACCGCCGCTGTCGTGGGAGCGTCAAAGCCTTCAAGAAATAACCCGCAATTAAGCAAATGCTGGATTTTTCCTTCCTTGTACTTGGAGATAATTTCCCGCCTCCGCAGTTTGTCTGTATTGCCGGATAGGTATTCCACCCGCCCGAATTCGGTATAGCGTTCCAGTACCAGGGCAAGGCTTTTGGCGTGGTTCACGCTGGCAGCAAACCAGAGGGTAGGGCGTTTGCCGACGATTTCATAAGAACTGGCCACCATCTCGTGCAATGGCTTCTCTTCATTGAGAATCCGATCAAGATCCCCGGCATTAAAATCCCCGCCCACACTCCGGGCCTTTGAAAAGTCCAACCCATCGACCTTCACCACCTGTTGATGGATCGGAACCAGGTAGCCCGCCTCGGTTGCATCCTCAATGCCGTACTGATAGGAGATGGTAGAACAGATCCCGTCCAGCCCTTTTTTGTCGTGGCGTTTGGGTGTTGCCGTCACCAGCAACAGCTTGTAATTGCAAAAATAGCCCAACATTTTCAGATAGCTTTCACCCGCCGCGTGATGCCCTTCGTCGATGATGATTAAACTAAAATAATCTCGGGGAAACCTGCTGATCCTGCCAACAGAGGATAGGGTCTGGATACTGGCCACAACGTAAGGACTACCGAGAGTATTGCAGGCAACCGCCCGATATTGCCCCATTTCGATGTCCGGATGTTCGCCGGTTATCTCCCGGATTTTTTCCGCTGCCTGTTCAATGAGTTCCTCCCGGTGAGCTACCACCAGCACACGACCGGGCCGGGCTAGGTGGTTTCTCCATCTATCGGCGAGCGTGCAAAAAACAACGGTTTTACCGCATCCCGTAGCCAGTTCAAGGAGCGTGGAATCGTGCTGCTCCAGTTGTGTTTCGATTGATGCTATGGCTTCCTGCTGGTACTTCCTCAGTCTCATCTCACGACCTCCAACCTAGATTTCAAATCGTCGCTCGCCCCCACCCAGTTGGTCTCCGATACCCAACCCGCGCCGCTGCAACCGTTGCAATCAGGCTTGTCCTGCCCAGCGCATTTAGGGCAGATCGAAAAAGGCTTGCTGAACCTGATAGCGTTCTTGACGTTCGATAGGTCTCTAATTCGCCAATTCTGTTTCGCTGCGCTGCCCTCGCTATTGCACATCATCCGGAGTAACTTACCGCTCCCGGAGGGATGGGAGGCCATGTCGTGGATCTTCTTGGCTAGGCCGTTAAAGATGTTTTTGATTTCATGCCATTCGGCCACCTGTTCAAATACCTGCCTCAACCGCTCTGGTACGGCATGGCCAGCACTATCCAACATGATTGCACCTGGTTCCGGTGCCGCCTCTGGCTCCGCCTCTGGCTCGGAGTCAATTGCGTCCTCTGACTCCTGATCGGGTTCGGGTTTAGGATCGGGTTTCGTGTTCTTGCCAATGTTCGACGTGTTGATTGTTCGACCGTCTTTACCTACCGTCGACTTCGCTTTGTGCGAAGTCAATTTAGGATCTTCCTTTTTTTCTTTAATCACTTTCCTAACAAAAGATTCCACAACCCCACACCAATCGGCGATTGCCGTATTACTTGGCCGGGGATTCTCATCCTTCACCAGTTCCCAGTACATCACCACGGCTTTCCGTTTGTCGGCATTGGTCCGCTTCAATCCGTGCGATTTGTTCGCGCTGCAGGCGTATTTCTTGGCCTCGATCAGCCCTCCCTGTCTCACTTCGCATTCAATCGTCAGACCGCCTGTTTCCAGTGTGGCCATGACTCTGTGGGTGCCATCGCCCACGTAATACAGATTTAGCGCGTCGTGATACACGATCACGGGAGGAAACTTCGCCCCGCTCTGGAGGGCATCGGCATACTCCTTGACGGTTTCCGCACATGTTGCCGCCCGTGCCTGGGTCTCCCCACCAAATCGAAGTGACGTGATGGGAAGAGTCCTGTAAGTGTTGGCCGGTTTTGCTGTCATCGTCGCTGTCATCTACTTAGCTCCTATGGTTAGATTCCTCAACTCGCTGCTTTTTGTGATCTGCACTCAGGACAATCCCGACTATCCAGGTATCCGGCGATAGGGATCGGCTCGATAGATCCCTTGGTCCATGGTGGTGGGGTGAACTGGATCAGACCGGGACGCACATAGGGGACCAATACAGTGATTAGCCCCCTCCCGTTGCATCGCTGGCAAATAGGTTTTAGGCAGATCATGCCGGGACCTCCAGTTCGCCAATTGCCTCGCCTTCCTGCTCAATGGCCATCCGCTCCCGGAGGTGTTCAATCAGTCGTTCACCTTGAGCGCGGACCAGCTGCTTTAGACTGTCTTTTTGAAACAAATCGAAAACAGTCTGCTGAACTACAGGCTTGCCAAAATATTCGATCAGGTCCTTAATCTCGGTAAACTGCTCACCAGATAGAGGGACAACCTCTTCACCCGCTGGCGCTGGTGCTGCTGGTTGCTGCTCTGGCTGTCGTAGTACAGGGGTAGGAGCCTTCCCGGAGTTGAGCCACTGCAATAGGGTTTCGGCCAGCCTGGTATCCGGCTTGAGGATCACCGCGTCGGCCAAAGCAGGGATACGTGATTTGGTGACAACCAGCCGGTGGTCTACGTCGATGTCTCCCACAAGATCGAACTCATATTCCAGCCCGTCGCGCTGAACGGGAGCCATGCCAACCTTGCGGATGATGGTCTTTCCGCGCTCGTCCTTATCCTGCACATAGTCCATTTTGCTGCGGATCGTGGCGACGATGTGCATCTTGGATTGGACCATAGAATCCACCAATTTTTGTTGCATGGGTGTCACGTCTCGCCATGCCGTAAAACTGTTGGGAGATCGCATCCGGGCCTGAGCTTTGTCCACTTGCTCCAGCGCTCCGTCCTTACCTGCCCATGCGTGCGAAAGGCTGTCAATCACCAGACAATCGTATCCCGCTTCCTCTGCTGCTGCGATTGCCTCGCAGTACGTCTGAGGATGGAAGGAATCCAGCTCCAGCACGTCGAACCCGAATAGGTCCGCATACTTCGACGCGCTGCCGTGCTCCGTGTCAATCACGGCCACCCGCTGTCCCAGTCCAGATGCTACTACAAGTGCCGTGTAGGTCTTGCCGCTCCCCGATGGGCCGATCAAGGCCAGACGTAGCTTGGATTGTGACTTGATTGCTTTTTTGAACCCGAACTTGCTCATGACTTTTACCCTTTATGGTTGATTGCTGTTAGTGCCTAAAATTCGCGTCGGTGAGTTCTTCGATGGTCCGCTCCTGCCAGTGAATAACACTTTTACACCACCAGTAGCAGGACCATAAACCGACAAAATACCCCACGCCGCCGCTGACTAATCCCACGACCAAAAAATCCCAGATCATGCTTAGACTCCTTCCTTTAAATGGTTAAAAAATCCTTTTTTGTAGGCTTTCCACGCTGACGAGGTTGAAACCAATCGATGAGAAAATCCCGTTGTCTCTGCAACAAAAAAACCTACAGTTTTGACACTGTTCACTCACGGTCCGTCTCCTTTTAAAAAACCGGGAGGGAGTCATTACCCTCCCCCCCGGCGCTGTCCCCCCCGTGGCGCCTCTTTGTTGCCATCGGTTTAACCTAGTCCCGCCATGAGAAATAAAAGAACCACGAGGGTAGTCCAATAATCACTCGCCCAAAAGTCCCGCCAGACATGGCGAGCAATAGCCGTCAAACCCAATCAGGGCTTGGCAATCGTGACAGCGGTACGGTTCATCCCATGCCTTCGCAGGCTCTGGTGCCTTCGCTGGTGGCGGTGTTTCCATCCGGCGATTGAACTCCTCAGCACAACGAGGGCAGACCCCATCGTCACAATGTTCGTCGTGCCTATGACAGAAGTCTGATTCGTGCATCCAAAACATGTCTTCACCCTTTCGAAAAAATGGGGGCTGGGCGTGCCCCCTGCTACAAGGAGTCTGGTTAGTTTCCGCTTACCCAATCAGGCAGGTCCATCCAGTGGAGTTCGATAGCCTGCAATGCTTCTTCAGCCGAGTACCAGGGCCATGTCGTGACAAAGCTGCACCACTCATTCAGGCCCTTCCGTTGCATGTCGGCCCACCACCTGCCGTTCATCTTGAACAGCCTGATCCTCGGTCCGAACTGCGTGTGATACATGCAGTCCGCGCTGGTGTACTCGCTGCGTGACTGGTCTACACGGACCCAGCGATAACCGAAATTCTCGTTATCGAGTACGGGGTCAACGTCCTTCTTTACTGCTGAATTCGGGATGCAAATAGCGTTCATTGGTCGTGTCCTTTCGCTGATTACTGTTGCGTTGTTGCGGTTGTTTGGTTGCCTACATTAGTTTTAGCGTGTGGCATGCCACCAGTCAACAGGAAAAGATAAAAACATGTAATAATATTTTGTAGTCTTCCAATACATGTCACTTCATTGCTATAATATCTCTTGCCCAGCCCTTGCGAGGTATGACATGATTAACTGCATGGCAAAGAAGCGTGACACTACTGATCGACACAAGCCGCGAAGGACCATTTCCTTTCCGGTGGATCTCTACGACGCCCTTTCTCGGCTCGCAGAGATAAACGAACGGCCATTGCAATGGCAGGTCCACCTGATCCTGAAAAAGGTTTTGGTTGAAGAAGGCTTGTGGCCGAAAGACCCCAAGGACAATTAATCGAGACTCTCATGTCCAACGATTTCTACTTTATCGCCAACATGCTTCTTGTCAGCGAAGGGGTTATGCAGCTTCATGTCCTGAAGATGCATGAAAAGGAAATTGAGGAAATCCTTGCCCGTCATCCAAAATGGAGAGACTCGAGCGCCATTGCAGGATGCTCCATTTCCGCCGTAAACCTCAACGATTGACATCACTCAACCCCCAACCGCTTCAGGATCGACTTGGTACGGGACCGCGTGCCGCGTGCGATCTGCAACCTGGTGCCAGGTTGATATGGCCGCACGGACCTTGCCACGGCCTCCAGCGAAGTCTTGATTTTTCCTCGCACATAGACCCCTTCCAGCTCCCCGCGCTGAATCATGGCCCTGACAGCCGCCCAGCTGCAACCGAGCTGGCGAGCAGCGCGAGAAAGGGGAATCAGTTTTTCCTGCGTCACGTCGATCATGCAGCGGCCCTCCAGTTGACATGGATTCATTTTCCACGTTTGCAAGGGCATCACGGATGCAAGTTGGGTGCATAGTTAGTACCAACTTAGTTCCCCGTAAAAACCAGCAGTTCCCGCAACATACGGCATGGATAGCCGACATTGCAGGAACTAACAGGAACTAACAGGAACTAAACTGGAACTAAAAGGAACCAGCCTAAAAATCAGACAATTTCGATTCCGGCAGGAGGGGAGTCCGGGCGGTAGTAGCCGTGATAGGTGGAGTGGCATACTAGGCCACGGTCAACCAGCTCCCGGAGGCCATGTTTTTTGAAGAGGCGGCCCCTGTCTCCCACGACAGCGCCAAGAGCATCGGTACGATACGCTTTGCCCTCAAGAGCCTTCAGGATTCCCCTTTGGAAAGGGCTGGGCTGGAAGGGTATCCACTCTTCCTCTGGTGCCTCTGGTTCTTCTGAAGCAGCTGGAGCCACCTTGACTGGTGGTGATTGCAGGACCACCGGAATCGGTAGTCGGATTTGTTTCCCGGATCGCATCGTGACCCGCAATTCTTCCGGGAAATCCTGATAGTTTTGCCGGACAAATTCCGCGACAATCCCGATAACCTCATCCAGACTCATGCGGCGACCCTCCAGCGTATTCCGGTGCAGCTGCTGGTATATGCAGCACCGCAACCAGATTCCTCCCTATTTTTGCGGGGTTTATACTGAACCATTGTACACTATCGATTAGGGGCGGGTGCAGGTCAGAAAAAAAAAGAAAAGATTTTCTTAAAAGACTATTGACTACTACCAGACCAGAGGCTAGTATACAGGTGTGAGACAAACGCAAACCAAACAGGAGAATGAAAGATGAACGAAGTGAGCGAAACGATTGAAGCCCTGAACAATGTCCTAGTCCAAATCCAGATTGCAAAATTAGCTGATCTGCTGGAACAGATTCGGCAAGCCAAAAAAAATGATTCAGCGGAAAACAACTAACTTGAACAGGTTCGCCCCCGGTCATCTGGCCGGGGCGACAAAGAGTAACCCGGAGTGTTGCCGGAAAAGTGTTTTTTTTAGGTTCGATTTTTACACGAAAGGGGAATGAAATGAAAGCAGATTATTCAGTACACCGACACATATTGGAAAAGCTGGCTCGGAAATGGTCAGACAGATGGACCTGCCAGATAGTCGCAGCGGAAAGCCGGTCTAAAGAATTAAGGCTGATCGAAAAAGCAGCAAAAAACAGATCGGCCATGATAGCCGAGATCGAAACCAGCGACGAAGATAACGCCTATTACATTGCTGAATGTGATAGGCTATTGAATCTGGACCATTACATCAAGAAAGCAATGTAACCATGAAAAAACAGCCCCGAACGTTTGGACAACACCTCGCCGAACTGCGACAGAAGCAAGGGCTATCAATATACAAACTCTCCCTGATGTCCGGAGTGGAACAGATGTCTATCAGCCGCTACGAATCAGGGGTCAGGCAGCCGCTGTTCAGCAGTGTGCAGAAACTGGCCAAGGCTCTCAAAGTAAGTATTGCCACTTTTGAAGAAGATCTTTAAGTTAGATATCAGCTACCGTTTCAGAAGGGGTTCCGGCTCGTTGCCGGGACCCCTTTTTTTTGCTATCAACCTATTTTAGCAATCGCTTCAAAAGCCGCTTTCAGGTCTCTTTCCACATAAACCGACGTAGCAGACAAACTGGAGTGGCCGCATACCACCCGCGAGACCTCTGCGCCGAATTCCCTTGATAGGAGCGTTGAAGCCGTGTGCCGGAGCTGGTGAGGGTGCCAGTGAGGTACACCGGCTTTTCTCGCCGCCACGGTCACGGCAGCAGCGTAAGCGCTGGTGGAATAGGACAAGCCGAACCGCTTTTTTGACCTGGGGCGGGATTTTCTCAACTCCGCTGGCACGAACACATTTTTTCCCGCATCCCGTGGCAGGTATCGTCGTAGCACTTCGATTGCTTTTGGCCCGCACGGAATCACCCGGCTTTTTCCCCGGTGGGCAGTTTTATGTTGAGGGGGCAGGATTGCCCAGCATCCTGCAGGAAGGGCGAAAATGCCTTTGGTAATGGCTTCCAGCCGCGTTCCGGTCTGGTCTATCTGATCGGGAGTCAGGGAGCAAATCTCCCCCGGTCTGGAGCCGGTCAGGAGCTGGAGCCGGATCATGTCCGCGACCGTGGAAGAGCATTGTGCCAGGGTAGCTTCCACGACCGACAGCGGAACCGGGCCGATTTCCTCTGGCTCGTAGGTGCCATGTTGTCCGGGACGAAGAGCCTCCACCAATGCCAACTCGGAGGGGACAGTAGCGGGTATCAGTTTGCGCTGTCCTGCCCAACGAAACATCTTGCGGATTCTGGCGATGTGTTTATTGATCTGACTGCAGCACCACGGACGACTGTTTTTGTGAGCGAGTTCCGTGAGAGTCTTCCATTCATTTCCGGCCATCGCTTTTTGCAAAGACTCAAGAGCCATGCCATCGAACTGGCTGGCCTGCGTCGATCCATAGAGCCGATGCAATGGCCTGAACGCCATGACATGATTCTGGACCTCGCTGGTGGCAGAACCATCGGACCTCCTGTAACGGACCTCCACCACCTGTTCCAGGTAAAGGGCGATTAGGTCGTCTATCGATGTGTGAAGGTGGACCCGGACCACCTGCTGATTCTGGTGCCGGCGAATCAGCTCAAGCCGTGCCGCCTCAGCCTCTGCCTCGCTGACCTGATCCACTTTACCCAGATAGAAAAACCGTTGATCCAGCCGGATGTACCACCGGTTAGTCTTTTGATGGATGCAGAGTTTCGGAAGGTGCTTCATGACCGATTAGTGTCAGTGACACTACTTTTCTGGCTTCGTCGTTGCGTTGGGAAGGGGAGGAAGATCGTCGTAACTGCTGGCCCTGTAGCGGTTTGAAGAAGCTCCCCGAGTAGGACTCGAACCTACAACAAACCGGTTAACAGGCGACTCATCCGCGTTGCGAAAATCTCTTTATCCCCTTGTATGATATGATGATGCGCCGAAATGACTTCGCTGTCAATGGTTCTGTTTTTCGTACGAAAACGCCTATTTTTTAAGTGTCAAGCCGTGGAATAGTGTCAAAATGGTGTCAGAGAGAAGAGGTTGACAATTGAACAGGTATGTCTTAAAAATGATGAAGGAGAATCGTGAAGCCCGGTTCTTCAGCTGATTACTGAGCCGCTCCCCTTGTTGGGGGGCGGTTTTTTTTATGCTTATGATTACTAACTTTCGGGTGTCCAGAATCGCCGGTAGGCCAGTACGCCCGGTAAAGGAGTAAACCCGGATGTACTGGCGGTCCCGGAGGTAGGAGTCGCAGTTTAATTCAATCCGGCTGATCGGGCAATTCTGTCAACCGCTGACCATCCAGAAGCGAAAATTTTTAAAGGTTCTTGCATTCCTTCGATGCCTTCCAGTTTTTTCATCATTGTCAGATAGTGCTTCCTCGCGGAGTCGTATCGACGTTGCTCCAGGTTTCGCGTCTGATGCTGGTCATCCTCGCTATCCAGTTCTTCCTCATCCCGTAGGAACTCCTCCAGTTGTTCCTCGTGGGTGAGATCGGCAAACCGCTTCGCGTCGGGTGGTGCGGGTGGTGGTGCGGGCATTCGCCTTGCGTCCATTTCTGTTTTTGGCATGGACGATTGCCTGACAGGACTGTCGTCCGTTTTGTTGCCGCGCGGCAACATTTTGACCGAGATAGCGTCTACCTTTTCCGCTGCGTTCATCAGTCGATAGGAATAGTTTCGGCTTATCTGCCATCGTTCCTCGCAGTAAGATTCCCATGTCTCATGGGAAATTCTGTACAACTTTCTTTCATTGATCTCCGACAATGCCCGCCCTATCCTTAGAAAAGTAGGCAGGCCTTCAGCAATCTCCTTTTCCAACCTTTTCAGGTCGGCATGGTCTTTCGATGTCAGGTTCATTGGTGTTTCTTCTCTCCTTTGAAAATAACGTCCCCGCTGATGTTCTTTTTGCGTCCTGTGGCCTCTACTCCCGCGCTCGGCATGTCAATCTGATCCTCTGGATGCCAGAGGCTTAGACCCTCCTTATATCGCCGCCTGAGGACCTTGATTCTGGTTTCCCGTTTGAGAGTTTTAAATGGTCGGTCCAACTCGGTTCGATCTTCAATCTCTTTGCCAAAAGCTAGCAACAGGAGCCAAGCCCATTCGGTACGATTGCTCTGATCAGTTCGCGCTGTGTCCGGAAATTGGCTGTACCACTCTTCAGGGCTGAGGCCGTCGGGAGCGTATTCGCGCTGGTGCTTGCAGGGAGGGTAAAAAGGTGAACCCGTTGCATCATGGGTAGGTGATGAATCGCAGTCGCAAATCGCGTCTGGTATTTCAAGGTCAAGCAGTTGCTCGCGTGTCCATTTTCTATCGGCCATCCATTCTCCTTTTGATAAGATTGGAATAACCGAGGCCGATTAGCCTGGAGGGATGTTGGGATTCCCTTCAGGCTTCTTTTTTTCCAAGAATCTCGCAGCGAAACATGAAGCAGGAAGCGTGTATAATTTACGGTTAGGATATTGATAAAGGACCATTTCCCGCTGCGTTTGGCCGCACGTCACGAATCCGCAACATCTCACCCGGATACCTCCATTATCCAGATAAATTTTGCCGATCTGGATGGATTCCAGCATGGTTCCCCCTGAATGGAAAAAGGGCCGGGCAAGTACCCGGCCCCCTGTTTTCCGGATCAGTCGGCAAAATCAATTGAAACACTGACAGGACCATGGACAACACTGTCGGAGCTTTCCCCCATGCCCAGAATCCCGGCCAGCAGGACGGGCAAGGCAGCATCTACAGCCCTATTGAGGACCTGGAGGCAGAACACCATGGAGGGGTGCCCAACGTGCGTTTCCAGGAGTGTAAAAAGCTTGTCCACGACTGCTTTAGGATCCAGTCCCACCCATGCTTTAATCACGGTTGGCAGGGCAAGGTCTGCTACGCTTTTGATCATCGGGATCACTGGAGCCAACAGTTTGCACCTGGATCCAAACTGGAAAATCGAGTCAACCAATTGTATAATCTGAGCTTCAGTCATTTTTCACCTCTGGGTTATCGGGAACAGCGACCATTGACACACCCTGCCGCGACAGGGAAGACGATTGGAGTTGTTACTGGCTGGACAATAGGAGCAGATACCACCGGATAGACCGACTGATAGGCCTGTTGCACGGGATAGGCAACAGGAGCCTGATAGACTGGCCCTGATGCGGTGCAATTGCCGTTCGTGCAGACCACTGGAGCCACGGAACAGGAGCCACCTGAGCAGGAGGAAGTCCGGGAGAATCGCCAGCCAGCATGGGCATGGGAAACCAGCAGAACAGCGATTAAACCAGCAAGAAGAGTCCTTTTCATTTCAATCATCCTCTAAGTCAGTGACACCGTACCCGGCCACCGCTGACAGGGTACAAATGTCCAGATGATTAACAGGATAGATACCTGTTCTGAAAAATGGTAGGCCTTAATTGGTTGAAGAAGTAACAAGTCGAGGAGCTGTAGCACTGTCAGGAATAGCCCTGCTTCCCTTGAGGACGCCCATGCCACGATCCGACCACCTATCGCCCCAACTGTTGAGGATGCGAACACCAAAGGAGCCTGGTTCCGGTTCAACGAGATCGAGCAAGCAAACGCTGTGGCCCCACCAGTGGAAATCCCCGACAACAGGAATACGCGATAAAAGCAGGGTAGCCACCTGATCGAAAGTCAAATGCCGATCGTATAGTTCACGGTCCAAATCATACCAGCCCGCAAGACAGCGATGGAGCTTAGCATTTTCCCATGTATTACTGTTGTCATTGCCCCTGTTTACGCTCTGCATCGGCCAATACTGGGAACTGGGAACGCCAGCCTGGCAGATAAAATCAAGAGACTGCGCCCCCCACCCGCCTTCGTCGCGGAAATCTTTAATTTTGCAAGCCACAGCATAGGCTGAAAGAGGGATATACGGTTCTCCCATCACGGCTCGCGTCATCATAATGGCCGCTGTACTGCTATGTGCCCAGCAGTAGCCCCGGCCATTTTGATCGAGAGATGGAATCATGTCGCCTGCGTTTCCCCGGAGTCGAATATCGGAAAGCCGAGAGCCAGTCCGCTCCATTTCTTTGATTCTGTCGGACCATTCAGACCGGGGAATCAGCGGCAGATCAGGCAGAGCCCGCATGGTGGTAGGCATTTCCTTGGATTTTTCACGAGGAATGCACCCGGTACGCTGGTAGATTCCATCGATCATGGTGTCGATGTGTGTTCCGTAATTGTCGTCGTCAATCACGATTTCATTAGGTCGAAGATTCATATATTCACTCCGGGCAGATTGTTTCAAATATCCAGTAAATCCCGATCACTATTCCGCAAAAGACAACCCACAAATAAACCGTGTCCCAATAGCTAAGATTTTCCACGCAATATCCTCACGATGCGATTAACCAGCGTATCAGCCCATCCGCACAGGATGCAGAAATCGCGGTCAAAATCTGCATGATGCAATCCATGGCCTTCAGGCGGGTTGAATAATCGCAAGGCCTGCAATCCACGCACAACAACCGGAGGCCGTTGGATATGGCTGTAGTAATGGCTTACCTGAGTCAAGCCACCACCAAACCCCAAGGCAATGAAGAAGGCTGGCCAGCAAACAAAAGCCATGCCGTAAGTTAGCAAGGAAGCTATCATTGGTTC